>OHAT01002325.1_pt1 | contig 14502 bp, 10 predicted proteins | sample 1577141 | NCBI WGS metagenome assembly OHAT01 (sample SAMEA3541578, study PRJEB24748) | human gut metagenome | biome: human gut; feature: human-associated habitat; material: faeces | place: China | collected 2012 | reverse complement strand
CACGTATTGCCGGTATTGACCTGCCCAAGGATAAGCGAATCGAAATCGGTTTGACCTATATCTATGGTATTGGCAGAAAGAGCGCCCAGGACATCCTGGCGCAGACTGGGATCAACCCCGACACCCGCGTGAAGGATCTGACCGAGGCCGACGAGGCGAAGCTTCGTGAAGCCATCGACCAGAGCTACGTGGTGGAAGGCGACCTGCGCCGTCAGGTTGCCCTGGATATCAAGCGGCTGACCGAGATCGGCTGCTACCGCGGCACCCGTCATCGCCGCGGCCTGCCCGTGCGCGGCCAGCGCAGCAAGACCAACGCCCGCACCCGCAAGGGCCCCAAAAAGACCATCGCCAACAAGAAGAAGTAAGGAGGGAAGATAGAATATGGCTAATCCTAAGACCGGTAAGAAGGTCATCCGCCGCCGTCGTGAGAAGAAGAACGTCGAAAAGGGCCAGGTCCATATCCGTTCTTCCTTCAACAACACCATGGTCACCGTGACCGACAGCCAGGGCAACGCACTGTCCTGGGCTTCCTCCGGCGGCCTGGGCTTCCGCGGCAGCAAGAAGTCCACCCCCTTCGCCGCACAGAGCGCCGCCGAGACCGCCGCCAAGGCCGCCATGGAGCATGGCCTGAAGACCGTTGAGGTCTTCGTGAAGGGTCCTGGCCAGGGTCGTGAGGCCGCCATCCGCGCCCTGCAGGCCGTGGGCCTGGAAGTGACCATGATCAAGGACGTCACTCCCATCCCCCACAATGGCTGCCGTCCCCCCAAGCGTCGGCGTGTGTAATCGGAACAAGGAGGATAAGTAAGATATGGCTAAGAATATGCAGCCTATTGCCAAGCGCTGCAAGGCGCTGGGCATTTCTCCTACCGTCATGGGTTACTCCAAGAAGGAGACCAAGCGCAACCCCGGCGGCCAGATGAGAAAGAAGAAGAGCGAGTATGCCATCCAGCTCAACGAGAAGCAGAAGGTGAAGTTCGTCTACGGCATCCTGGAGAAGCAGTTCCATATGTACTATGAGAAGGCTTCCCGCATGCCCGGCAAGACCGGCGAGAACCTGCTGACCCTGGTGGAGCGCCGCCTGGACAACGTGGTGTATCGTCTGGGCTTTGCCATGACCCGCCGCGAGGCCCGTCAGCTGGTGAACCATGCGCATTTCACCGTCAACGGCCAGAAGGTGAACATCCCCTCCTATCTGGTTCGCGTTGGCGATGTCATCGAGGTCCGCGAGAGCAGCCGCTCCTCCGTGGCCTTCAAGCGCCTGACCGGCGAGGATGCCCCGCTGGTCACCGTCCCCCAGTGGCTGGAGCGTGACAAGAATGCCCTGAAGGGCACCGTCACCAAGATGCCCGCCCGCGAGGACATTGATATGCCCATTGAGGAACACCTCATCGTCGAGTTGTACTCCAAGTAATAGGGTCGAGACCCTCATAAAGCAAAGGAATCCAAGTAAGTGCGGACTTGTCCGCACCGTAACGAGAATGAAGGAGGGTACTGCATGATCGAAATTGAGAAGCCCCAGATCGAGTGTATCGAAACGCCCGGCGATGCTTCCTATGGAAAATATGTGATCGAACCCCTGGAGCGCGGTTACGGAACGACCCTGGGCAATGCGCTGCGGCGCATCATGCTCTCCTCTCTGCCCGGCACGGCGGCCACCAGCATCAAGATCGCCGGCGTGCAGCATGAGTTTTCCACCATCCCCGGTGTGAAAGAGGACGTGACCGAGATCGTTCTGAACGTGAAAAGTCTGCTGACCAAGCTGCACTGCGAGGGCACCAAGACCGTCTATATCGAGGCGACTGGTCCCTGCGAGGTGACGGCCGGCGACATCAAGAGCGACGGTGAGGTCGAGGTCCTGAACCCCGAGCTGCACCTGGCCACCCTGGATGTGGGTGCCACCCTGAGCATGGAAATCACCCTGAGCCACGGCCGGGGCTATGTGTCCGCCGACCGGAACAAGGCCCAGCGGCCCGGCGTCATCGGCGTGATTCCCATCGACTCCATCTATACCCCCGTGTACAAGGTGAATTACACGGTGGAAAACACCCGCGTCGGCAGCATGAGCGACTTCGACAAGCTGACGCTGGAGGTCTGGACGGATTCCACCATTTCCGCCCGCGACGCCGTATCCCTGGGCGCGAAGATCCTGTGCGATCACTTTGCCCTGTTCACCGATCTGTCCGACACGCTGGACGGCCGCCCCATCGTGGTGGAGAAGTCCGCCGATCCCCAGAGCACGGTGCTGGATATGACCATCGAAGAGCTGGACCTGTCCGTCCGCAGCTTCAACTGCCTCAAGCGCGCCAACATCAACACGGTGGCGGATCTGATCTCCAAGACCGAGGACGAGATGATGAAGGTGCGCAACCTGGGCCGCAAGTCCCTGGAGGAGGTCATCGGCAAGCTGGAGGCAATGGGCCTGTCCCTGGCCGACGAAGAGAACAACTAACGCGCCTCTGTGCGCATATCCTTACAAGGAGGAAACTGAAATGCCCGGAACTCGTAAGCTCGGTAAGACTACCGATCAGCGTATGGCGATGCTCCGTCAGCAGGTCACCGATTTCCTGGACAATGGCCGGATGGAGACCACCGTCACCCGCGCCAAGGAGATCAAGCCCCTGGCTGAAAAGATGATTACCCTGGGCAAGAAGGGTGATCTGGCTGCCTATCGTCAGGCACTGAGCTTCATTACCAGAGAGACCGTCGCTCACAAGCTGTTCAAGGAGATCGCTCCTGAATATGCCCAGCGCAACGGCGGCTATACCCGCATCATCCGCACCGGCGTCCGCCGCGGCGATGCTGCCGAGACCGCTATCATCGAACTGGTGAAGTAAAAAACCCCAAACCGCAAATGAGCTCTTTTGTATGGCACAGCCGCCATACAAAAGAGCTCATTTTTGTGCCTTCTCCGCCGCCGTCCCCTTGACAGGGCGGATTATGTATGGTAGACTAAAACCGGTTTACGATACATAACTCGAAAGGAGATGCTCTGATGAATCCCATGCACCAGTTGACCCGGCGGCCGGTGAAGGCGGCCTTCGGCGCACTGCTGCTGGCCCTGGCGGGGGTGATCCTGGCTCTGTCCGGGGGCCAGTTCTGGGCGGCGGCACGGACCCGGGCCGGGGTGGAGGCGACCTACACCACCGTGGCGGTGGTTACCGGACGGATATCCTCGGATGAGGTTCTTACTCCCTCCGCTGAGGGGGGGAGCAACGCGGAGAGCCTCCGCAAGGAGAGCGCCATGGCCGCCGCCATCTTCCTGGCGGAGCCGGAACAGCAGAACTGGAGCATCATCCGTTCCCGGCCCAGAGTGGGCCTGGTCAGCGGGTACAGCCCCGGCCTGAAGCCTGCCATCTCCCTCTACACCGGCCATAGCAGCAGCGATGCGCCCTATGAATACTCCATTGTCGAGATCCGAGCGGACGCGGTCACGGAAGTAAACAACGATTGGTTCGGCGAATCCGGCGGGGCCAATTGGCAGCTGGACGGCCAGGTGCTGGGGATCTATGGCCTGAACGATGCTTTTCGGGACCCCTCCGGCCAGCGGGCCTCCGTGTCGCTGCACCAGGAGTATGACGACCCGGCGGAGCTGCTGCATCCGGAGGCGGGAAAGCACTATCTGCTGCTGTCCCACAGTTACGGAGACAGTGAGTGGTCCCTGCGGCGGAACGTAGCCGACTGGGTTTTCATGGAAACCAACGTCCAATTGGACCCTTGGTCCCTGGACATCCCCGGGAATCTGATCCGCTATGACCAGCGCAAGAACCAGAGTGAGCACTGGTATCACACGGCGGGCGATGCTGCGGAGGAACCTGTGGAATTTGCCCCGGAGGAGCTGATTTACCGGGACCCTACCACCGGCGCGGAGGTCATGAACGTCGATCCGGATGCCTTCGGCTGGTTCAGCTTTGCCGTCGATGCGCTCAAGGACACCGGGGAGATCATGGTGGAGGACCCCCAGCAGCCGGGGAACTGGCGCCCGGAGACAGTGGACTATACCCAGTATAACCTGCCCAGCATCCAGGAGTTGCCCGACGGCGTCACCGCTCAGGAGGTCATTGACAACACCTCCAGCTGGCGCATGGCCATGGAGTCCATCCGGGTCAATAACCACAGCGTGCCGGTGCTGGCGGTGGATTCCGTGGAGGGCATGCTGGAATTTGCCTCCGGAAGGACCCAGATCACCCAGGGCCGCAGCGTCAGCCAGGAGGAGTACCGCGACGGCGCGGCGGTGTGCCTGATCTCCGAGACCCTGGCCCGGGAAAGCGGCCTGGACGTGGGGGATACCCTGCCGCTGTCCCTGTACGAAAAGGAAAAAAACCTGATGCCGACCATGGTTGGAGACAGCGACCCGACGGCATCCTATTACCTGCCGCAAAGGGGCTTCCAGCAGGAGACGGAGTATACCGTCATCGGTCTGTATCGCCAGAGCAACGAATGGAGCCAGGGCGTGGCCAGTTTTACGCCCAACACCGTGCTGGTGCCGCGAAAGAGCGTCACCTGCGCCGTGGAGACCGGCGAAACGGGGCTGGGGGTCAGCTCCGGCTGTCTTTGGGAGACGATGGTTCTGCAAAACGGTACCATCGACCAGATGGAGGCCCGACTGAAGGAAAACGGTCTGGGCGGCACGGTGACTTACTACGACCAGGGGTACAGCGACATTGTGGAGAGCCTGGACGGCTATAACCGGGTGTCCCGGACGGTGCTTCTGGTGGGCCTGGCCCTGTGGGCGGTGGTTTTAGCGGCCTATTGTGTGCTGCTTCCCATGCAGGAGAGCAAAACCGCCCTGCGCATGTGGACACTGGGCGCAAAACGCCGGGATATTGCGGGACAAATCTGGACGCCCTCGGCCCTGATGGCCGCCGCCGGAACCGTCATCGCGTTGGCGGTCAGCATCCCCGGTATGTCCTGGGCCACGGACAAAATCCAGGCCCTGACCGGCTCCGATCTGACGCTGACCGTTTCCACCGGCCAGACCGTGGCCCTGTGTGCCGGGGCCCTGGCCATCGCCCTGGCGGTGATTGCCCTGGTCAGCGTATCCACCGCACGGCGGGGCATCCGCAAGGCGGAATAAGAAAGGAGCTGCGCTTATGAATCCCATGCACCAGTTGACCCGGCGGCCGGTGAAGGCGGCCTTCGGCGCGTTATTGCTGGCCCTGGCGGGGGTGATTCTGGCTCTGTCCGGGGGCCAGTTCTGGGCGGCAGCCCGGACCCGGGCCAGGGTGGAGGCGACCTACACCACCGTGGCGGTGGTCACTGGCGGGGACGAGCCGGCGGGGGACTCCGACCCATCCCTCGCAAGTGCCTCCGCCGCATGGGAAGCGGCCAGGTTTCTGGCGGAGCCGGAACAGCAGAACTGGAGCATCATCCGGTCCCGGCCCAGGGTGGGCCTGGTCAGCGGCTATGCGTCCAATCTGATGCCCTTGCTGGATATGTACAATTTCCGCAGTTACAATGGCGGCGAGACAATGGACTCTGCCCCGGACGCTCCGTATACATACTTTATTCTGGAGGTTCTGGTAACGGACGCTCTGGAGCGCCAAGACCCGCCCCAGGAGGGGGCGTCCTACTCCGAGTCCGTGTGGTCCATATCCGGGCAGGTGCTGGGCGTGTACGGCCTGCAGCAGGGGCTGCGGGACCCCACCGGATGGCAGGCGGATATCCGATTCACCCAGTATTACAGCGATGGGGACGCCCCCATGCGGCCGGAGGCGGGGAAGCGATATCTGCTGCTGGCCTGCACCTATGACGACACGGAGTGGGAGGAGCGCTGCGGAATCGCCGCCGAAATTCTGTGGGACACCAACGTGCAGCTGAACCCCTGGTCCCTGGACATTGAGAACAACCTGATCCGCTATGACCAGAGGACCCGCCAGGAGGAGCAGGTTTTGGACGAGACGCTTCAGGAGCTGCCCCCGGACGCCCCGGGTTATCGGGACCCCACTACCGGGGCGGAGGTGTTCAGCCTGTCCATGAACGCGGCGGACCACCTGCGCACCAACGTGGTCCGGTATTCCGGGATGATGGAAACCCTGGCCCCGGACGGGGATTCCGGCCTGTGGACGATGCAGACGGTGGACTATGGCCGCTATGACCTGCCATCTATCCAGGAGCTTCCGGAGGGCGTCACCGCCCGGGAGATCATGGACGGCACCGCCTCCTGGCAGACGGCCCTGAAAGCAGTGGACGTCACCAACCACAGCGTGCCGGTGCTGACGGTGGAAAAGGTAGAGGCCCTGGCGGATTTCGCCGCCGGGAACGCCATGGTCACCCAGGGCCGCAGCTTCTCCCAATCGGAGTATGACTCCGGAGCAGCGGTGTGCCTGATTTCCGAGTCCCTGGCCCGGGAAAATGGCCTGAACGTAGGGGATTCCCTGCCCCTGTCCCTGTATGAGGATGACCCGGGGCTTCCTCCGATCTATGCCCGGTTTCAGGAGTCCTGCAATCCCCGGGCGTCTGTGTTCGTGCCCCAGGAGGGCTTCCGGCAGGAGACGGAATATACCATCATCGGTCTGTACCGCCAGAGCAGCGAGTGGGTGACTTCACCCACCAGCTTCACCCCCAACAGCGTGTTCGTGCCGGAGAAAAGCGTCACCTGCCAGACAGTAACCGGCAGTTGCGGCGTGTGGTCCAGCCTGATCCTGCAAAACGGTACCATCGGCCAGATGGAGGCCCGGCTGGAGGAAAACGACCTGGGCGGCGCGGTGACGTATTACGACCAGGGGTACAGCGATATCGTGGAGAGTCTGGACGGTTACACCCGGGTGTCCCGGACGGTGCTTCTGGTGGGTTTAGCCCTTTGGGCGGTGGTGCTGGCGGCGTACTGCGTACTGCTTCCCATGCAGGAGGGCAAAACCGCCCTGCGTATGTGGACACTGGGCGCAAAACGCCGGGATATTGCGGGACAAATCTGGACACCCTCGGCATTGATGGCCCTGGCGGGGACAATCATCGCGTTGGCGGTCAGCATCCCCGGGATGTCCTGGGCTACGGACAAAATCCAGGCCCTGACCGGCTCTGATCTGACGCTGAAGGTATCTACCGGCCAGACCGTCGCCCTGTGCGCCGGGGCCCTGGCCATCACATTGGCTGTGATTGCCCTGGTCAGCGTATCCACCGCACAGCGGGGCATCCGAAAGGCGGAATAAAAAGCAAAGGCGGGCCAGCGGCCCGCCTTTGCTTTGAAAAAATCTGTTTTAAAACGCCGGTTTACTTCGTTTCGGGGGTCAGATCCCACTTCCACTCCCGGACCTCCGGCAGGTCCACGCCGTTGTCCCGGATATACTGCCGGTGCTCCACCAGCTTATCCTGCATCTTCTGGACCAGGTATGCGCCGCGATTGCCCAGCTGGGGCAGACGGCGAACCGTGTCGATGACCAGGTCAAAGCGGTCGATGTCGTTGAGCACGCGCATGTCGAAGGGGGTGGTGATGGTGCCCTCCTCCTTATAGCCCCGGACGTGGAGGTTCTTGTTGTGGCGGCGATAGGTCAGCTCATGGACCAGGGTGGGATAGCCGTGATAGGCGAAGATGATGGGCTTATCCTTGGTGAACAGGCCGTCATACTCCTCGTCGGTGAGGCCGTGGGGATGCTCGGTGTGGGGCTGCAGCTTCATCAGGTCCACCACGTTCACCACACGGATTTTCAGCTCCGGCAGCTCCCGGCGCAGGATGCTGACGGCAGCCAGCGTCTCCAGGGTGGGGGTGTCGCCGCAGCAGGCCATCACCACGTCCGGCTCGCACCCGGCGTCGTTGGAGGCCCAATCCCAGATGCCGATGCCCTGGGTGCAGTGCTTCACCGCCTGCTCCATGGTCAGCCACTGGGGCCGGGGGTGCTTGCTGGCCACAATGACATTCACATAGTTGCGGCTCTTGATGCAGTGGTCGAAGCAGGAGAGCAGGCAGTTGGCATCCGGCGGCAGATAGATGCGCACCACGTCGGCCTTCTTGTTGGCCACATGGTCCAGGAAGCCGGGGTCCTGATGGGTGAAGCCGTTGTGGTCCTGCTGCCACACGTTGGAGGCCAGGATATAGTTCAGGGAGGCAATGTCGTGCCGCCAGGGCAGCTCGCTGCACATCTTCAGCCACTTGGCGTGCTGGGCGAACATGGAGTCCACGATGCGGATGAAGGCCTCATAGCTGTCGAAGAAGCCGTGGCGTCCGGTGAGCAGGTAGCCCTCCAGGAAGCCCTCGCAGAAGTGCTCGGAGAGCATGGAGTCCATGACCCGGCCGTCGGGGTCCAGGTGGTCGTCGATGCCCGGGATCTGCTGGTCCAGGAAGCGGCGGCCGGTGACCTCAAACACCGCCTGCAAGCGGTTGGACGCCGTTTCGTCCGGGGCAAAGATCCGGAAGTTCCGGGCGTCCATGTTCAGCTTCATCACGTCCCGGACATAGGTGCCCAGAACGTACATATCCTGGGCCTCCACGCCGCCGGGAACCGTGACGTCCACGGCATAGTCCCGGAAATCGGGGGTCCGCAGATCCCGCAGCAGCAGACCGCCGTTGGCGTGGGGGTTTGCACCCATGCGTCGATTGCCCGCAGGGGGGAAGGACGCTACCAGCTCCACGGGCGTACCGTCGGAGTTGAACAGCTCCTCCGGCTTATAGGAGCGCAGCCACTGCTCCAGCTGGGCCAGGTGCCGGTCAGTGTCGGCGCCCATGGAGATGGGCACCTGGTGCGCCCGCCAGCAGCCCTCCACCGGCAGGTCGTCCACCTCCTTGGGCCCGGTCCAGCCCTTGGGGGTGCGCAGCACCAGCATGGGCCAGCGGGGCCGCTTGGCCTGGGCGCTCTTGCGGGTCTCCCGCTGGATGCGCTTGATCTCGCGGATGGCCCAGTCCAGGGCCGCCGCCATCTGCTGGTGCATGAGCATGGGCTCGTCGCCCTCCACAAAACGGGGCTCCCAGCCGCAGCCCCGGAAGAAGCTCTCCACCTCCTCGTGGCTCATGCGGGAGAAGATGGTGGGGTTGGCGATCTTGAAGCCGTTCAGGTGCAGAATGGGCAGCACCGCGCCATCGGTGATGGGGTTCATGAACTTGTTGCCATGCCAGGAGGTGGCCAGGGGGCCGGTCTCGGCCTCGCCGTCGCCCACCACGCAGGCGGCGATCAGGTCGGGATTGTCCGCCACGGCGCCGAAGGCGTGGGCCAGGGAATAGCCCAGCTCGCCGCCCTCATGGATGGAGCCGGGAGTCTCCGGCGCCACATGGCTGGGGATGCCGCCGGGGAAGGAGAAGCGCTTGAACAGCTTCTGCATGCCGTCCTTGTCCCGGGTGATGTTGGGATAGACCTCGGTATAGCTGCCGTCCAGCCAGTCCTGGGCCACCATGGCGTTGCCGCCGTGGCCGGGGCCGGAGAGATAGATCATGTCCAGGTCGCTGCGCTTGATGACCCGGTCCAGATGGGTATAGATGAAGTTCTGGCCCGGGCAGGTGCCCCAGTGGCCCACGATGGTCTGCTTGAGGTCGCTCTTGCGCAGCGGACGCTCCAGCAGCGGGTTGTCCAGCAGATACAGCTGGCATGCGGTCAGGTAATTGGCGGCGCGCCAGTAGGCGTCGATCTGATAGAGCTCCTGCTCGTTCAGCGGCGGCTTCTTGGACAGCCGCGCACCGGGCTTGAATTCGGGCATGATGATTCCTCCTTGTGCAATTGCCTGGGCTCATGTGTGCCGCAAGCGGAATTAAGATTCGGGTTAATTTGAATTTTGGCCTGAAATCTTAGGTTAGCATTAGCATAACACATAAATTACAAAAATAGAAGCATAAATTTGTAAATATTTCTTGAAGAATCAAATTTAAGTTTGGAGTTAATGCACGAATGGCGGAGGATAAGAACGGATGGCCCACCGCTTTGCGAAACATGGAATGCAATTGGTTTCTCCATTGTCCGGCAGTCCGATTTTAGGGACACCCAGCGCCGTATAATAGGCGCGTAAGAGGAAAGGAGGGCGCATACTATGGCGTTCAGTATCAAATTTTCAGCGGGGACTGCCCATAAGTCGGAACGGACTATCCCCAGAAGGTCCGTGGTGCAGGTCTATTTTGCTGCCAACCACCGGAGCCTGGCGTACTACAACGACCGGTTCGACCTGAAGCCCGGCGACCTGGTCTTTGTGGACGGCAAGTTGGCCGGGCAGCGGGGCCGCGTTACCCAGGTCAACTACAGCTTCAAAATCAGGCTCTCTGACTATAAGCGAGTGATTTCCGTGGCGGACATCGCTGTGGACGGGCTGTTTTACGCGGCGGGCTCCCACCTGGTTACCTTTGACCGCGGCGTTCTGCCGGCCTGTCAGGCCGCCGGATGGTTCCTGCCGCCTGCGGACCCGGAGGAGGAGTTTGCCAGCGGCGCGGACGACGAAGCATTCTCCCTGGATGAGCTGTGGGCCAGCGATGCCATGTTCCAGCGGGGATATGACTACTACAAGCGCGGACTGGTCCGCTATATCAGCCTGGACGGCCGGGCGGGGTACGCCCTTGTGGAGGGCACGGCTCCCTATGAGGTGGAGTTTGCCTGGGAAAACGGAGAAATCAGCCGTCTGGTCTGCTCCTGCTTCTGCAGCGGCTGCTGCAAGCACCAGGCGGCGGTCATGCTGCAATTGCAGGATCTGCTGGGATGGATCGAGGGGCAGTACCCGGACGCCTACGCGCGCAGCGGCTATTTTGCCGCCGTCTACCGGCAGACGCTGTTTGAATACGCCGTGGATAGCCGGGAAAACGGCCCGTTTGCGCCATAAACTGGGAATTTTCCCCCAACAGCGGCCCGCTGAGGGCGGCGCTTCGGCGATTTCTCCGGCTGCAAATTTCCTGTTGCCAACCGAGGGGAAATGTGATAAGATATCTTCATGACGACTCCTCCGCCGCCAGCTGCGGAGCCGGTCTCGCGCAATGGATACCCACGAATCATGTCAGGCGGGGAACCGAGCAGCATTAAGAGGGATCATCCATGTGCCGCGAGTCCACCGGCCCCGTGGCTGGCAGCGGAGGAGTTTGTTCTGTTCTGATTTTTCGGCCGAAGGGAGGGCTGGTTCATGTATCAGGCACTGTATCGGAAATGGCGGCCCAAAACCTTTTCCCAGGTGGTGGGCCAGGACCACATCACCGGCACCCTCCAGCGGCAGGTGGCCGAGGGCCGCACGGCCCACGCCTATCTGTTCACCGGCACCCGGGGCACCGGCAAAACCACCTGCGCCCGGATTCTGGCCAAGGCCGTCAACTGCCTGCACCCGGAGGACGGGGCCCCCTGCAACCAGTGCGAGGCCTGCCGGGGCATCGACAGCGGTTCCCTGCTGGACGTGACGGAGTTGGACGCCGCCAGCAACAGCCGGGTGGACGACATCCGGGAGCTGCTCAGCGAGTCGGTATACACCCCCACGGTGCTGAAAAAGCGGGTCTATATCATCGACGAGGTCCACATGCTGTCCACCCAGGCCTTCAACGCCCTGCTGAAAACCATTGAGGAGCCGCCGGAGCACCTGATGTTTATCCTGGCCACCACGGAGCTGCACAAGGTCCCGGCCACCATTCTCTCCCGGTGCCAGCGCTTCACCTTCAAGCGCATTCTGCCCCGGGATATGGAAAAGCACCTGCTGGAGATCGCCCGGGCCGAGCAGATTGACCTGACTCCCGACGGGGCGGAGATTCTGGCCCGGATGGCCAACGGCGCCCTGCGGGACGCCCTGAGCCTGCTGGATCAGTGCCGGGTGGCCCAGGGCCAGCTGGACAGCCGGGCGGTGCTGGATATTCTGGGCCTGGCCGGCAGCGTCCAGACGGTGGAGCTGATGGACTGCATCCTGCGGCGGGACGCCGCCGGGGCTCTGACCCGGCTGGACGGGCTGTACCGGGGCGGCAAGGACGTGGCCGCCATGCTGGGGGAGTTGGGGGACCTGGCCCGGGACATGACCATTCTCAAGGCCGCCCCCGACGGGGCCGCCGCCCTGCTGACGGGCATATACGATACCAAGACCCTGAAGTCCCTTTCCGGCAGCCAGCCCATGCGGCGGTTTCTGTATCTGACGGAGACGCTGCAGTCCTGCTGCGCCGGGCTGGGGGACAGCTTCCAGCCCCGGACGGATGCGGAGCTGTGTCTGCTGCGGCTGTGTGACGAGAGTCTGTCCGGCGACCTGACGGCTTTGAGCCAGCGGATCGACCGTCTGGAAGATCGGGTTGCAAACGGAATACCGGTAAAAACTGTCCCGCAAACCGCCGGGACGTCCCCCAAAACCGCCCCTTTGTCCCGGGACAACGCCGGGACAAGCCGGGACGTGCCAAGCGATGACCGGCCCCCTATGCCGGAGGAGCCGCCCCTGCCGGAGGAACCCGGCGGACGGGAGCGGGTATACGATATACCGGACGAGGAACCGCCTGCGGCTCGCCCTGCCGCCAGACCGGTCCGGAAGCCGCCGGCGGCGAAGTCTGCCGCCGTGGTGGGCGACACCGGCAAGTGGGACGCCATGAAGGAGCACTGCAAGGGCCGCCTGGCGGTGAACCACCGGGTGTTTCTGAACATGGTCCAGGGAGCGGTGGACGGCGACTGCCTGACGCTGTACTGCCAGAACGAGTTCGTCCGGGACTCCCTGAACAACAACACGGTGCTGCACGTGCTGCAGGAGGTGGCCTCCGCCGCCGAGGGGCAGACCATCCGGGTGGCGCTGACGGTAGGCGGCGCCCCGGCGGGGAAAAAGCCCGCCAAGCCCCGGTCCAAGCCGGAAAAAGTGACAGAAAAAGCGCCGGAGAAGCCCCTGGAGGAAGTCCCGGAGCCGGAGCAGACGCCCCCCTGGGAGGAGCCTCCGGCGGAAAAGGCCCCGGACAAGCTGGACGAGGTGGCCGCCCAGGGCCGCCAGCTGGAAAATTTCAAAATCAAGTGATCGCACGATATTAAATCAGTATTATAAAGGAGATTTCGACCATGGCTAAGGGATACAGCGCCCGCAACGGGTTCGGCGGCAGCGCCGGGATGATGCGCCAGCAGCAGCAGATGCAGCAGAAGCTGGCCAAGATGCAGCAGGAGATGGAAAGCGCCCAGAAGAACGTGGAGGAGAGCAGCTTCACCGCCTCCGTGGGCGGCGGCGCGGTGCAGGCCACCGTGTCCGGCAAGAAGCAGCTGACGGCCCTGGCCATCCAGCCCGACGCCGTGGACCCGGCGGACGTGGAGATGCTGCAGGACCTGGTGATCTCCGCCGTCAACGAGGCCCTGCGCCAGGCGGAGGAGGCCATGGAGTCCGCCATGGGCGCCCTCACCGGCGGGCTGAACATCCCCGGTTTGTTCTGAATTTACATGAGAAATAGCAAAAAAGCAGCCGAAGGGAGACGTTCCGTAAGGAAGTTGTCTCCCTTTGGTTTTGTCGTCAGCCGGAATTTGGATTTATAGGAAAAACAATCATATTGAAGGATTACGGTAGGAGCAAAAAATAGTAAATAATGATTTTATTTTCTGTATAATAAGAAATATAATTTTCCCAAGAATAATTTTTGTAAGGCAAATAATTCTTTGAAAGGATGAAAGGCTATGCCACAACATGAATTTATTACAAAGCAACTAATAGATAAAGGTTGGTCAGAAGATAGAAAATACTGTGTTACCGACGAGCAAGGAAATAAATTTTTGCTTCGTGTTTCTCCGATTGAACAGTATGACAGGAAGAAAAGCGAATATGAACTTATGGGTCAGGTAGCAGCTCTCGGTGTACCAATGTGCCGCCCCTTAGAGTTCGGCACATTTGATGAAGGAGTTTATTCTATTCAAACTTGGATAGATGGCATTGATGCAGAAGAAAATATACATAATTTAACAGACCAAGAACAGTATTCTTATGGTTTTGAAGCGGGAAAAATACTAAAAGAAATTCATAAAATCCCCGCTCCGAAAGAAATAGAAGATTGGGAAATCTATTTTAATCGTAAAGCAGACCACAAAATCAAGATGTATGAAGAATGTCCTGTCAAGTACGAAAATGGGCAAGCCTTCATTGATTACATTAACGCTCACAGATATTTGCTCAGCGGTCGCCCTCGAACCTATCAGCACGGAGATTACCATATCGGCAATATGATGATAGGGAATGATAAGCGACTCTACATCATTGATTTTAATAGAAATGACTTCGGAGATCCGTGGGAAGAATTTAACCGCATTGTGTGGTGCGCTCAAGCTACCCCTTTGTTTGCAACCGGAATGGTAAACGGATACTTCAGCAATGACGTACCAATTCCGTTTTGGGAGTTGCTCGCACTTTATATTAGCAGCAATGCTTTATCTTCTGTGCCTTGGGCAATTCCTTTTGGGCAGAGCCAAATTCAAGTAATGATAAATCAAGCAAAAGATGTACTAAGCTGGTATGAGAATATGACGAAATCCATTCCGACTTGGTACAAAGGAGTTATTATAAATAAATAATACGAAGCATTTGCCGTCGTGTCCACAGGGATAGCAAGCATCGGATTATGACACCACAATCCGCGAAAAAAGCTAAATACAAATCATTGGAGTCCCTTCCTTACGGAGGGTGCCCCAA
>OHAT01002320.1_pt1 | contig 14531 bp, 5 predicted proteins | sample 1577141 | NCBI WGS metagenome assembly OHAT01 (sample SAMEA3541578, study PRJEB24748) | human gut metagenome | biome: human gut; feature: human-associated habitat; material: faeces | place: China | collected 2012 | reverse complement strand
AGTCGAAGTCATTGGCGATGGGGTGGTTGCCGCAATTCTTACCGATACCGTCAAAAGCTTCCGGGCTTGCCGTCAATAGCAATTGCTTACCGTCCGGTGAGTAGCTGGCTCCTCCGAGGAATCGGTCTTCGAAGAACAGTGTGTCGACGGCCAATGTTTCAAGATTTACCTGGAACAAAGAGCTCAAAGAGAAAGGACGTTGCGTGATATTCTCCTTTGAACTGCTGTAAAGCAGATATTTACCATCCGGTGAGATTCTAGGGAAGGATACGCTTTTGTGATTGGCCCGGCCATTGTATAAAGTATCTACTTGCTGGCCTAGGGTGCGGGTTTCCGGGTCAAAGTCGACACGGCATAGGCTGTAGGTCATTTGTCTGAAATTCTTAGAAATAGAATCTACGGCGGCGGTCGAACTGAAATAGAGGCTCTTCCCGTCGGGAGAGAACGCAGGGAATATTTGCCATGCGTCTTTGGAATTTAACGCTTCGCAAGAGAATACCTCGTTCTTCTTCACGTCGTAGATCACGATATCGGAGTTATGATCCAATACTTCCAGCGTATTGGGATTATTGATGAAGAAGTTTTGGTAGGTATCGCATACGGTGGCCGCCAGATAGTTACCATTCGGATGCCAATACATGTAGACAAAGTTTGAGACGGTCTCGGGAGTCTTGGTATTTAGCTTGGTGATTTTCTTTCCATCAATCAGTACGGAACCAGCGTGTTTGCCTCGCATATGGAAAATCATTTTATCCGGGTTCCCGGAGGAAAACGTGTGGCAGTTTACGCAGTTATAGTCGGTTAGGCTATTCTCATAAATCACGCTTTGGTCATAATTCTCCAAGTTTCGTTGATAGATACCCATCCTGTTCCACATATCATTGCTCAAGGCTAATAACCGATAGGCTATATATTTATCAATGGAATCATTTACGATGTCCATATGAAAAGGCGTATAGGCGTTCCATTCGCCCTGTATACGTTTAGCAATGGTCAATTTTATTTGGTTTCCGGCATTCTCTTTCAATAAGGCTTTCCATCTCTTTTGTGGGATCTCAAAGAGCCCCTCATCACTATAGACTTGGAGTTGAGTCTTTTCCCCTTTAATGATAAGGCAGTGCTCACTGCTATCGGCGATAGAGAAATTGAGCGGGGCGATGTTCACAGGGATGGTCACATCCTTGTAATCCGGATAAATGGCGATTTCCTTGTTTAGACTCTTGGCGATCTGTACGTCGCTTTTGGAGCATGAAACCATCAAGGCGATGAGAAAAAGGAAAAGATATCGGTTTGTATTTGTGTAAGTCTGTCTTTCCATATGTGTTTTATTTAGAGAGTATCAAATAGTACCAGAAAGTAGGTTGATAGTCGGCTATTCCAGTCGCTACATTTTGTCGGGCATGCCTTAGTCCCAATACACGTTGCTTGAATATCGAGAACTCGGACAGGATTTTATCGGTTACCCCATACTTGCGGCAATATTCCGGATCATGCTCCGCATAAGAGATCACGGCTTGTTGCAAGGGTTCGGGTAATGCGGGGAGTACTTCCGTCCCACTGAATCTTTCAACAAACGTTTTTATAGCGGGCAGGTCTTTCGATAATAATAACGTACCGATCGTATAATCCAATGCGGCTTTATTCAGGGGATTCTCTTCCAATATAATCATTAGGTTATCAAACAATCCGATTATATTGGCGAAAAGGTCTTTGTCGCTGGATAGGCTTTTTCTTTTTGTACCTAATTCCGGGTCACTCTCCACCGCTTGGTCATTATATAAGAACTTTCGTTGCGAGGAGGCCCATCCGTGATAGGCCCATGTCTTTTCCAATAAGGATATAAACTTCTCGGCCGCGGGATACTGTCCGTATATCAAATGGGATTTTATTAATAATTTAGTCATGACGGGACTGCCGTATGTAATTCCTACCGAGGTACCAAAAGCGAAATTGTATGCCAAGGACGTGATTCCTACATGGTAGTATATCTGGCTGAACAGGAAACTTTCCTCTATATGCGCTTGGTACTTTGAGACCAAAGATTGTATTCCGCTTTGCGGGTATTTGAATAAATCAGTCTGCATGACACCCTTGTGGGATAAGGCAAGGTTTAAGCAATTCAGGTGTAAATAGTTATTATAGTTCAGATCGGTGGACGAGATTATGGCGTCCCATTGCTCGGTATCTATGTAATGAAACATTTGCATCAACGTATAGAAATCTTTATTCCTCTGTTGAAGAGCCGTTTGCGTATAATACATACCGGATAAGGCAAGTAATGCTACGGCTACTAAAGCTTTTAAATAGGTTTTTATGTGATCTAAATAACGTGATAGGGAGAATAGAAGCATAACGAGTAACGCTACTTGCCAAGAGAAACCGTAGAATGGTTCCAGATCAATGAAATACTCTACGTAATCTTTCATCCAAAATACATAGTCATAATCGGGTTTACTGCCCCCTAGAACGCATAGAGAACCTACGATAAGCAGCAGGATCAAAGGGATGAAGCTTGCGTACCAGCGTTCGCTTTTTTGTAATATATCAAATAGTAAGATGCTAAGGGCGAATAATATAGCTACAGATCCCATCGTGTAAAACAATCCGGTCGCCAGCAAGCAACCGATTAAGGTACGGTACGTCCAATTAAATTTTCGTGCGCTGTAACTATATACGTTAAGCGCCAATGACCAAAACAACATGGCTATCAGTCCTTCATAATGATAGCTATCTTTCATTAGGTAAAGATATTGGAATAGGATGGGGAGAAAGGCCAAGGGCATAAGATATAATGCCGGATGTATCTTTCGTAAGGTCAGCCAGAATAACCAACCGGAGATTCCACCGATCAATGCCGTAGTTAGCGATCCGATAAGCGGGATCCTGAAAAACTGTATCAAGAATTGAGAGATAAAAGTCGCTAGCCCCCCTATCTGCTTAAGTATGCTGAATATATAGGTGGAATCGAATAGGAAAATCTGCTGCTGTTCCCGATAAAAAAAGAGAGGCTCTAGCATGGTCTGCAAATGAAACCATAAGACGCCAGTCAATAGAATGAATGGAAGCGGTGGTAATATCTTCTTATATAAAGTACTCATGTGATTTATTCTATTTACGATAAGTTACGTCAATTCCTTTATCCTCTTTGGCTAGCGTGCTAAGCGCCCGGATCTTGGAGGATACTTTTCCGGTAATAAACTCGGGTATATTATAAGATTTCATGAAACGGTGATAGTAGTCTGTGTCTTTCTGAGGCAAAAGGAAGGGCTTAGACGCATTTCCTTCTTCATCTATATAAGCAAAATAAGGACGTGTGTATAACCCGTCTATTCTTCGACTGCTGAAGACGATCCAGCGGCTGTTGCTACTCCATGAGTGATAGCTCTCCGTATCCGTGCTATTGGCGTTTTGCAAGGAATGGGAGATTCCGCTCGCTATATTCAGTAGATACAGATCTGCGTCTTTATGCCAGATCGAGAAGTTACCGTAGCCGGACAGCGTATATAACAAGAATTTCCCGTCAGGGGAAACACGGGGAAAAGAGGCGCTCTTCCCATCTCTTCCGGCATTGTATAAGGTATCTATACGAGAGCCGAAACTCCGGGTTACGGGATCGAACGCTATGGAGCAAAGGCTATATTTTACTTCTGAATATTCATGCGGCATGGAACGTGCCTCTGCCGAGCAGAAGTAAAGAGTCTTGCCATCGGGAGAGAATGTCGGGAAAGTCTCAAACGCTTTTGCTGTCCGAATGGAAGGCGTACTGATAATCTCATGCTTTTCCGTATCGTATACAACTACGTCGGATTGGCTGTCGAAGACCTCCACCCGGTTTTTGTCGTTGGCATGAAAGCTTTGGCTGGTCTGATTGACAGAGAAGGCTACGTATTTCCCCGATGGATGCCAAGAGGGATAGACCAAAGGCGAGAGCGTCTGATCGGTCTTCGTATTTAATTTCTCGATCTTATCTCCGTCGATCAGATAAGTGCCCGAATACTTATCCCTCATGTGGAACAGCATTTTATCGGGGTTTTGCATACAAAAAGAATGGCAATTCATACAGTTTTGACCGCTGTATTTGTTTTCCATGATAGGGCTTTGCTTATAATCTTCCAGATTCCGTTGGTAAATACCCATTTGATTCCAAAGCTCGTATCCGGGTTCGATCAAGCGATAAGCCAGATATGAATCCATGGGTTCCGGAGCGACGAATAGTGAGAATTCCGGATAGGCGAGCCATTCTTTATCTTTGGCGTAGAGCTTTACTTGTATCGCTTTTCCTGTCGCGCTTTTCAACAATTTTCTCCAATCGGATGTGGGAAGATAGAACTGTCCCCCTTTTTCCTTGACTTGTATCTTTTCTTCTCCGAATTTAAGTAGGACGAAAGCTTCCGTATGCGGATTTTGTATCTTGAAATTTAAGGGTGCGATATTATAAGGGATCGTCACATCCGCATAATCGGGAAATAATACGGGTTTCTCCGAGGTCTCTTTGCTAACCGGGATAGTGTCCGAGCAGGATATTCCCAGTAGGATAAGGCATAAACCGATGATATATCGAATATTTCTTTTCATGGCTGTTGATCATTTTAACGTATAATAAGACCAATAAGTGTCTCCAAACGAGTTTTTTATAAGTTGAGGAAGCTGTGGGTTATTCCGATTCTGTACGACTAAGTTCCGATAACCGGCGAATTTGCGGATGACATTTTCTGATACGTTAAAACGCTTCCAGTAATCCACGTCTTTCTCAGCCAATAGGATAACGGCCTCTTGAAAGCTCACGGGAAGAGAGGGGAGTACCGGGGTTCCATAATACTTCTCTATCAACGTTTGGAAGGACTTCATATCTTTAGAAAGCAGATAGATAGCCCCGGTGAATTGGATCGGGAGCTGATTCCCCGGGTCTTGTTCGGCACGGATAAGTAGATCATGCTCCAGCCCGTTGATACCGGATAGGTTACTTTCTTTCGGGAGAGTTTCTCGTTTAGGGCCTAATACCGGATCTGCTTCAACCGCTTTATCGTTATACAAGAACACTCTATGTTGCTTAGCCCAATTATGATAAGCATATGTTTTTTCTAAGATACTGATATATTTCTCGGCGATAGGATACGTTCCGTAAATCAAGTTTGTTTGAACAAGCCGTTGCAGGTTCCGAGGATTACCGGCGCCAATTACGGTGACATATCCTTCAAAAGCCATCTCCTGTGATAATGCGATTTCCCCTAACGTAAAATAAGCGTCGCTTAACAGGGTAGAGACCGTAAAGGTCTTGTTCCAAGAGGCGAGTAGTCCTTGAGGGCCGTGTTGATCAAAAGCGAACATCCGGTCTGCTAACTCCCCTTTTTCCGCAAGTGCTCTATTTAAGTAAGTTAAATATAAATAGTTTTTGATCGGCCCGTGACAATGCCGGATGATCTCGTCCCATTGTCCGGTACGGGCATAATAATCCAAGACCTTTAGAGGATAGGCTTTCTGGTCGTTATACCGTGGAATCGCTACCCAGCAAAGGAATAGGATTAGGATGAATTGAACGGTAAGCTCTATCCCTGTTTTTTTCTTTGATTTGTTTTTGCCTTTAGGATATACGAATGCCCCGATCAAGCTAAGCGGTAAACTGACCCATGCGAAATAGATGAGATTGGGAGCCGCCAGAATCGGGTGGTAAAAAGCGTCCGGTAAGAACGCGAAGCGATAGCTGGTGATGGTAGTTGACCAGACACTCCCGATCCCGATAAATAGGTATTCAATTAAAACCGCTAAAAAATAGATTCCATGTTTGGAACGGCTTACTGATTCCTTTAGAACCACACTGAATGAGAATAGCCCGGCGACCGGTCCTCCCATCCAGAAAAGTAGTGGGGTGATTATCAATGCGGCGGATAGCCGGTAGTGGAGATCTTTTATACGCATCCATGCGTTTAGGCTAAGCAAACAAAATAGGAATGCGATAGTGCCTTGTACTAAATAATTGAAGTCGTATTGAATCAATAATAACCGGAAGTAAGTAAAGCAGGAAGAGTTCTTTATCCGGATTGATTTGCCGGATGATCGCTCTCATTGTCAATCCGATAGACGTAAGTATAGCTGCGATAATAAAAGGCCCTGCATAAGGGGTAATAAAGAATTGTGTCAAGAATTCCCCGATAATCAAAGATAAACCTCCCGGATTGCTGATTTTATCCGCAAGATAATCTTCGGAAAACTGGAATAGTTGAAGCTGCTCGATATAGAAGAAATGAAACTTGCCGGTTATTTGCAAGAAACCCCCTAATAGGACAAATAGGATCAAACCGAGGAGTATTTGTTTATATCTCATGGCTAGAATGCTCGTTTCATTATGATTTAAAGTCAAACAAAGATACGATTTTTATCGGAAATACCAATCAGTACGAATGAAGTTAACTTGATTAGCCCACGAAGTTAACTTCATTGGGCATTTTAATTAGCTTCGTGGGGCGTTGAAGTTAACTTACTTTTATGGATTAAAAAAAAGCAAGCCGGACATATCACATGCCCGGCTGCTCTTTTGAAACTGTTAACCCACTTGTTTATTTCCAGTTTTCGTTTTGAACTAGTAAACCATCCATCTTTTGTATTTCGTTATGAGGGATAGGCATTACTGTCCATTTTGCGTTGTAGTTGCTATTGGCATATTTAACCAAATGGTTCGATTCATATTTCAAGAAATCGTTCAATACCTCAGAGGCAATGCCCCAACGGGCTAAATCGTACCAACGATGACCTTCCATAGCCAATTCGATACGGCGCTCCCAACGCAATGCCTCAAGTGCTTTCTCCTTAGTTGCGAATTGAGAAGCCGGATATAAACCAATACGATAGTTCGCGGCTGCATTTGCATCTTGTTTTCCATTAATCTTGTCATCCAGTACGTAAGTGGAACTAGCCTCTATCATTGTTTCCGGATCTACGGCCTTTACATAGCTATTTGCGGCACGGGCTCGTACTTGGTTGATGTACTTTTCGGCTTGTTGAGGTTGTCCTAATTCGATCAACGCTTCAGCGTACCATAACAATACATCCGCATAACGGATCAAATGGAAGTTCTTAGCGGTAGAAAGTGTTTGTGTAGTGTTAGATAAACTACCTTTATCCGCTTTTCTCGGGATGTTTTTCTTGTTCAAGTACGGACCTCCATTGGAAAAGTCGCGAACCCAACCGTCCAGCTTGTTAGGAATGGTCCAATCCAAGAACGGAGTCTCGAAGCGACCGGTAGAAACATCCAGACGAGGATCGGTGTAGACTGTCAAGTCCGTGTGAGGCAAATTGTCCTTGTCTAAAGTAGATAACACGGGATCATTACGATAAGAATTATCCATTTTCGGTAATCCGTTCGCGTCAACGATATGTGCGTTGACCATATCATAAGAGGGCTGATAGAATCCCCAACCTCCTGTGCCTAGCGCTCCGTTGAAACCGATATGCCATGCTCCGTTGATAGTAGCTGTTTGCTCTACGGTTCCGGAAACAGCGGCCTGAACATCGAATACGGACTCGCCTGTCCAGTCGCTTACGCCGGCTGTGTAAAGTTCCTCGTATGTATCTGCCAAGCGGAATTTGGTTCCTTTGTTATCCTTACCGTTTGCCATTACGTCTTCTAAGATCGTCTTCACTTCAGCCCAATGGTTGGAAGTTCCGTTCTTTCCATCGTATGGAGAGGATTGGTACATCTTGACTTTGGCCAACATTGCGCCGGCAGCCCATTTGTTTACACGACCTGCCTCAGCCCAAGTGTCAGGTAGGTTATCGTAAGCGAATTGCAAGTCTTCTACGATCTTATCCCAGATGTAGACGTAATTTCCACTCTCATCTACGTTAGAAACTTGTGGGTTCACGTTCTCTTTCATGGCTACGTCATCTACGTAAGGTACGGCTGCTCCAAACAATTTCACGATCTCGAAATGGAAAAAGCCGCGAATGAAACGAGCTTGAGCGATTGTTTCCGTATAGAAATCCTTGCTTTCGCCTGCTGCGGCGGAAAGTTCCTCCTTGGCTAGATCGGCTACCTTGATTACGTTGTTTGCGAAGAATACTCCATTGTAAGTATTCATCCATTTTGATTGTAGATAGCCGTTGTCTGTCGTAAACGTATAAGTCTCCAAGCTTGTGAAATCTGGTTGGTCTTGAAACGTAGATCCTTTGTTGGCATCACCGCCCATTACGTCACCATAAGCATAGTTGGTTAGCGTAGATGCAAAGTAACCGTTGTTTGCATCTGTGGAGTTCAATTTCGCATACATACCCGTTAATAACTGGGTAACACCTTCTTGTGAGATGAAATCCGGTTCTTGCTTATTGGTTACCGGTTTCACGTCCAAGAAATCGGAGCAGGAAGTCATACTTCCCATTACGGCGGCAACGACTGCCGCATATATAAATAGCTTCTTCATCTTGTTTCAATTTTAAATTAGCAAGTTTTTATTAGAATGTTACGTTTACACCCATGATGAATTGACGTGGCATACCGTAAGAACCGTAGTCGGTACCCATTGTACGGTCATTGGAACGACCGTCTGTATCTGTACGGACCTGAGGATCCAAGCCGGAGTAACCGGTCAACGTGAATACGTTTGAGATCTGACCGTAAATACGGATCTTATCAAATTTGATTTTGTCTAAGATGCTCTTCGGAAGTGTATACCCTAAGGTCAACGTCTGCATACGTAGGAATGAACCATCTTCGATATAACCGGAGTTAGACTCGTTGGCTGCGATCGTGCTCTCGCCGGTAGCGGTCGCCCACATCGGGTAGATACCGTCTGGATTGGTCTCCGGATGCCAAGAGTTGTCGCGGCGATCTTTTGAGTAAGCGGACTGTAAAGATCCATAGTGTGTATAATATTTATACATGGCAAACAGGTCATTACCTACGGAGAAATACATATATGTACTTAGATCGAAGCCTTTCCAGTTAACGCTTAGGTTGAAACCTCCCGTCAAATCCGGATGCGGATTTCCGATGAATGTACGGTCACTGGCGTCGATCTTACCATCGTTGTTTACATCTTTCACCTTAAATTGGCCTACATAATTAGCTGCGTTCAGCGTAGAAGCGTCGGATGTACCATACGGCAATACCGCGCCGCCGGCGTCATTCTTGTAGTTGCGAACTTCTTCCTCACTCTTGTAGATACCATCCAATTGATAACCGTGGAATTCACCAACCGCATGTCCCTTCATCAATACGTTCATGTTGGAGATACGGGTTCCTGTAAAGATTCCGGCTTCAGTACCAATCTCGTCCAGCTTATTCTTGTAATGCGACAAGTTTAGGCCTACAGAGTAGCCTACCTCACCGATCTTGTCGTTCCAAGTAATGTTCAAGTCGACACCCTTGTTTGTCATGTCACCAATATTAATTTTTGGCTTATCTGCTCCACCAGCCAAAGAAGACCAGTTTGCGTCGATCAACATGTCGGAGGTTTTCTTGATGTAATAATCGAAATTAACCGCCAAACGTTGGTCTAAAGCCGTGATGTCGAAACCTGCGTTGAGCATCTTAGAGGTCTCCCACTTTGCCTCTATATCACCAAGGTTGGTTACACCGAAACCTTGGTACACATCCGTATCGGAACCATTGATACTATATAGATAGTTATTGCCTGTACCGTATTGGAAAGCCCAGTTATAAGAGTCTATATTAGAGTTACCCGTCGTACCGTAACCAGCTCGGATCTTTAAGTCATCCAGCCATGTGCGTGTCTTTTCCATGAATTTCTCGTCAGACATACGCCAACCTAAAGAGATTGAGGGGAATGTACCCCAACGATTCTTCTGGGAGAAACGAGAAGATGCGTCGCGACGTACCGTAACAGTAGCCAAATACTTTCCTTGGTAAGCGTAGTCCGCACGGGCGAACATACCGAACATCGTGGATACGGAGTTCTGGTTACCACTATTTCTTAAATCGGAGCTGGCACCATTGTTGATAACCCATGTGTTAGGATCATCTTGGAACGGATAGTTGATACGACCGGCTTGGATCCAACGGCCTAAACCTTCACGAAGCGCCTCGGTACCGATCACGGCGTTAATCGCATGATCGTCGTTGATTGTCTTGCTATAAGTGGCGGTGTTTGTCCATTGATAGTCTAGCCAATAGTTCGCTTGCTCGTAGAACTCGTTATTGTTACGTCCCTCTTTATTGGTCATGATCGTACGCTTGTTCATCCAGAAGTCCCATGCGCCACCCAAACGTGCGCTGAATTGAGTACGGATCTTCAAGTTCTCTCCTAAGCTTTCCAAAGGCATGATCTCCGCATAGATAGCGGACTGGGCACGTAAGAAACGACGACGGTTGTCTTTGCCGTAATCTACGGCCATAGGTGCGCTCTCCGCACGTCCACCCTCGGCGTTCTGAGAACCGGAATAGTCGCCTCCGACTGTGTAGATAGGTACCCACGGTTGGATCGAGAATGTCTTACCGAATGTGTTATCGTCACCTTGACGACCACGCTCACCCGAGTTTTCGATCACGGCGATGTTCGTGTTTTGTCCGATATTGAACCACTTGTTCACGAAGAAGTTGGTATTCGCACGCAAAGAATAACGACGGAACCAAGATTCCTTGATCGTACCCTCACGGTTCATATAGCCTAGACCTACCGAATAAGTTGCTTTTTCACCACCACCGGTGATAGAGATCTGGTGATCTTGTACTTTTCCGGTCTGAACTACTTCATCGTACCAGTTTGTTCCCGCACGAGCCTCTTCCTCTGAGTAACCGTCCTCAAGCATTTGGTAGTAAGCGGAACGAGACCAAGTGTTTTCTCCATTATCTTTGTAAGAAGCCTCCCAAGCAGCGATGCTGCCGTATTGGGAAATGATCTGATCTTTACTCAAGCCTGCAGGTTTGATGGCGTAAGGCATTGTCAAATGGCCTAGGCCGTCTTTGCCGATAGAACCAAATTGAGCGTGATTCACCGTCTGACCTCCCCGATAGTTGAATAAATTGCGCTGTCCTTCCTCTTGGAATTCCATTGCTTCCCAAGCATTCAGCAGGCCATAACCATCGTTTGCCATTTTAGCTACACCGAAATAACCGTTATAAGATACTTGTACACGGTCATTCTTTTTACCTTGCTTGGTCGTGATCACGATAACGCCATTCGCACCTTTCGCACCATAAATGGCGGAGGCGGCGGCATCTTTCAAGATCTGCATGGATTCGATATCATTTGCGTTCACCGCATCAATATCCACACCTTGTACACCATCGACAATGATCAACGGGTCGGAACCGTTTACGGAACCTACACCACGAATACGAATCGTTGTCTCGCCTAACGGACCACCACCAGCTTGTACAAATACACCGGCAGCCTTACCTTGCAAGGCTTCGGCGAAATTGGATACAGGAGTCTCTTTTAACTCATCTGTCGCGACCACAGCCACAGATCCGGTAATATCCTTCTTAGCCTGTGTGCTATAACCCGTAACAACGACTTCATCCAATGCCTGTGAATCTTCAACCAACGTAATCTTGATGTTGGTTTGATTACCTTTCAAAATGACTTCTTGGGGAACGTATCCGATATACGATACTACTAGAACTGCGTTTGCGGGCACATTGTCGATAATAGCTCGCCCGTCCATATCGGAGATGTTTCCGATAGTAGTCCCTTTTACGACTACGTTAGCTCCAACGATAGGACCAGATTTATCCACGATGTGGCAGTTAACCTGTCGTCCATCTTGCTGGACACTCATAAATCCCGTACTAGGTGTAGGATACAGATGATCCGTTTCTGTTGCGAAGGCCGTTCCGGCTCCGTACAGAAGAAAAGAAGCTCCTAAGACTAATGGCTTCCATGATACAACATTTCTCATACAAAATTAGAATTTAAGGTATAATAAAATAAAAAACACAAACTTTTAACAAAATGAATTCACTACTCTGCCATACCTCTAGGGTATGTTACATCTGTTTACATCTCAAAATAGGCAAACATCACTCTCTTCTTCTCAACTTCATTTGTGTAGCTTCTTCATTCTCATGTCTTTAATGATAAAAGCCGCTTCTTGCTTTCTTTCATAATACTAAAAAAACGACTAGTCTAAACGATCGTTTAAATCTTGCGTTTTTGAAAAGAGGAAATGATGATTTGAAAAAGAAAAGCTTTTTTTAGATCGATGAAGGGTTATCTCTCCCATTAGCAATGGGATAAAATAAAAAAAAATCAACAAAAAGTTGCACGTGTCGAAAAAAAAACAGACCTTTACAAACGACTAATAGAAACGATCGTTTAGACTAGTCGTTTATGAAAAAACATTTAGACCATAAGTATTCAGAAATTTACTGAAATCTAGAATGTTGTTGTATATGGAAAGATCATTTTGCTGTTAGATTGTGTTTTTTATTGATTTATACCTTAAAATCTAATGTTGTATGAATAATGTAGTATTATGGAAACAGGTGTTTCTAGGAGCCTCTTTATTCTTATGTGGCGCAAGTCCAGTCATGGCCACTGAAGTAGGCGATTTAACACCAGACGTAAGGGGCAATGCCCTGCAACAAGATGGACGTAGAGTCACTTGCACTATTTCAGACAAAGCAGGACCAATTGTTGGAGCAAATGTCCTTGTTAAAGGGACAACTATCGGTCATATCTCCGATATGGACGGACGTGTCATACTTGATGGTGTACCGGATAATGCCATATTGGTGGTATCTTACATTGGCTATGTAACTCAAGAGATCTCTCTGAAGAATAGCCAGAACAATATCAAAGTAAAATTAGCGGAAGACACACAAGCCTTGGATGAGGTCGTTGTTGTCGGCTATGGTACCCAAGCGAAGAAAGATATTACGGGATCTGTCGCTGTCGTATCTACGGAAGAGTTGAAGGAGACTCCGGTAGCGACATTCTCAGAAGCCTTGCAAGGAAAGGCTTCCGGTGTGTATATCTCGAACTCGGGTGGACCTAGTGGTGAGACGACTATCCGTATCCGTGGTGTCGGCTCGTTGAATGGTTCGGACCCATTGATTGTTGTGGACGGTGTCTCGAATGTGGATATCGATGCGGTCAATCCGAATGATATCGAGTCTTTGCAAGTCTTGAAAGATGCTTCCGCTACTGCGATCTACGGTGCGCAAGGAGCGAATGGTGTAATCATTATCACGACAAAGCAAGGAACTAAAAGCGGTCGGGTACGAGTATCTTATGATGGTTACTTTGGTGTGGCGAAGATGGCGAATAGTGGTTATGATTTGTTGAATGGATGGGAGGCGATGGAATGGCAAGCACAAGGTATGAGAAATGTGCGGGATTATCGCGGACAAACACCCACCGCTCATCCTCAATTCGGATCGTTGAACGATAAAGATGAATTGACGATGCCTTATGCGATTAAACCGGCCGGTTTATCAAAAGATCAAGTAATCTCGCAGTTTGGTAGTATCGATGCGTGGGTGGCTTCCTATAAACCGGATGGTAGTAATTCGTGGTCACGCTCCGCTTATTATCAGATGTTGGAAGATGGATATTCGGAAGCGGAGGCCCAGAAAGGAACGAATTGGTATGATATGGTGACTCGTACGGGTAAAGTACAGGATCATCAGATCTCTTTATTAGGAGGTGGAGAGAAAGGAACTTACTCGGCTTCTTTAGGCTATACTAATCGGGAAGGAACGATTATCTCTTCTTTCTTTAAACGTTATTCACTGCGTGCCAACTCTACTTATAACGCGAATAAATATTTCACGATAGGCCAGAATTCCAATATCGCCGTAATGGAGATGGGCGGTGAGCGGGGTCGTCAAGGCGATGCGAGCGTATTCGCCCAAACATATACGATCCAGCCATGGGTACCTGTTTATAATGTAGGTGGCGATTATGCGGGATCACAGGCCTCGGAAGGTGGACGTGCGAATACGGCTTATCAGACAGCCATGAATCAACAGGATGATTGGACTCGTTTCATGCGATTGCAAAGTGCGGCTTTCGCCGAGTTGAAACCGATCAAAGGCCTGAGTCTTCGTACGCAGTTCAGCGTTCGTTTGATGGGTATGTGGAGCCAAGCGTTGAGTGAGAAGACGATCGCTACCAATAAAGAGGGGCAATCTCAAAATTATCTGGAGGAAAACGCGAATTGGAGGTTGGATTATCAGTGGACCAATACGGCGACTTATAAGACGAAATTCAATGAAGATCATGACGTGACATTTATGATCGGTACGGAAGCTATGAAATTTGGTGTGGGACGAAGCATGAAAGCCATTCGCTATGATTATATCTTCGAGAATAATCCCAATACATGGATATTAAACAATGGTTCTTCCGACAATATGAAGAATGAAGGAAAAATGTTTGATAAAAGTACGATGTTCGGCTTGTTTTTCCGTGGCGATTATTCCTATAAAGGTAAATACTTGGCAACTGTAACGGTTCGCCGGGATGCTTCTTCCCGGTTTGGCGAGGATAACCGCTGGGGTACATTCCCTTCTCTTTCTTTAGGCTGGCGTATGTCGGATGAGGTCTTTATGGAAAAGACACGTACGTGGTTGG
>OHAT01002299.1_pt1 | contig 14627 bp, 13 predicted proteins | sample 1577141 | NCBI WGS metagenome assembly OHAT01 (sample SAMEA3541578, study PRJEB24748) | human gut metagenome | biome: human gut; feature: human-associated habitat; material: faeces | place: China | collected 2012 | reverse complement strand
AGGCCGCCGCGCCCGGCGCGCCGCTGGTGTTCGAGGGCGACGAGAGCAACGTACAGGCCTATAAGCACGTCTCCCGCGGCGACGCGGAGGGCGCTATCAAAAGCTCCAAGTATGTGCTGACCCAGCACTTCTCCACCCCGTGGACGGAGCACGCCTTTCTGGAGCCGGAGTGCTGCGTGGCGCTGCCGCTGGATAACGGCGGCGTGAGGCTACTGACCACCGACCAGAGCGCCCACACCACCATGCACGAATGCGCGGCCATGCTGGGCGTGGACTATGACCACTGCCAGGTGCAGAACTGCCTGGTGGGCGGCGGGTTCGGCGGCAAGGAGGATATGTCCGTGCAGCACCACGCTGCGCTGCTGTGCTATCTGAGCCGCCGGCCGGTCAAGTTCAAGCTCAGCCGGCAGGAGTCCATTCTGGTGCACCCCAAACGCCACGCCTTTGACATGGACTTCACCATGGGCTGCGACGAAAACGGCATCATTCAGGGCGTGAAGGCCAGCGTGGTGTCCGACACCGGCGCGTTCGCCTCCCTGGGCGGCCCCGTGCTGGAGCGCGCCTGCACCCACGCCGCCGGCCCCTATGCCTATGAGAATTTCGAGATCGAGGGGCGCGCCTACTACACCAACAACCCGCCCGCCGGTGCCTTCCGGGGCTTCGGCGTCACCCAGACCTGCTTCTGCACCGAGACGCTGCTCAACGAGATGGCCGATCTGGTGGGCATCAGCCCGTGGGAGATCCGCTACCGCAACGCCATCCGCCCCGGCGGCGTGCTGCCCAACGGCCAGATCGTGGACGAGTCCACCGGCCTTGTGGAGACGCTGGAGGCCATCAAGCCCGCCTATGACGAGGCGGTGAAAAACGGCGACCCGGTGGGCATCGCCTGTGCCATGAAGAACGCCGGCGTGGGCGTGGGCATCCCCGACTGGGGACGCTGCAAGCTCATTGTGGAGGACGACGGCAAGGTACACATCTACTCCGGCGCCAGCTGCATCGGACAGGGACTGGGCACCGTGCTGGTGCAGGTGGTGGTCACCAACACCGGACTGCACCGGGACGACATCGTCTATGAGCGCAGCAACACCTGGATCGCGCCGGACTCCGGCGACACCTCCGGCTCCCGCCAGACCCTTGTCACCGGCGAGGCCACACGCCGCGCCTGCGAAAAGCTGAAGGCGGAGCTGGACGCCGGCAAATCCCTTGCCGACCTGAAAGGCACGGAGTTCTACGGCGAGTATCTGGCCAAGACCGACCCCCTGGGCGCCGACGTGCCCAACCCCGTCAGCCACGTGGCCTACGGCTACGCCACCCAGATGTGTATTCTGGATAAGGAGACGGGCCGCATCAAGAAGATGGTGGCCGCCCATGATGTGGGCAAGGCCGTGAATCCCCTGAGCGTGGAGGGTCAGATCGAGGGCGGCGTGGTCATGTCCATGGGCTACGCGCTGACAGAGAAATACCCCATCGATGAGAACTGCAAGCCTACCGCCAAATACGGTATGCTGGGCCTGTTCCGCGCCAACCAGATCCCGCCGGAGATCCAGGCCATCGTGGTGGAGAAGCCCGGCCTGAATGTGGCCGGCGGTGCCATCGGCATCGGTGAGATCACCTCCATCCCCACCGCCCCTGCCATTGCCGACGCCTACTACCGCCTCACCGGCGAACGGGAATTCAGTCTGCCGCTGAAGAACACCCCCTACGCACCCAAGAAATAAACGTAAAAGAGCACCCCAAAGGGGTGCTCTTTTCATATCTGTCTGTCCTCTTGTACCGCGGCCAGCGCCTCCACCGTATCCACATCCCGCAGCTCCGCCGCGGACGTCTCATACAGCAGCAGCGCGTCCGGGTGGGCCTTGATGACCACGTTGCCGCCCACATCGCCCTCCAGCGCCATCAGTTCCGGAAAAAACTTCCGGGGAAAGATGCACGGGTTGCCCCGCACGCCGTTATGGGCCAGGCCCACGATATGGTCCGGATGCGTCCGGAAATATTCGATCTCCCGCCGCACGGTGTCCTGCTCCAGAAGCGGCTGGTCCGCCACCTGATACAAAATAGCGTCGCAGCCCGCCATGGCCTCGGTGCCCAGACGCACCGTGCGGCTCAGGCCGTCCTCCGGTCGGTCGTTCCGCACCACCGTGAAGCCGAATTCCTCTGCCAGCGCCGCGGCGGCATCGTACTGCGTCACCACCGTCACCTGCGCGAATTCCTCCGCCGGCACCGCCTCCAGCGAACGGCGCAGCAGACTTTTTCCGTCCACCACAGCCTCCAGCTTATTGCGCCCGAAGCGGCTGCCGCTGCCCGCCGCCATGACCAGGCAGCCGATCCGCAGCTCCGCCATGCAAACCACCCTCTTTCGTGTGTTCCAGTGTATCAGCTTCAGTATGCCCCGTCAAGCTTCGCCGTATCGTTATTCCGAAAATAAAATCACGGGTATGCTGTACATTTTATGTGCCGCGTGCTATAATCTCCATGAATACGTTATATTAGTGTGAGTTATAGACGACATTTCCAAGTTTTGCAACAGGAGGCTGCCTACTATGAGTAAGGTGGGAAAGAGCGAGATCCGTGTGGACGCCTTTGACAAGGCCACCGGGCGGACAAAATACTACGAGGACCGTATGCCTGCGGGCGCGCTGTATGCCCGCATCAAGCACGCCACTATCGCCCACGGCTACGTCAAGTCCATTGACACGTCCGCGGCTGAGGCGATCGAGGGCGTGGTGAAGGTGCTGACCTGCTTCGACGTGCCGGAGCACTGCTTCCCCACGGCGGGTCATCCCTGGTCCATGGATCCCGGCCATCAGGACGTGGCGGACCGCAATCTGCTGAACCGCCATGTGCGCTACTACGGCGATGATATCGCTGTGGTCATCGCCGAGGATGAGGTGTCCGCCATGCAGGGCGTCCGCGCGCTGGTGGTAGAGTATGAGGAGCTGCCCTTCGTGCTGGACGTGCAGAAGGCCATGGAGCCCGGCGCGCCCCAACTCCATGAGGGATATTCCAACAACGTCCTCAAGCACTCCGATATCCGCAAGGGCGACTATCAGGCTGCCATTCAGGAGCCGGGACTCATCAAGGTGGAGGGCTGGTACGACACGCCTACCGTGCAGCACAGCCACATCGAGAACCACGGCTGCTTTGCCTATGAGGAAAACGGCCGTATCGTCGTGGTGGCGTCCACCCAGATCCCCCATATCATCCGCCGCATCGTGGGCCAGGCCCTGGGCCGTCCCTGGGCGGACATTCAGATCATCAAGCCCTACATCGGCGGCGGCTTCGGCAACAAGCAGGACGCCCTGTATGAGCCCCTGTGCGCCTGGTGCACCACGCAGGTGGGCGGCCGCTGCGTCCGTATCGACTGCACCCGGGAGGAGACGTTCGTCTCTAACCGCGTGCGCCACGCCATCCGCTTCCACATCGTCACCTGGCTGCACAAGGACGGCTCCATTGCCGCGCGGAAGGTAGAGTGCTTCTCCAACCAGGGCGCTTACGCCTCCCACGGCCACTCTATCGTGGCCAAGGCCATGGGCTCCTTCCCGCAGATCTATCCCTGCGACAATTTCGAGGGCGACGCCTGGACGGTATACACCAACCGCCCGGTGGCCGGTGCCATGCGCGGCTACGGTATGCCTCAGGCCTCCTTTGCCGACGATGCCAACATTGACGAGTGCGCCAAGGCTGTTGGCATGGATCCGCTGGAGTACCGCATGAAGTACATCATGCCCAAGGGCTTCCACGACGGCTTCTCCGGCAACACCAACTACTACGACTCCTTCCGTGAGTGCCTGGAAAAGGGTAAGGAATACATAGAGTACGACAAAAAGAAGGCCGAGTACGCCAAGGATACCGGCAACATTCGCCGGGGTATCGGCGTGGCGGCGTTCTGGTACAACACCGCCGTCTATCCCATCTCGCTGGAGACCTCCAGCAACCGTATGCTGCTGAATTTGGACGGCACCGTCACCATGCAGTGCGGTGAGACGGAGATCGGCCAGGGCGCTGATACCGCTTACGCCCAGATGACCGCCGAGGCCGTGGGCCTGAAGAGCTACCGGGACGTCCGCGTGGTCTCCTGCCAGGATACGGATATCACCCCCACCGGTCTGGGCGCCTACGCCAGCCGCCAGACCTATGTGGCCGGCTTCTCCATCCGGCAGACCGCCACCCTGCTGCGGCAGAAGATCCTGGCCTACGCCACCAAGCTGACCCGCCAGGCCGTGGACAATATGGACATCGTGGACGGCAATATCGTCCGCAAGCAGGATGGCGCGGTGCTCATGAGCCTGAGTGAACTGGCCATGACCGCCCAGTACAATGCGGCGGACAGCGAGCATATCACCGCCGAATCCACCTACACCATCCGCAACAACGCCTACTCCTTCGGCTGCACCTTCGCCGATGTGGAGGTAGACATCGCCCTGTGCAAGGTCAAGCTGAACAAGATCATCAACGTTCACGACTGCGGCAGTCTTATCAATCCCGCCCTGGCGGAGGCCCAGGTCCACGGCGGTATGTCCATGGCCATCGGCTACGGTATGAGCGAGCAGCTGCTGTTCGATGAAAAGACCGGCAAGCCCCTGAACAACAATCTGCTGGACTACAAGCTGTCCACCTTTATGGATCACCCCCATCTGGAGGCGCAGTTCGTGGAGAACCCCGAGCCCACCTCCCCCTTCGGCACCAAGGCGCTGGGTGAGCCGCCGGCCTGCTCCGGCGCGCCGGCCATCCGCAACGCCATTCTCAACGCCACCGGCGTGGCCATCGACTGCACACCCATCACGCCCCACGTGCTGTTCGCCGAGTTCAGCAAAGCGGGCCTGATCCACGACAGCTGGAATGAAAAGGAGGGCAACTAAGCCATGTATGATATGAAAGCCTTATACGAGGCCTCCAGCGTGGAAAACGCGGTGGCCCTCCGTCTGGAGCATCCGGAAGCCCAGATCATCGCCGGCGGCAGCGACGTACTGGTGCAGATGCGCGAGGGCAAGCGCGCCGGTGCGGAGCTGATCTCCATCTACGGGCTGGACGAGCTGCGCGGCATCACCATTGACGCCGACGAGAACATCCGCATCGGCAGTCTGACCAGCTTCTCCCACATTACCCGCGACCCCATCATCCAGCAGTATATCAACGTGCTGGGTGAGGCCGTGGATATGGTGGGCGGCCCTCAGATCCGCAACATCGGCACCATCGGCGGCAACACCTGCAACGGCGTGACCTCCGCCGACTCCTCCTCCACCCTCCACGCATGGGATGCCATCGTGGAGCTGACCGGTAAAAACGGCGTCCGCCGCCTGCCCATCCATGAGTTCTATATCAAGGCCGGCAAGGTGGACATCCGCGCAGAGGACGGCGAAATTCAGACCGCCATCCTTATCCCCAAGGAGAGCTATGACCGCTGCTATGGCCACTACATCAAGTACGCCATGCGGAACGCCATGGACATCGCCACCCTGGGGTGCAGCGTCAACGTCCGGCTCAGCGAGGACAAGAAGACCATTGAGCGTGCCCGCATCGCCTACGGCGTAGCCGGCCCCGTGCCCCTGCGGTGTGCCAGCGCTGAAGCGGCAGCCCAGGGCAAGCCCCTGACCGAGGAGACGGTGGAGACTTTTGCCCACGCCATCCTGGACGATATCAACCCCCGTGACAGCTGGCGCGCCAGCAAGGCCTTCCGGCAGCACATCGCCGTGGAGATCGCCAAGCGCTGTCTCGTAAAATCCATTGAGCTGGCAGGAGGTGAGCTGGCATGAGCAAGCAGTATAAGCTGATCCGCTGCAATATCAACGGCAAGGACGTAGAGAAGATGGTGGACGTTCGCGCCAGCCTGACCGATATGCTCCGCAATGACTATCACCTGACCTCCGTGAAAAAGGGCTGCGAGGTAGGCGAGTGCGGTGCCTGCACCGTCCTCATCGACGGCGAGACGTTCAACTCCTGCATCTATCTGGCCGTGTGGGCCGACGGCAAGCATATCCGTACATTGGAGGGCTTGCTCAGCCCCGACGGTGAGCCCAGCGACATCCAGCAGGCCTTTATGGAGGAGTCCGCCATCCAGTGCGGTTTCTGCACCCCTGGCTTTCTGATGACTGCCGTGGAGATCCTGGACAGCGGCAAGCTCTACTCCGATGCGGAACTCCGCAAGCTTCTCTCCGGTCACCTGTGCCGCTGCACCGGATATGAGAACATTCTCAAAGCGGTGAAAAAGACCATGTACCGCCGCCTGGGTATGGAGATGCCCACCATTTGATGCCCGCAAAAAGGCGGCCCGGATGGGCGGCCTTTTTTATTTCTCTGTGCAGAAGCCGAACAATTCCCGAAACAGCTCCTGTCCGTAGGCATCCAGCTTTCGGCAGTACGCGTCATAGGCCTCCATGATCTGTCGGGCCTCGTCGGTAAGCTGCGCGCCGCCGCCGCCGGAGCCACCGATGGTGGACCGGAGCAGTTTACAGCCGAAGCCCTGCTCCGCCGCCCGGACGATGCTCCACGCCTTGGAATACGCCATGTTCATGGAGGCCGCGGCCGCGCGCAGGGAATGGTTCTGCGCCACCGCGCCCAACAGCCGGTGAACCCCGGGACCGTAGCACTTTTCCTCCGCGAACAGGCGGGCGGTGATATGGACGATGATGTTGTCGTTCACTGAAGCACCTTCTTTCCTTTCGTGGGTCCATTTTACCAGACCTGCGTCCCCCCGTCAACGGGGCTTTGTTGACAACCCTCTCTCGTTGTGTTATTGTACGGATAACGAAAGGATGGTTAGCTATGCTTGTTTTGATACGCGGCGCAGGCGACATTGCCACCGGCATCGCTTTGCGGCTGTACCGCACCGGGATACAGGTGGTCCTGACCGACCTTCCCCGCCCCACCGCCATACGGCGGACGGTGTGCTTTTCCCCTGCCATCTCCGACGGTGAGACAACAGTGGAGGGCGTGCGGGCCGTCCGCGCCGACAGCCCGGCGCAGGCGCTGTCCCTGCTGGCGCAGGGTGCGGTACCCGTTCTCCCCGACCCGGAGTGCCTGTGCCGTGAGCAGCTGCACCCGGACGCCCTGGTGGACGCCATACTGGCCAAGCGCAATCTGGGCACCCGCATCACCGACGCCCCCGTGGTGGTAGGCATCGGGCCCGGCTTCACCGCCGGAGAGGACTGCCACGCGGTAGTGGAGACCATGCGCGGCCACACCCTGGGGCGCGCCATCTATCAGGGCAGCGCCCTGCCCAACACCAACATCCCCGGCCTCATCGGCGGCTACGCCGGCGAGCGCGTGCTTCGCGCCCCGGCGGACGGCATCTTCACCCGGATACTGGACATCGGCGACGAGGTGCAGCCCGGTGACATCGCCGGGACCGTAAACGGTCAGCCCATGAAATGCACCATCGGCGGCGTGGTGCGGGGTATCCTGCCCAGCGGCACGCCGGTACACCGGGGGATGAAATCCGGCGACGTGGACCCACGGTGCCAACCGGAATACTGCACCACCGCCTCAGACAAGGCGCTGGCCGTGGGCGGCGGCGCACTGGAGGCCATACTGCACCTGACCGGTGCACTGCGATAGGAGACAAATCATGGAAGAGCAGAACATCAAACTGACAAAACTGACCAAGTGCGCCGGCTGCGGCGCCAAGGTGGGCGCGGGCGTACTGGCGCAACTGCTGGAGGGCATCCGCGTGCACCACGACCCCAATTTGCTGGTGGGCTTCGACAAGAGCGACGACGCCTCCGTGTATAAGATCAGCGACGAGCTGGCGCTGGTGCAGACGGTAGACTTCTTCCCCCCCATCGCCGACGACCCCTATCTCTTCGGCCAGATCGCCGCCACCAACGCCCTCAGCGACGTGTATGCCATGGGCGGCGAGCCGAAGCTGTGTCTGAACATCATGGCCGTGCCGGAGGATATGCCGAAGGAGGCCGTGCATGACATCCTTCGGGGCGGCTATGACAAGGTTTATGAGGCCGGGGCCCTGATCACCGGCGGTCACAGCATCCTGGACGATGAGCCAAAATACGGCCTGGCCGTGACCGGCTTTGTTCACCCGGACAAAATGCTCACCAATTCCGCCGCGCGGCCCGGCGACGTGCTGGTACTGACCAAGCCCATCGGCATCGGCGTGCTGACCAGCGCCGGGAAGGCCGACCTGCTGACGAAAGAGACAGTGGACTTCATGAACCGAATGATGACCACTCTGAACAAGGCCGCCCGGGACGTGATGGTCCGCTATCGGGTCCACGCCTGCACCGACGTGACCGGCTTCGGTCTGATGGGTCACGGCTTCGAGATGGCCCAGGGCAGCGACGTGGCACTGCACATCGACGTGTCCGCCATCGACCTGATCCCGGAGGCACTGGAATTCGCCCGGATGGGCGTGCTGCCCGCCGGTATGTACCGCAACCGCAGCTTCGCCGAAGCCGGTGTGGACGCAGGCACCACCGAGCTGGCCGTACAGGACCTGTTGTTCGACCCCCAGACCTCCGGCGGCCTGCTGATGGCCGTAGACCCTGCGGACGCGGACGCGCTGCTGGCGGAGCTGACACCGGTAGTGCCCAGCGCCCAGCGCATCGGCACCGTGGGCGAATATCACGGCGGCAAGCGTATTCTTCTGCGATAACCAAAAACCGGGCGGCAGTGCCGCCCGGTTTAATTCATGCCAAGGCCCGTATGGCCGCCAGTGCCGCGTCCACGTCCGCTTCCGCGCTGGCCCAGCCCAGCGAAAACCGCACAGTGCCCTGGGGAAACGTCCCCAGTGTTTTGTGGGCCGAGGGCGCACAGTGCAGGCCGCAGCGGGTCAGGATGCCGTACTGCGCTTCCAGCGCATAGGCCATCTCGGCGTTGTCGCGGCGCAGGAAGTCCACGGAGATGACGCCCACCCGACGGTCCATGTTCCGAGGGCCCACCAGTCGGACCCTGGAAATATCCGCAAGGCCGTCCAGAAACCGGGCGCACAGCGCCCTCTCGTGCTGCCGCAGAACGTCCACGCCCGTCTCCTCAATAAAGCGCAGGGCCGCCTCCCAGCCGTAGCAGCCGGGGAGATTGGCCGTACCGGACTCAAACCGGTCCGGCAGATAGGGCGGCAGGTACTCGCTGTCCGAGGCACTGCCGGTGCCTCCGGCGATCAGAGGCGTCAGCTTTTGGGCGAAATCGTCCCGCAGCAGCAGCGCGCCCACGCCGCCGGGGCCCAGCAGCCCCTTGTGGCCCGGTACCGCCATGGCACTGAGGCCGAAAGCCTGAAAGTCCACAGGGAGGTGTCCCGCTGTCTGGGCGGCATCCAGCGCAAAGGGCACGCCCTTTTCCGCGCAGATACGGCCGATAGCCGCCGCGTCCTGTACCGCGCCGCAGACATTGGAGCCGTGGGCCATGATGACCAGCCTCGTATTCTCCCGGAACAGCCCCGGCAGGACGTTCAGGTCCGCAAAACCCTCGGCGTCACAGGGAACGCGGCTGACCGCCACTCCCGGCAAGCGCAGCAGCGGCCGCATGACCGCGTTGTGCTCCATGCTGCTGACGATGCAGTGGTCGCCGGGACGCAGAAGGCCGGAGATGATCATATTCAGCCCCGCCGTAGCACCCGGCGTCAGAATAACGTGGGTGGGCGGCTCCGGGAAACCGAACAGCCGGGCCAGCCGCTGCCGCAGTGTCAGCGTCACCAGCCCCGCCTCCTGGGCGGCGGTATACACGGAACGGTTCACGTTGGCTCCCACGCAGTCCAGATAGTATTTCATCCGGTCGCTGACCCCCGCCGGCTTGGGGAACGACGTGGCGGCGTTGTCAAGATAAATGGCATCCATACAGGCACCTCCTCACAGCTCGTGACCCATCATACCACAGAAAGTGAAGTTTGTCACGGTCTTGACTTTTTCGGTACAGTGTCGTATAATGGCATCGCTATTCTTAAAAAGAAATAACGCAAAGGAGAGACACATCACATGAAAAAAGTAAGTTGGATCGTGGTCATCGCCGGCGCGGTGGTCGGTCTGGCCGCCGTGGTGCTGACCCATCTGGGCAACCCCGCCAACATGGGCTTCTGCATCGCCTGCTTCCTGCGGGACATCACCGGCGCGGTGGGTATGCACGGCGCAGCCAAGGTGCAGTACGTCCGGCCGGAGATCATCGGTCTGGTGCTGGGCGCGTTCATCATGTCCGTGGCCACCAAGGAATTCCGGGCCAAGGCCGGCTCCTCCCCCGCCACACGCTTCGTGCTGGGCGCCTTCGTCATGATCGGCGCACTGGCCTTCCTGGGCTGCCCCCTGCGGATGGTCCTGCGTATCGGCGGCGGCGACCTGAACGCCGTGGTGGGCCTGGTGGGCTTCACCCTTGGCATCTTCATCGGCATCCAGTTCCTCAAGCGCGGCTTCTCCCTGAAGCGGGCCTATCCCGTTGGGAAGGGCGAGGGCGGCGTGCTGCCCATCGTCATGACCGGCCTGCTGATCCTGGTCATCGCCGTGCCCAGCCTGTTCAAGTTCAGTGAGGAGGGCCCCGGCTCCAAGCACGCGCCCATGCTGGCCGCACTGCTGATCGCCGTGGTGGTGGGCGCTCTGGCCCAGCGCGCCCGCCTGTGCATGGTGGGCGGCATCCGCGACGCCATGCTGTTCAAGGATTTCAAGCTGCTGTACGGCTTCGTGGCCATCTTCGTGGTCGTCCTGGCGGGCAACCTCATCACCGGCAGCTTCAAGCTGGGCTTTGAACTGCAGCCCATCGCCCACAGCAGCCAGCTGTGGAACCTGCTGGGCATGGTCCTGGTGGGCTGGGGCAGCGTACTGCTGGGCGGCTGCCCCCTGCGTCAGCTGATCCTGGCCGGCGAGGGCAACGGTGACAGCGCCGTGACCGTGTTCGGCATGATCGTGGGCGCGGCCTTTGCCCACAACTTCGGTCTGGCCGGCAACGCCGACGCCATGAACGAGGCCAAGGAGATCGTGGTGGGCGGTCTGTCCAACAATGGCAAAGCAGCCGTGTGCCTGGGTATCCTCATCATGCTGGGTGTGTCCCTGTGGAATATGCCCAAGGCTGTCAGCGCGCCTGTTGAGGCCGCCAAGTAAAGGAGGAACATCACAATGACTGTTGACGCAAGAGGTTATTCCTGCCCCATGCCCGTGGTGATGGTGCAGAAGGCCGTAAAGACCGATTCCCCCGCCGCCCTGGAGGTGCTGGTGGACAACCAGTGCTCCGTGGAGAATGTCACCCGGTTTGCCGAGAACAGCGGCTACAGGGTATCCGTGGCGGCGGAGGGACAGGACTTCCGCCTGTGCCTGAACAAGTGAGCGGTTATATCGCCACGTTTCACACCCATCTGTCCGCGCTGCTGACGTGCCAGAGCCTGACGGCCTGCGGCGCGGCGGCGCGGATGATGCCCGTGCCCCGGAAGCTCAGCGCCTCCTGCGGCACCTGCGTCAGCTATCAGGCGGACAGCCCGCTGCTGGAGCAGATGGACACGGACGTGGAGCGTGTGTTCGCCGTGGCGGGCGATAGCTATACGCTGCTGCTGGAAAATGAATAAAAAGCGCAGACGGTCATCCTCCGGATGACCGTCTGCTGCTTTTTTGCGCTTTCTGCACAACACGCCCCTTGCATTTTGCGGAAAGTGTCGGTATAATTGTCAAAGAAATGGCAATTTGTTCACAGGCAGGTCATACTTGTGTAGTAAGATGAAACTGCCGAAAGGAGGGCGTCTGCCTATGATGATCGAAAAGAGCGGTACCATCCGCCTGCGGGATATCCCCACCACCACCCGGCTGACACAGGAGGAGCAGGAGCTGGCGGCGGGGATGGTGCGGGTGACGCACCTGTACCGCAGCGCGCTGAAGGTGGCCGTGACGCAGATGGAGATACTGGACGAGGAGTTCGCCCGTCTGTATGACCACTCGCCCATCCACCATATCGAGTACCGCATCAAGACGCTGGACAGCATTATCGACAAGCTGCACCGGCGGGGGCTGGAGGTCAACATTGACAACATCTACGCCCACATACAGGACGTGGCCGGGATCCGGGTTATATGCAACTATCTGGATGACATCTACTACCTGCGCTCGCTGCTGACCCGCAGCGAGTCGTATACCGTCATCCGAGAGGTGGATTACATCAAGGAGCCCAAGGAGACGGGCTATCGAAGCCTGCACCTGATCGTCAACGTGCCCATCGTCATCAGCGAGGGTACCATGGTGCTGCCGGTGGAGATCCAGCTGCGCACCATCGCCATGGACATGTGGGCCAGTCTGGAGCATGAGCTGCGGTACAAGTCCGACCGGCAGTTCACGGAGCAGGACGCGGCGCGGCTGCGCCTGTGCTCCGACGCCATCAGCGAGATCGACCGGGAGATGCAGGACATCTATCAGGGCAACGAGCCTAAATACCACGCATGAAAAAGAACCGCCCCAGGCGGTTCTTTTTTTGCGCGATGAGAGGGAGGATATTTTTGTAGGGGACGGCGTCCCCGATGTCCCGTCAGCTGTTGTGCCGGTTGATGGGACGCCGGTACAGCAGCCGCAGGAGCTTTCTCCGGTCGAAGGGGATCAACGGGTAGAGATATCCCTTGCCCACCAGCGGCTTGGTGGTGGCGATGAGCACCAGCGTCAGCACCACCCCGGCGGCAAAGCCCCACCAGTCCCACAGCCAGATCAGCACCAGCAGCACCATGCGGCACATCTTGGTGGCGTAGCCCATCTCGTAGCTGTGCTGGGCGTAGTTGGCCACGGCCACGAACGCCATATATACCAGCACCTCCGGCACCAGCCACCGCGCCTGCACCGCAAAGTCGCCCAGTATCAACGCGCCCAGCATGCTGAAGGAGTTGCTGAGTACGTCCGGCGTGTTCAGGGACGCGATCTTCAGCACGTCGATGATCAGCTCCACCAGCAGCAGCTGGATGATCAGCGGGACGTAGTACTCGTCCTGCACCAGCAGGAAGTGCAGGCTTTCGTGGAGCGTGTCCGGGTTCTTTACCAGCAGGTACCACAGGGGCGTGATGAACATGGTCAGCAGCAGCACCAGCGTGCGGATGACCTGCAAATAGGTGCCGATCAGGGGTGGAAAGTAGTAGTCGTTGATCTCCTCGTTGAACCGCAGCAGCGTGGTGGGCAGCAGCAGCGCGGCGGGAGAGTTGTCCACCAGCATCACCACGTCCCCCTCCATGATGCAGGCGGTGGCCACGTCCGGCCTCTCGGTATACCTTACCGTGGGAAACGGGTTCCAAAACTGCCGGGGCGCGATGGCCTCTACAATGGACTCCTGACTCATGGCGATGGAGCCGGCCTGAAGGTGCGCCAGCTTCTCCCGCAGCTCCCGCAGAAGATCCTCATCCGCCTCGCCCTCCATGTAGCACAGCGCCACATCGGTGGCGGAGCGCTCCGGCAGTTGGATCCGCTCCAGCCGCAGGTGGGGATCGCGGATGCGCCGCCGCAGCAGCGCCGCGTTCTGCATCAGGTTCTCCACGAATCCGTCGTGGCTGCCCCGCAGCACCCGGCTGGTGTCCGGCTCCTCCACGGAGCGGGTGGGAAAATGCTTCACGTCCAGCAGCAGCCCGCCGGTGAAGCCGTCGATGACCACCAGCGTCTTACCGGCGAACACGCCCATGATGGCGTCGTGCCGGTCTGTCACCGGCTGGGCATCGCAGGCGGAGACGTACCGGCGGCAGAACTGCTCCGGGTCAGACAGCTCGTCCAGCGGGGGCAGCGATTGCCATCCAGCGATGACCCGCTCCAGAATGTCCTCCTGGGCGTAGCCGTTTACCACCCACAGCCGCGCCGCCCGTCCGCCGATGGTCAGGTCGCGCGCCGTCATGTCGAAGCACTGCCCCACGCCCAGCAGACCGTCCAGCGCGGCGGTCTTTTCACGGAAATCCTTCGTTGTCACCTGCTTGCCCTCCTGCACGCCGTTTCTGGATAGTATGGCGCAGGCGGGCGTTTTTATGTATGCGGGGGACAGGCTCTGCATACCATGGGTGAGAGGGGGTGGGCGTATGCGGAAATATGCGGCGGCGGGGCTGGTGCTGACGGTGCTGCTGTTCGGCGGGGCGTATCTGGCGGCGGGAGGACCGGCGGCAGAGCCGGAGCCTGCCGCGCCGGAGACGGCTGCGGTGCATCACGATCGGGACGTGACGCTGACCATACAGGAGGGGGATACGACGGAGCAGATGACGCTGGAGCGCTATCTCACCGGCGTGGTGCGGGGCGAGATGCCCGCCTCCTTCGAGATGGAGGCGCTGCGGGCACAGGCGGCGGCGGAGCGCAGCTATGTGTACTACCAGCTGGCGGCGGGGCGCAAGGACGCCCACCCGGACGCGGACTTCTGCACCGACCACACCTGCTGCAGCGCCTACCTGTCCGAGACGGCGGCCAGGGAGAAGTGGGGCGGCGACTTCGCCCCGTGGAATACACGGGTGGAGCAGGCGGTCAGCGACACGGACGGACAGGTGGTGCTGTACAACGGGCGGCCCATTCTGGCGGTGTTCCACTCCTCCTCCGCCGGGCGCACAGCCGCCGCCGGGGACGTGTGGAGCGGCGATCTGCCCTATCTTGTCAGCGTGGACAGTCCGGAGGGGGAGGAGACGGTGCCCAACTATTACAGCACCGTGACCTTTACGGCGGCGGAGGCCAAAGAGAAGCTGCTGGCGGCGCACCCGGAGCTGAAGCTGTCCG
>OHAT01002298.1_pt1 | contig 14632 bp, 9 predicted proteins | sample 1577141 | NCBI WGS metagenome assembly OHAT01 (sample SAMEA3541578, study PRJEB24748) | human gut metagenome | biome: human gut; feature: human-associated habitat; material: faeces | place: China | collected 2012 | reverse complement strand
CTTACCTTCTGCTGCTACATCTGTGATTGTTATCTTCTCTAATAGAGGAAGTTCTTTTTTCTTTCTTGCCACGTCCTTTTTTTATAAATCGAATTTGGGACAAAAATAAGAATAATTTCCGACATTCTTTTATTATTTCAAAAGAACTTCATTTTGCAAACTCGATATTGCAAAACATGTTGTAAAAAACATTCTTTTTATTTGCTTATTTATAAAATATCCATAGTTTTGCGGCTACTAAACTTAAATCTATAAAAAAATGGAAACAAAAAGAGTCTATACTTTTGGAAACGGACAAGCTGAAGGAAAAGCTGACATGAGAAATCTTCTGGGTGGCAAGGGCGCGAACCTGGCCGAGATGAACCTGATCGGGGTGCCTGTACCTCCCGGATTCACCATAACAACCGAAGTCTGCAACGAATATTTTGAAAAAGGAAAAGACGCAGTGGTTGCGCTGCTGAAAGACGATGTGGAAAAATCCATCAAGGGAGTAGAAACCCTGATGAAGTCGAAGTTCGGTGATGTGGAAAATCCGTTGCTTGTTTCCGTACGTTCGGGGGCCAGAGCGTCCATGCCGGGGATGATGGACACCATTCTGAACCTGGGTCTGAACGATGAAGTAGTAGAAGGACTGGCTCGCAAAACCAACAACCCTCGCTTTGCGTGGGACTCTTACCGCCGCTTCGTACAGATGTACGGCGACGTGGTATTAGGCATGAAACCCGTGAACAAAGAAGACATCGACCCGTTTGAATCCATCATTGAAGAAGTGAAGAAGGCTAAGGGCGTACGTCTGGACAACGAACTCGACGTGGACGACCTGAAGACCCTGGTAGTCCGCTTCAAGGAAGCTGTGAAGAAACAGACCGGACAGGAATTCCCGTCATCTGCCTACGAACAGTTGTGGGGCGCCATCTGTGCCGTATTCGATTCATGGATGAACGAACGCGCCATCCTTTACCGTAAGATGGAAGGTATTCCGGCAGAGTGGGGAACAGCCGTGAACGTACAGGCCATGGTATTCGGTAACATGGGTGAGACTTCGGCTACGGGTGTATGCTTCTCACGCGACGCCGCTACCGGTGAAGACCTGTTCAATGGTGAATACCTGATCAATGCGCAGGGTGAAGACGTAGTAGCCGGTATCCGTACTCCGCAGCAGATTACCAAGATCGGTTCTCAGCGCTGGGCCGAACTGCAGGGTATCTCGGAAGCAGAACGTGTGGCCAAATATCCTTCTATGGAAGAAGCCATGCCGAAGATTTACAAGGAACTCGATGAACTCCAGACCAAACTGGAAAATCACTATCACGATATGCAGGATATGGAATTTACCGTGCAGGAAGGTAAACTCTGGTTCCTCCAGACCCGTAACGGTAAGCGTACAGGTGCCGCTATGGTGCGCATCGCCATGGAAATGCTGCATCAGGGCATGATTGACGAAAAGACCGCTTTGATGCGCTGCGAACCCAACAAGCTGGACGAGTTGCTGCATCCGGTATTCGACAAGGAAGAACTGTCACGTGCCCGCGTGCTGACACGTGGTTTGCCGGCTTCTCCGGGTGCTGCCTGCGGACGCATCGTCTTCTTTGCAGAAGATGCTGCTGAATGGCATAACAACGGTCATCGCGTGGTATTGGTACGTATTGAAACTTCTCCGGAAGACCTGGCTGGTATGCAGGCTGCAGAAGGTATCCTGACCGCCCGTGGAGGTATGACTTCACACGCAGCCGTAGTAGCCCGCGGAATGGGTAAGTGCTGTGTATCAGGTGCCGGAGCCATCAACGTAGACTACAAGGCTCGTACGGTAGAAATTGACGGAGTCGTACTGAAAGAAGGTGATTATATTTCTATCAACGGAACCAAGGGATATGTATATGCCGGAGAAATTCCGACTCAGCCGGCCAAACTGTCGGGTAACTTTGCCGAACTGATGGAACTCTGCGACAAATATGCCCGCCTGAAAGTCCGCACCAATGCTGATACGCCGCGCAACGCACAGGATGCCCGTGGCTTCGGTGCCGTAGGTATCGGTCTGTGCCGTACGGAACACATGTTCTTCGACGACGAAAAGATTGTAGCTATGCGTGAAATGATTCTGGCTAAGGACGTGGAAGGCCGCAAGAAAGCCCTCGACAAACTGTTGCCTTACCAGAAAGCCGACTTCAAGGAAATCTTCAAGACCATGGACGGACTGCCTGTCAACGTACGTCTGCTCGACCCGCCGTTGCATGAATTCGTTCCGCACGATTTGAAAGGTCAGGAAGAAATGGCACAGGCCATGGGTGTGACCGTAGAATATATCCGCCAGCGCGTGGAAAGTTTGTGCGAACACAACCCGATGCTGGGTCACCGTGGTTGCCGTCTGGGAAATACGTATCCGGAAATCACTGAAATGCAGACTCGCGCCATCCTGGGTGCTGCCTGCGAACTGAAGAAGGAAGGTTACGACCCGCATCCTGAAATCATGGTGCCGCTGATTGGTATCCTGTATGAATTCGAAGCACAGGAAAAGGTGATCCGTGAAACTGCTGCCAAACTGTTCAAGGAAGAAGGCGTGGAAATTCCGTTCAAGGTGGGAACCATGATTGAAGTGCCGCGTGCTGCCCTGACTGCCGACCGCATCGCTTCACATGCCGAATACTTCTCATTCGGTACGAACGACCTGACTCAGATGACCTTCGGTTACTCTCGTGACGATATCGCTTCCTTCTTGCCGGTTTACCTGGAAAAGAAGATCCTGAAGGTAGACCCGTTCCAGGTACTCGACCAGAACGGTGTGGGCCAGCTTATCAAGATGGCGGTAGCCAAAGGCCGTTCCGTACGTCCGGAACTGAAATGCGGTATCTGCGGTGAACACGGTGGTGAACCGATGTCCGTGAAGTTCTGCCACAAGGTAGGTCTGGATTACGTGAGCTGCTCACCGTTCCGCGTGCCTATCGCAAGACTGGCTGCGGCGCAGGCTGCAATAGAGGAAGCATAAATAGTATAAGATAATCATTGATTTAGGCTGTAATGGACTGTTTTTCAGGCATTACAGCCTAAGTTGTTTTTAGGCGGTTCGTGCATTTGTCCGCAAAAAATGAGCCAAATAAACGGTACTTGCTTACAAATAGCTTACAAAAATAAGAGGGTACGCTTACAAAGAACTTACAAAAGTAAAACAACTGTAAATCAATAAGGTATGGCAACATTTAAGACTATTGTAAGGTATAAGCGAGCTGACGGCTTTTACCAAGTGTACATTCGAGTACTTCATCGTTCAAAATCAGGGTATATTAAGACTGATAAATTCGTTACTGACAAACAGCTATCCAAATCTGGAGAGATTAAGGATGCTGTCATAAATAAATATTGTGCACAGGAAATACTTCGTTATACAGAATTGGTAAATCGTAAAGATGTGTCAGGATACTCTGTAACAGAATTAATAGAATACTTAACGAACTCTGATATGGAAGTATGCTTTAGCGACTATGCAACAAAATTCATTAACCGTATGGCCTCTGAAGGACATGAACGTAATGCTAAGAATTATCGCCTGGCTGTAAACCACCTCGAAAGATATTTGGGAACAACCAGAGTAATGTTTACCCACTTGTCATCTTCTGTTTTGACAAGATGGATTAATAGCCTTTCGTTGACGAACAGGGCGAAAGAAATGTACCCGACTTGTTTAAGACAGATATTCAAAAGGGCACTTATAGAGCTGAACGATGAAGAACGTGGTATCGTGCGAATCAAATACAATCCTTGGTTAAAGGTATCTATTCCTAAATCTGACAGTACGGTCCAAAGGGCCATCAGTGCAGAGGCATGTAGGGAATTCTTCAATCGCCCCCTACCGGAAACCAAAATGATTTCCTCTCTTCCGGAACTGGGCCGAGACGTGGCACTCCTATCCTTGTGTCTGGGTGGAATAAACACCGTAGATATTTTTGAGCTTAAAAAAGAAAACTACAAGGATGGTATTATCGGATATAAAAGAGCTAAGACAAAGCACAGCCGGAAAGACGAAGCCTATATTGAAATGCGCGTGGAACCGTTCATTCAGGCCACATTTGACAAATATCTTTCAGACGAGAATGATGAATATCTTTTCAAATTCCATAAGCGTTACAGTAACCCGGACAGTTTCAATGCCAACGTTAATATTGGAATCAGAAAGATATGTGCCGATATGGGAATGAAGAAGGAGGATTACTACTGTTATTACACTTTCCGTCATACATGGGCTACAATTGCCCAAAATGACTGTGATGCCAATCTGTATGAAGTTGCTTTCGGTATGAATCACAGCCATGGACTGAATATTACAAGAGGCTATGTCAAGATAGATTTCACTCCTGCCTGGGAACTCAATGCAAAAGTGATTGACTTCATTTTCTTCAGCAGCAAGAAGAGCAAGCAAGGCAAGGCACGTGACTTCGAGACACCGGCAGACAAGATGTTCCGCATCACAAAGAAGATGATGATCTATGGCCGTGCATACTTCAAAGGTGACGTAATCGGTGAAATAACAGATATTGGTTTCAGTAATGTGGACCAGGTTATTGACAGACTGGTTGAACAGTTACCTAAGGATATCCCTACCGGATGTATGGTTCAGTTCCGTCTTATGAATTGTGATTCCAAGAAGGAAGTTGTATATGAAAGAAGCAAGGGAAAAGGATTCATGTAATCAATAAAGTGGAACAAGCTATTAACGTAAAGGGAGGATTCTACTTATCTTTATCAGAACCGTATCATTTCACTCACTGATACGGTTCTTTCTATTTATTCGGTTGATTCCAGGGCATGATTTCACGGCCTATAATTATAGCAAAGACAAGAATGATAAACTTCCATATAAGGATGAAAGTTTTCTTTACCAACCAGACTGCCAGACGTATGGCAATCCTCAAAAACCAGAAAACCAGCTTCAGGAGCAGCATAACGATAATAAGTACCGGCAGCAGATATATAATCAACAACAATTCAAACATAATGTGTAAAATTTAGTGATTTATAAGACCTTGTTAATTATATAAATATACTAAAAATCAATGAGATACAGAAATTTGTGCAACACTATTTTCTTGTTATTCGAGTAGATTTTCTACTGATTATCAGTGTTACATCACCATGATAACGAGGTCTCTTCAGACTCTGATTACAGGGTTATTCTACCTGAATGTTTTTGCAATACAGTTCAGATAAAATGAGATTTCCCGATAGACATTTCATCAGCTGAATCAGCTACAAGATTATATTTTCCCTTTTATTGGAATTCCAATAACTTAGATAATCTAGTTACTTTTACCATGCTATCACGGTATCGAGACTACATATTATATTGGATATAGGTTTTATAAGAATAATAGTTATCTATCCCATATAACTACATCTTGTGTGTTTTTGAAACTTTGGTTTATCCAACCATAGATAACGAAACTTTGTTTACTGATTACTGCGATTTGTATGGTTCTATGATTGAATAATGCTTGTAGCATCTATTTCAGAACACACTGATATTGGCTTGATAAGTTCTAGGACTTTATACAACAATATTCCGCTATATGGATATTCCAAGACAACCGGATGCTAAAGCATATGGTAAGCCGGAATATGCCTCCAAAGAATTGTGTTGTTGATTTCGGTTTGCAACGGCTTTCTCCGGTAAATTTGGGTGTAATAATCATTCTCGGAAGGCTTTGTTTTGCCGCGCAGAGTTTTCCAAGCAAGTTGTACTTTTGTGGCCACAAAACTCCGTTTCGTACTCACAAAAGTAACTTGCCGAATGCTGGCGCATCGGAGCGGCTGGCCGCTGTTTCGCATGGCGAAAAATGGTCCGGGAAACCTAACACCAATATATCCAAGTATGAAGAATCAGAAAACCAAGTACATCAAGGTAAGAATGACTCCGGAGGAGGTACAACAGTTTAAGGAGAAATCAGCCTCCTATTCATCTGTGAGCCATTATATACGTTCAGCACTGGCAGAGTATTCAAATATCGGAACCAAAAGGCAGCTCGAACTGATGAATGATCTCGGTCTGTTTTACCGCAAATATCAGAATGAACTTTCCTGGGCTGGAGGAAACCTTAATCAGTCGGTTAAACGTGCCAATGAGCTTGCGGTAGCCGGATTACTCGCACCCGGCTATATCCAGGAGGTTCTGTTACCAATTATCCTCGAAACTCAGGAAACATTGAACCGAATAAAGAAAGACCTTGATTCTCTGACACAGAAAGCTGTCAGAATCTGAATTGCAGATTACACGGTATTCAATCACTTCAGATATTATTATTGTGTAACCGTAGATTAATGAGTTTGAAGTTTTTCGGTTACTCAGTCACTTAAACCATGATAAATTAGGATTCAATATGATAGCAACCATATTACCGGGAAGTACGAACTTCCATGCTGTCAGTTACAATGAACACAAAGTCTCGAAAGGTGTTGCACGGCTTATCGAGATTCAGAATTTTGGTTCACTCGGAACATTTCACAAACCTGCCCCGAGTGAGTTGGTCAGTTATCTCCAGAAGTACAGTTCACAGAACAGCAGAATCAGAAAACCACAGTTTCATGTGGCCATATCATGCAAGGGACACGAAATGTCGGAAGATGAGTTGCTGGATTTTGCACACCAGTATCTCAAGGAAATGGGATACGGAGAATCTGGTCAGCCGTTGCTTGTTTACTCCCATTATGACACGGAGAATACCCATCTTCATATCATCACTTCGAGAGTGGCACCTGATGGAAGAAAGATTCAGCACAGCCATGAGCACAGACGTTCTCAGGAAGTCATTGACCGTATTCTTGGTAACGATAGGAAGAAGAAAACTGAAGATGACATTAATTTGGCCAAGCAGTACACGTTCTCTTCATTTGCCCAGTTCAAGGCAATAATGGTTTCCATGGGATATGAAATCTATCAGAAGGATGGGAATGTATTCGTCAAGCATGGTGGAAAGGTTCAGAAGGAAATTCCCTTTTCTGAAATAGAAAGTCTTTTCAAGAGCGGTTATCGGGAAAGGACACGTTGCCGACAGTTTAGAAGCATATTAAAGAAATACCGTGACATAAGTTCCAACAGGGAGGAACTACAGAAGGAATTGAAAACGAAGCTCGGCATTGACATTGTGTTCTTCGGCAAGAAAGATGCACCCTACGGATATATGCTCGTTGATCATGCAAACAAGACCGTCATTCATGGTGCAAGAGTGCTGGCTGTAGAGGAACTTCTAGACTTCTCTACTCCTGAAGAGCGGTTCAATCGGATTGAGGACTATATTGACCGGTTACTGACACTAAATCCGAAGATTACCCAGCGTGAAATATACCATAAAATAAGGAAGCAGCGTGCCTATATCAAGAAAGGCATTATCTACTTTGATGACCAAAGCTGTCCGTTGAAACCTTTTATAGCAGAAGCTATCGACCGTAACAACCGTATAGCCATGGTAGAGATGTTTAGACCGGCTACTGAGTCTGAACGGGATTTACTTTGTAAGATATTCAATGTTTCACGAACAGATCTTGTAGATATATCTCCGGAAAGAACACAGTACTACACAGATGCACTGAATCGGTTGCGTGAGATATTCAATGATGAAACAGTAACCTCTATCAGAAGCCGATTGCATGAAGAAGGCTTCACTATCCGTCAGGAAGAAGATGTAACTTATGCTATAAATTTCAAGCAGCATATCATTATAAATCTTACTGAAGAGAACTTCAATCTTGACCGACTAAGAAAACCAATAAAACAGTCTGTTAAGCTATTGGAGCGACATAAGCATCTGCAAAACAAGAAGCCCAATACATTTCTCTCCGGCAAAGGTAAATTGTGCGATTTTGGCGGTGGCAGTCATGGCGAGAAACGTGAGTGGGAAGTGGGTCAGAAAAGCAATTATGATGATGTAGATGATGGTCGTTCAATTAAAAGATAAAGAAAAAATTAAACGTGATTCACCTATGACTACCAATTTTCTTTTGACTGATCATACTTATCATATTTTTAAAGAGATTTTAATTCAAACTTTGTCAATCCTTAACAATCCTGATTGTCTTAAATTTTACTTTTGGATAAATATTTGAAAATCAGATATGTTTAAAGTCATATTGGACTAAATGAATGACAAGTTTAAGGGTTGATACAGTTCTATTTACACAAAATTTTGGACTGTATCATCAAATCAGTATAAGTTTCCTTTATAGAGAGAAGGGAGTCCACCATAATGACTGATACATAATAAACTTACCTCTCCGTCCCAGTCCGATTCTGTACTGAAGAATCCAAAAGAATCCGGTTCTGATATTACTGTAGCATAATTTATATGCTGACCTATATAAGGTACTTGAGAAACAGACGGTTGTATTTGTATTTCAATACTACAATCATACTTTTCCTCCAAAAGTTCTTTATTTCTTTTTCCTGTTTTTCCGTTAATATCATCAACCTTAGCCATCAATAAATCTTCAATCGTACTATGTATTTCCATATGATTTCTAAACCATTCTTTTACTTCCTCATGAAAGCAAACCTCAAGGTCATCAAATGATACGACTTTCAATTTATATTTTGCTTTAGGGACATTAAGTACCATATCAGAAGGAACTTCACCCATGATATTACACTCGTCAATGATGGATTTTAGAATATCTATTGTTGAAATCTCAAGTGTATCAACCAGTTTCAGAACTTCATTTTTCATTGATGTATCACGAAGATTATCATCAATCACATCATTTATTGCACGAGTCGACAAATTGGTAAACTCTTTGATATAACGTATTCTTCCGGGTCTACCCAAAAGATTTTCATCTACTGACAACCTGTTTGTTGTAAGAATGTATAACTTACGCTTGCTATTATATACCCCATCTATCATTTTTAACAGAACCTCCCTGTCTTCATTAAAAGTCTTTTCGGCTTCGTCTATAAATATTACACACTCAAAATTAAGGGATTGTATAAATTCCAATATACCTTCCTGAGGTTTGGAAATGATAACAACGGGCAAACCTATACGGTTGCTCAGAATCTTTGCAGCTATAGTTTTCCCAGTTCCTTTCAATCCATTGAATATAACTCCAAGATTTTTGTTGCTTTCCTTAAAAATATCGGAAGTCCATGTCTTTATAATTCGATTCATTATTTCATCACAATCCAAATCATAGATTTTGAAATCAAATACAAAAGAATCATCTATCTTTTCCAATCCCAATCTCTTAAAACGTGAATCTTCATAAATTCTGAAAATACCTTCACCGGGGCTGGAATACAATGTTGCCGAACCAGGAATAGGATAATATATTCCACCCTCATTAATCCATTTTTGCTTCTCTGCCATAATAATAGAATCCAAATTGTTGTTTGAACTGTTTTCACTGAAGAAATCATTCCTGTGTATAATATAAACTTCTAAGTCAGCAATCTCTCCATAACCAGTAATACCACGCTGTCTTTCGATACCTTTATAAGTAAAACCATTCTTGATAGCAACTCTACGGGAAGAGTCATTACGAGGAAAGACTGTGATAATCAAAGAAGAAGCTTGTTCTTTTTTAAACAGATATTCCTTCATAGCATCAACTGCTTCTGTCATATAACCTCTTCCACGGAATTCCTCATTCATAAAATAACACAGCTCATAGTCATTATCCAGACGTGAAGGACATGCTCTCTTCATTATACTGTACTCTATCATACCTATAGCATTAGATGGTGTTTCCTTGAGTGCAATAACAAACATATTATGATTTTCAATGCCTCTGCGGATTTTGCCTTCTGCTTCACTAGGATTGCTCATCGGACGAAAACCTGTATTTATTGCTGTGTGTTCATCACTCATCATAAGAAAGATATCATTTATATCTTCTTTTTCGGGTATCCTTACGAGCAATCTTTCTGTCAATATTCTGCTTTTTTCCATAATGCAATTATTTATACGTAAACTTACAATAAAGGCTATGCCGATATAGAGCATAGCCTGAAGAGAAATATTTTTTCTATATAAGAAATTATACCATATATAAATATTAAAACTTGATTTTTTACATAAAATTTTACATAAAACATAATATTTTAATACTACTAAATATTTCTGAATGAGTCTACAATCAACCCTAATTCTTTCTTTATAGCATTCAATACTTCGGAAACAAGTGCTTCTTCTTTGATTTGCTTGGATTGGTACAAGAATCTGTCTCCGTATTTATTAAAGTTCCGTATTTCATCTTTTCTTCTTCTAGTTATAATAGGTCCTTCTATATCTTTACATATATTGGGGAAATGTGCAGGTTTATCTATCGCAAACTGGAAAAAAGATAGATTGTTGATACCCCCTTCTTCTTTTGTCATCTCCCATAACTGATTATAATTCCAATTGCCTTTTTTTATCCATTCTATCCCATGACAGTATCTGTTTCCTTGAATTTGGATTAATAGTACATATTCTTTGTTGATTTTTATCTTGGCCTCAAGTAACCCTTGTCCGTGGGTAAATCCACAGTTTGTGAACACCTCGCATAAACATTTACTTTCATCTCTTCCTATGTCCTCTATATTCATTCCTGATATGATATTGTCCCATCTGTTATCTTCTTTCAAACAGGAATTCAATCGTTCCAACAATTGAGAGTACCAAACTTTGTCCTGCAAATCAGCTATACGTAAATTCTTGAATGTCCTTTTTTCATTTTCAGGAATCAGAAAGCAGCCAGTGTTTTCTACTTTCCAACTCTTTGACAATTCATGCAAAGTGGCAATGAATAAACAATAATCTTCTATCAAGTCATTTTCATAGAGATTGTGTATAAAATTATGCTTATTCTTCACAATGGCTTGCCATAAGTCCTCGTAACTTCTGATTTGCCATTTCATAGCATTTTCAATTGCCTGTTTATCAGGAAAGGAAATGGATAAAGACAACAGAACCAAGTCTCTATTTTCATTGTCTTGTTTCTCTTTCTTATTCAATTTGTCAACATATTCATCCAACTGTGATTTAGACGGAATACTTTTTACCTTATTCTCAAGGACTAAGACTATATCTCCATCTGCCTCAATGCATAGATCGAAATTCATATACTCCCTTTTTACACTCCAATAAGTATTGGACCATCCAGCCTTACATCCTAAATCCTTACATATTTCAACAAAAAAATCTGGATATTGCTGTGCGAGCCAACCTAAAAAATTGCTATGAAACAATTCTTTAGATGATAATGACAAATTAAATAATGGGGATGATTGGAGTGCATTTTTCCTAATCAAAGGTATAACTACAGTTTTTATGATTTCTTCATTCAACCTATGTTCTCCATCAAACCATTCTGCATTCACATAAACAGATTTATATTCATTATACCCATATACCAATGTATCCCTTGTGCCAAACAAGGCATATGTATTTTTTCTATCAAAATCCAAAATACCATCAAACTGACAGGATTCCAATTGTTGATATGCATCGCATAGCTCTGAAGTTATTTCAAAATGAGTTTCTCCATCTCGGCGTGGATTTAGAAACTCTTGTCGTCCAATTATAGTACGCATAAACTCAGAAACATGAAAGGCAGGATTGATCAATATCTTTTTATATCCCTTTAGTAATTGAGCAAACATTCCCCCCATGGAGGTACCGACAATAAATTCTGGATTTTTCTGTTTACATATGCCTTTCAACATCTCGTATGCTTCCTGTGGATTCACAGGTAGGTCTGGAGATAGTATCTCATATTCCGGTAAAAGTCTACGTAAAGTATATGCTGTTTCAGACATACCGGAAGATGATAATCCATGTATATATAAAAGTTTCTTCCTGGGTAAATACATTGATATTTCAATTGTCTCATGGTTTAATATCAGGTTCGTAATATCATATCCAGTCTCTTGAAAAGACACATATTTTATTAAACCTTCTATTCGTTCATCCTTACAATCATATTCATATTGCTTAAAATACTCACCACGATGAATACACGCTAGCTTAACATCATACAAATCAGTCTTAGAGAGTTCTCTAAAGTTGTTAGTACTCAAATCATAGTTCTCTTCTGTCCATAATCCTCTATTAAGTTGGCTCAAGGCTATTACTGAAATATCCAAATCTTTTGCCATTTTTTTCAAGCCATTTAGGATAGAGTGCATTTCTCCATATCGGTCAGTCATAGAATATTCTCCTCTCATCAACTGAATATAGTCCACAATAACATAATCTGGGAAATTACCTTCAATCTGCTTGCGTATATGGCTCAAATTAATAATTTCTGCATCATCTATGTCAATTTTGTGTTTTACTTCATTATATCCGCTTTTACCTGTTTGGAGTTTAATTCTTCTTACGAGTTCCTCTTCATCTATTTCACAAGAGAAATAAAAGCACTTTTTGTTTTGTCTGGCAAGACTTATTGCCAAAGAGATGGCAAAAGTGGTTTTCCCCATAGCAGGACAACCACCTACTAATGTAAGCTTTCCTTTTGGGAAATTATTCTTGATAAAACTTTCAGTAAGCATATTCTATTTTTTTTGACGTTTTAGCCAATTATACTCATCCAAGTCAACAAATTTCATTTTTCTGAAACTTTTTTCAAATTTTCATTCACAGTTATTTGATTTATCATCAAAAATCATGTCTATATCATTAATAATATCTTTGGCAATGCTTTCTATCGTCTCATCCATTTTACTTAAACGACATGCACTGTTACGGTCATTCAGATCTCTGAAATTGATTGTTGGATTTGTATATTTCCAGAATAACCAATTACTGCTAGAGTGATATATGTCTGGAGAATTGTTTATCAATTCTTTTATTCTGGTTATAATATCTTTAAATTCCTGGTTATCGATTACTTGCACTTCTTTTATAGGTATTATCCTATTGTTGCTATCTCTAATAAGAACCCCACAATAAGTACGCCAGTCAACCTGAACACTATACATCAGTCGATAGTCACCGATTTTATTAAATTCAAATTCTATTGACTGATATTTACAACTACAACTTTCATGGTATTTACGTACATAATTCTTATCTAAAGCATATTTATAGCCATCGAATGATTCTTTTATGACATGATATTTATTTTCAATAGCTTTTTCCAACTTTGTCCAGAAATCAGTAAATAGACCAATTTCTACTTCTTTAATTGCATCTTTATATTTAGGCAAGTAGCAAATATACTTTGGATTTTCTTTAATAAGTTCTATCAGTTCATTCTTTTCGTTTTCCATCTGGTGTGTCAATATTTTAATCAAGTTTCTATAATGTGTTACTCCTTCGCGTATCAGAGGTTTGTCTATTGCTTTACTTCTGCATTCCTCCAGCCAATTCAAAATAAATTCCGAATATGATATTGTAAAGAAATCTTTACCTTCTTTTATCTGGTTATTACCTGTTGTTTTTTCTATATCATTTACTTCACCATACAACGACAAATACAGCAAGAGCTTATTTACCCCTGTAATAGACTCCAAGTGGTTATGATAGCGTAGAAGCTGGTTTTCTTGATCGGTTGCATATATTTTATTTTCAATAGCTATATAATGGCTCTTGTCTGATATATAAATATCAATCCTACCTCCTGCATCTTTCTTTTCACTTATATTACCAATATATTTCTCACATTCAACGTTTGGGTTACTAAGGTCGAAATCTTTGTCCAATTTAAACTGTTGCTTTAATTTATTGATGAACAGTTTTAGAAATATATCACCCATCTGATGAAGTCCTTCCGGATTAAGCAAGTCTGCTATAATCGCAGAATGTATCCTCGTTTCATCACTGGTCATATTTATTACTTGAAAAAGATTGTAGTTATCTCCTTTTTCTTTTCGTATCTGCTCATGTTTTTCTATAAGCAAATGTATTTCATTGAACAACTGTATTAACTTATTCATTTTTTTTATAGTTTTTATATCTGTAGTCTATCCATTCACCTTCTGAATATATTGACCTATCCAACAGTAATGATAAGACCCGGGAATCAACATATGATAGATTATATTCATTGCTAATCAATATATTATCAAAGTTACCAATATATTTATGAAGAATATCAGGATGCTCTTTGAATAGAAAATATGTTTTAATTGCAAGGTCATCGTAGTCAACAATGTTCCTTTTCTTGCAGAAATTCCAATAAGAAGCATAAATATCTGACATCCTTTCAAGACTTTCATTACGCCATCTTGCCAAGTCATCTACATTTCCATTATCATCAGGCAGGATTAAATTCTTCTTTGCATAACTGATTTCTTCTTTAACAACACCTAATTTATATATTTTCTTATCAAGCTGCAAAGACCTGATGATATTTCTTAAAATAAATTTACTATCATGAAAATCAATTGTTTTATTTAAAAGTAAGATTTCTTCTTTAAAAATCCTTATATAAAAATTATAGAAAGTCTGTATCCATAATGATTGTCTGTTCTCTTCACCTATACATAAAGCAATTCTTGATTGTAATTCACAAGCATGTTTACAAGTATCTGTAAGAATCAGAATGGAATCAAGATGACTACTTTGATACATTAAATGAACTATTCGACTTATTATTTCATTGAAAATATCATCATCTTCTTTATTTAGGATATACTGCCTGCCATCTATTTTAGATGTAACCGTATAAA
>OHAT01002296.1_pt1 | contig 14644 bp, 13 predicted proteins | sample 1577141 | NCBI WGS metagenome assembly OHAT01 (sample SAMEA3541578, study PRJEB24748) | human gut metagenome | biome: human gut; feature: human-associated habitat; material: faeces | place: China | collected 2012 | reverse complement strand
ACTCCACAAGCCCCTGCATCTCCGCATCGTCCCGGACACCAAAGGGATGATTTTTGAACGGGTGCAGGTCAGACAGGTTGAGATAGACGATCTCCTCTTTTTCGGCACGGGTAGCGTCACGGGGCGCAGACGGCTCTATCGTGACCTCCGCACCAGCGGGAGCGCCGCCCTTATCCACGGCAGGCTTCTCCGGGGTGGGCTTGCTTTGGGACTTTTTGTCCCGAGGTTTGGGCGGCTTGGCCTTATCGGGAGCGGCCTTGCCATCCTTGGACGGGCGACCTCTGCCAGGCTTGGTGGCCTTGTCCTTTTCGGTGGGCTGCTTCTGCTTGACTGCCTTTTTCTTCTCCTTGCCCGCCTCGTCACGGGCGGCGGCAAAATCCACCACCTTGCCGGAATGTGCCGGGGTAGGATCGTCCTTGCCGGGAGTGGGCGACTGCACCTGCTCCTTTTCAGCCTTCGGGACTTCAGGAGCGGCAGGCTCCTCCACCTCGGTGCGGGTAACAGCGTCAGCGGGATCAGGCACGGCCTCGCCCATTTCAAAGAGTGCCGCCTGCCCCTCGTGTTCCAGCATGACCGCCTCCGCGTCAGTCAGCACAGGATCAGGAGCAAGCGGCTCCGGCACAGCGGCAACTTCTGCCGTGGGAGCGGATGCCTCAGTAGGTGGGGATACATCGGGAATGTTTTTCTTATCATCTGCCATTTGCAAACCTCCTTTTCGTGGCATGAAAAAAGCCAGTCCGCAGACTAGCCGGGTGGAAGTGACCTCCCTTCGTGGTTTTATATATGAAAATGCCGCCCGTTGTCCTGTTGGGGTGGCGTAATGCTCAATTTTAGTATTCTTATGTGTGTTGTGAAATCGGCGTATTTCTGGTTGCATTTAGTGGCATGATGTTGTTATAATAGTATTAATCTGCAATTGGATAGTTAGGAGGACGAGAAATGCAAATTAGGTTAGAAAACATTGGCATTGTAAAAGACTCAATAATTGCATTAGATGGATTAACGGTAGTAACTGGAAAAAACAATTCTGGCAAGACTACTGTTGGTAAAACTTTATACGCCCTTTTAGACGCTGTTTGCAATCTTCAACAGAAAGCTAAAAACGATAGAAAATACTACATTCGAAAACAGTTGGAAACTGTTGAAAGTACACTGGAAGCATTTCGCTACATGTATATGCGTGTTCGGAGAACTGACTCGGGGCTATCTATTTTTAACAATTATCCATCCCTAAAAATTTTTTTGGGGAGAGATTATCGAAGAGAGTTTTCTACGGAAGATATTGAGAAGTTTGCACGCGATTTAGCTGCTGAATTAGCGGCATTTGATGTTGAAGAACTGAATGAAAATGAAGTCGGTCGAGAACCGCTTTACTATCAACGGAAATCTCTTACAAAAACTGATGGCGATAGTGCGTCTATTGCAAGTATATTGGATACGCAGCGCAATAGCGCACTTATGCTGTTGGAGCAGTTATTTGCTGATCTTGATAAGGACATGAGTTTAATTGATTATGCAAGAGAAAGCATTAATCAGACTTTGCGGGTTGAATTTTCTAATCAAATTCAACCTGTTAGATCATCGGTTCCGTATTCAAAAATTGAATTATCCGATGTTGACTCAACATTTTTCAATATTACGCTCGCAGATAATAATATCGTAAATGATGGAGTTCCTGTGTTTTTTAGTTCTCCATATAGAAAGGTCTATTTAGTTGATGATCCGTTCGTTTTGGATGATATTTCAAACTGGAGAATGTATCGTGGAGTTGAGATTCCAGAAACAGAGACAATTTTAAATCCAAACCGGATATATTCACATAATTATAAACTCAGATCTGTGCTGAGAAGAGGAAATGACCTAAGTGTATTTGAGCAAACTGTTTTAGATGATTCTTTGAAATTAGTCAAAGCGCAAATCGACCAAGTTATTCCCGGAACGTTTGAGTTCTCTTCCGATGGAGAATATTATGTTCAAAATGGAATGAAGCTGAAGATTTCCAATTTAGCAACCGGCTCAAAAATGTTTTCAATTGTAAAAATGCTTCTCGAAAAAGGAGAACTGGATTCCAGCACAATGCTCATTCTGGATGAACCCGAAGCTCACTTGCATCCTATGTGGCAAAATGCTTTTGCCGAGATTATTGTATTGTTGGTAAAAAAATTAGGTGTCAACATTTTGCTGACAACCCATAGTCCCAATTTCATGCTGGCATTGGATGCCTATATGCGGAAATATGACATAGCTGACATAACGAATTTCTACCAAACAGATGTATTGGAAGACAATTTTGTTCATTATAATTGTGTCAATAATGATATGGGAAAAATCTACCAAGATTTCTTGCAATATCTGTCCGAGGTCAAAATGCTTCGCAATTCGTACTTGAATAGCATTGGAGAATAAATATGATTACAAAAGATGTGCAAGCATACGCTATCAGTAACTGGGGCGATTTTCTAAGCCCCGTTACTGAACTTTCAAAAAGCGACAAAGGCGTTTCATTAGTGCAAAGTCCTGTCCAACTCTATAATTTTGATGGCATATGCAAATCGCTGTTTGCACAAGGCAACGCCCCTACTTCTGCTGACGGTTTAGAGTTCTCCGGCAGAACTGTGGAGTTTGTGGAATTCAAATCCGGTTTTAAACAGCGTATTACAAAACACAATTTTGATCCTGTGCAAGGCCAATGCCCAGACCCCAATGTGAACAGGGTATGTGAAGATTATTGGAAGCTATTTTTCAAAAACCAAAAGACCAATATAAGGGTACTTACTTCATCCATTCGCCACAAGGCAGTTGAAAGCTATGTTACTTTAGAAAAGCAAGTCTTGCCTCGCTGCCAAGATGCTGGCACATCAATTCCATTAAAGCTGGTAGTGGTTATTGATGAAGATGAGATTGACAGTATGGAAGATACATACTCGGAGCTTGCTGGGAATACCGATGCTGAGGATAATCACTTTTCCGCAATAAGAAATGCTTTGCGCCGCTTGGTAAACCAGCGTGATGCAAACGGTAATGCTTACTTTTACGACCGTATCGAAGTTCTGTCTGTTCAAGACTATCTAAACAAGCTCAAACTGATGGCTTGATTCCACATAGGGGCTCCCGCGTATTGAAGTGCTTATTTGACCCGGTTTAGTGGGTATGTAACCGCACTAACCGGGAGCCCGGTTGAAGCGTTAAACAATCCCCGCACTAATTGAATAAGAAATTACTCAGCGTACCCCTTATATGGGGGTATAGCTCAGCTGGGAGCCTGGTTGAAGCTGTAAACAACCCTACCAACGATTATGGAAACGCCACCCGTTGTCCTGTTGAGTGGCGTTGTTCTCGTCATTTTGAAATTTTAGAATGAATACCTCTTGCTGACGACCAGCAAACCATTGATATATCTGTGTTTTCTGAAATCCTATAATTACACTCCGACCAAGTAAAAAAGGACGCCGACTGGCGTCCTTTTTTACTTGGTCTGAGCGGCTTTTGGAGTATTTCTTTGCGCAATCAATATCAGTGTCAGCCCCCGCTCTGTTCTCATTTTATAGGAATGGAGCGGGGGCTTCTATTGGGCTTCAATATCTTTTTAATAATGCTGGAGAAGGAGTATCATGGAACTGTCGCTGCGGTTGGCTCCCCATTCGTAGAATTATCGATAATAGTCCAAACTCCGCTTTCAGTATCTTCAATCAGGTAGAAAAACTGATCGATGTTCCCACCATCCAAAAATGTTTTTGTATGGTCATATTCCACATAGTATTTTGCCCTTACCGCTAAAAAGTGTTCAGCGAGGTAGTCATCTGTCCATCCGCGGGACTGCGCAAGCTCACTTCCGGTATAGTTCTCAATCATTCGTTTTGTTTCGGTCTCGTCAACGGAGATCTCGTCAATTCGGACAGTCAGGGTGTATTCTTTTTTGATTTGCCCTTCTATCGCACTTTGTACGGTTTCGATTGGATAAACAGACGGTTTTTGCAGCCAATTGTCAAACAAGCCATATTCATATGCCGCAAAGCCACAGAGTGCCAGCGATGCAACAATGGCAGCAACAAGTATAAAGGTGCGCTTCAGGCTTCTAATGCTCTTTCCGGTACCGCTATTCATAAATCCGCGCTCCTTTGCTTCAATAATATATTTATCATCAATCTTTTCGAATGCATCAAGGATCAAATCCGCGTTCATAGAACACCCTCCTTTTCTAAATAAGCGCGCAATTTTGCTCTTGTCCGATGGAGCATCGATTTCACCTTACTATTGCTAAAGCTAAAATCTGCACTGATTTTATCAATTGGATCTAAATACCAGTAACGGCAGAGAAGAACCTGTCGTTCCGTTGGGGCCAGTGTGCCGAGAAAACGGTTGATCTGCACTGAGAGCTCGCCCGCAATGACACTGTCCTCTACTGAAAGATTGGATGGGACACATTCCGAGAGTTCATCCAGTACAAGAGAAACTTCGTCACCGCCTCGCTTATCCCTGTGGGCATCACGCCATTTTTTCAGTGAAATGCTCCTGGTGATCTTGCCCAAAAATGTTCTTAGCATATTCGGACGGTGCGGCGGTATAGCGTTCCATGCGCCGAGGTATGTATCATTGACACTTTCATCCGCATCCTCTTGGTCGTGAAGGATGTTATAAGCGATATAGTAACAGTAGCTTCCATACTTTTGCTCTGTAGCGCTAATTGCCTTCTCGTTCCGCTCCCAATATAAATCAATAATCTTGCTATCCTCCATTACTCCACCTCCTGCAGTTTGAATAAAGGCCTTTCACCCCTATACTACCTGTTTTTCTGGTTTGGTCGCAGGTTTTTTCGATTTTTCTTTGGGACAGATCGTCCCAAGGTATCCTCCTCGGTGACGATATGTCCCTTGCGGAAACGCGCATCCTTGTATTCTCCCTTTATGATCTGTGTCATATCGTGACACAGCTTCTGCCCTACGGCATCCTCTGTTTCGATGCGCTTCACGCAAAAGTCTCCCATTCAATATTCTTATATGAGTATAACCGATTGTAGCAAAAAACGGCGCCCTCTTTCAATGGTTCCGTTCGGCATAATGGTAAATGCGTTCGTCAATATCGAAAAAACATCGTCAATTTTCTTCTCATCATCCGTCTCGTTCCTCATCCCCACTTATTCTTGACAGCTCCCGCCCCGGTGGAGTATGATAAAAACCAAATCAAAAAAACAGGAGAACATAATTATGGCATATACAGCAGCAGTTATCACCGTCAGCGATCTGGGCAGCCGCGGCCAGCGGGTGGATACCAGTGGCCCCGCCATCTGCGCCATGCTGGAGAAAGCCGGTTTTACCGTTACCTACACCGCCATTGTCCCGGATGAGATCCCCCAAATCCAAACCGAGCTCACCACTGCGGCCGATGGGCGTCACATCAATCTCATCATCACCACCGGCGGCACTGGGCTTTCCCCGCGGGATGTCACCCCCGAAGCCACCTTGGCCGTCCTGGACCGCGAAATTCGGGCCATTCCGGTGGCCATGTGGGTGGAGGGCCTTAAAATTACCCCCCGCGCCATGCTTTCCCGAGCCGTAGCCGGCACCCGTGGCCGCAGCCTCATTCTCAATCTCCCCGGCTCCGAAAAAGCCGCCCGGGAAAACCTTTCCGCTGTCATCGGCGCACTGGAGCACGCCATGCACATGATCGCTGCGGAAGGCCACTAACCCCCTGTAACACCAAGACACCGGTACCCCACTGGGATACCGGTGCCTTTTTATCACTTTTGCTTACGCCTTTACCTTCTTGGCACACACGCTTTCGTATGTCTCCACGATCTCCTTTTCCGGGGCCTCGGTCAGCAGAGAAACCACCACCAGGGCAATGCACGCCACCACAAAGGCCGGCAGCAGCTCGTAGATGGCCCACGCGCCGCCCATCGGGGCAATCAGGTACTTCCATACAAATACCATCACGCCGCCGGCAACCATACCGGCCAGGGCGCCCCACTTGTTGCTGCGCTTCCAGAACAGCGAGAACAGCACCACCGGGCCAAAAGCCGCGCCAAAGCCTGCCCAAGCAAAGGAAACCACCCGGAATACCGAGCTGTTGGGGTCCCACGCCAGAGTAATACCGATGGCCGCAATAACCAGTACTGTCGCCCGTGCCACGATCATCTCGGTCTTGCTGCTCAGCTTGATGCCAAACACATTCTGAGAAAGATCCTGCGAAACGCTGGAAGCCGCTGTAAGCAGCTGGCTGTCCGCGGTAGACATCGTCGCCGCCAGAATACCAGAAAGGATTACGCCCGCCACAATGGCCAGCAGGGTACCGTGCTGACTCATCAAGTCCGCCAGTTTAATGATAATTGTCTCAGCATCGCTGCTGTTGGTCAGGAAGGGCACCTTGCCCGCCACCGAAACGCTATAACCGATCACACCAATAGCCACCGCAATGAACATCGAGATCACCACCCAGACGGTCGCGATCCGGCGGGAATCGTTAAGCTTCTTTTCCTCCTTGATAGCCATAAAGCGCAGCAGGATGTGAGGCATACCAAAGTAGCCCAGACCCCACGCCAGCGTGGAGATAATGCTGAGCCCCCCGAAGGAAGCCGCGCCGCCGGTGGTCACATCATAGCCCTTGGTCATGCTCAGGTAGCCGGGCAGCGCCTCGGCATTGGCAATGACGGTATCCACACCGCCCGCCTGTTGGATGCCAAACACCACTACAACGATCAGCGCAATGGTCATAAAGATGGACTGGATCAGGTCGGTGAAGGAAACCGCCATAAAACCGCCCAGCACCGTATAGCCGATGACCACAATAGCGCCCACGATCATCGCGGTATGGTAATCCACCCCAAACAGGCTGTTGAACAGCGTACCAATGGCCTTAAAGCCGGAAGCGGTATAGGGGATAAAGAAAACCAGGATTACCACCGCCGCAATGGCGGAAAGCAGGTTTTTCTTATCGCCATACCGGCGGGAGAAAAAGTCCGGCACGGTGATGGCCCCAATGCGGGCCGAATAGCGCCGCAGCCGCCGCGCCACGATAAGCCAGTTGAGGTAGGTGCCTATCGCCAGCCCGATGCAGGTCCAGGAAACCTCCGGCAGGCCGCACAGGTATGCCAGTCCCGGCAGACCCATCAGCAGGTAGCTGCTCATATCGCTGGCCTCAGCGCTCATGGCCGTCACCAGCGGGCCCATCTTGCGGCCGCCCAGGTAAAAGTCATCGCTGCTGTTGCCGCTGCCCTTTTTGCCAAAGTATACACCGATGAGCACCATGGCAATCAAGTATACCGCTATGGTTATCAGAATAACTACTTGAGAACCTAACATTTTCCGTCTCTCCTTTGGGGTTACTGTTAATATGCACGAAGTATACCACACAAATTAGTAGACGAAAATACAGAACGAAGTACAGACTTTATTCTGTACGACGAATCGTTAAATATCATATTTTTCTCTTAATTAAAGCATTTATATATAGACGATTTCCCGTTCTGTTTATAACCAGAAAAAAATTATTTTTTCCGGAACCCTTCCAAAAACATCGGCATCATGGTTTTAGTGTATTGGGAAAGCGAATACTCCCCGCTGGAAAGGCACCAGTCGTACATCAGCCCCCGCTCAAACATGGCGTAAGCCTTCACAATCTCCCCCACTGTATAGTCGGTGGTCAGCTCGCCGTTTTCCTGCCCCTGGGTGATGATCTGCCGCAACAGCTTATAGTAGGTACGGTTGCGGCTCAGAAGGTGCCGCTCTCCCTTGGTCACCAGCTGGCTGCTAAAAAGCCTGCTCAGCAGCTCAATGGAAACTGTATTATCAATGGTCACAAACAGCTCATAGTTCAGCCAGCACAGCAGTCCTATGCAGTCCATATCGCCGTGCTCCTGCTGCATCAGTTCCTCGTACCGCTCATCAAAGAGAACCGAAAGGGAGGAAAGCAGGGCATCCTTACCATCAAAGTAATGATAGAACGACCCCTTGGAGGTCTCGGATTCAAAAATGATATCCTCCACCGTGGTCTCCTCATAGCCCTGTTCATAAAAGAGCTTCCACGCCGCCGCCACGATGCGGCCCTTGGTATTGCGGGTATTCTTTTTGGGCATACTGCCGCCCCCTTTCATTATGGGCTTATTTTACCACAGCGCCGCTCCCCTTGCCAAGTCCTTTCCGTCAAAATGCCCTCAGTGCCGCGCCGCCAGCACCAGTGCCGTCCCCGGCAGCAGCAGCACCGGGCTCTCCGGGTGGCCCTCATTATACCCCGCATAGAATCGCTCCGTGATTTCCCTCGGCCCCATATCCTCGTAGATGAGAAACCCATGCCGCTCCAGCATCAGCGCCAGCTCCGGCAGGGTATAACCCTGCTCCATCGTTTCCCCCGCGCTTTTCGCCAGCGCCCGCTGCTGCCCGGCCGCATCCCCGCCGGTTCCAAAGTCCCTCATCGGGCAGTCAAAAAGCAGACTGCTCCCCTGCGAGGTGATGGCCGCCAGCCGTTTCAGCAGCGCTTCCATCGCCGCCCGCGGCAGATAATACACCACTCCCAGCAGGGCGGTCAGGGTACGCTGTTCCGTGGCAAAGGGCGTCATCTCCAGCAGGGTCTTTTCCCAATCTTCGGCCAGGTCAACCCCCACCCGGTACACATTCCTCGGTGTAGTGATCCCCACCTCCCGCAAGCGCTTTTCCTTTTCCGCCAGCACTGCCGGTGTGTCCACCTCGTAGAAGCTCATCCGCTCCATTTCCGCTGTCTGGCGGCAGGGCAGGCTCTCCAGTCCTGCCCCCAGCAGTAGTACCTGCTTCAGCCCCATGGTCAGTTCCCGACGCAGCTCCTGCTCCCACCAGGCCGCCCGCGCCAACACCGCAGGGCCCAGTTTTTGGTTCACGATGCGCCGCAGCGCTTCCTCCTGTGTCCCGGTATCCCCCGGCAGGAACCACTCCCTCCCTGCCGTCATCTGCGCCGCGATCTGCCCAAACCGCCCCACCCCCAGCAGCTTTACCGCCAGCGGGTCATTGCAAATTTCCCCACCTTCTGCTGTATGGTACGCCCACACAAAGGCCGAAACCTCCGCTGTCATGCTCATGTTCTCATTCATATTCTTGCCCTCCTGTTTGTTTTGTGCTTCTGCCGCGCCCCTCCGGCGGGCGCCCCTGTGCTTCACTCGTGCTGATCCTTCCGGACAGCCCTCGCCGCTCCGGTGCGCCCGCCTCATCACAGTATATATTTAATACACCTATCGCCACCCCGGGACAAGACTTGATTTTTTGCCGAAAATGTGGTAATATAAACACAGAAAAAGTGCAAAAAAATTCACCCGGCCGGGCGTTTTCCGCTCCCCGTCGGGTGATTTTTTTATTTTATCTGCCCAGCAGCTCCCGCACCGCTTTGCGCAGTCCGGCGGCGTCCAGGTCCATGCGGCGCAGCAGCTCCCGCCGCTTTCCGTGGTAAATCCACCGGTCTGGCAGCGCCAGCACATGCACCGGCGTTTTGCTGTCCCGCTCGGCGGCATATTGCTGCAGCAGGCTCCCCAGCCCGCCAATGGCCGCCACCTCCTCGTAGATCAACAGCGGCTTACCCTCGGACAGCAGGGCATCCATCATTTCGGTATCAAAGGGCTTCAGGAACCTTGCGTTCACCAGCCCCATTGCGATGCCGTCCAGCTCCAGCAGCCGCCGGGCTTCCTCGGCCTCCCCCACAAAGTCCCCGTAGGAGATCACCGTCATCTCGCCCGTATGCAACCGCTCCCAGCGCCCCACCGGCAGCGGTTCGGTGCAAAGCGCCTGCTCCTGCATGGTATTTTTGCTGTACCGCAGCAGGTAGGGACCCTCCGTGGCAAATCCCGTGGCCAACAGCCGGGCACTCTCCGCGGCATCCTTGCCCTGTGCCAGCGTAATGCCGGGGATCGGCAGCAACAGAGAAGCATCAAAGATCCCCTGGTGAGAAACACCGTCCTCCCCTATCACGCCGCACCGGTCAATGCCCACCACCACATCGCCGCCCATCCGGGCAATATCGTGGTTCACCTGGTCATATCCCCGCTGTAAAAAGGTGGAGTAGATGGTCACATAGGGCTTCATGCCGCTCAGTGCCAGGGCATTGGCCAGCACCAGCGCGTGCTCCTCGGCAATGCCCGCGTCGATAAACCGTTTCGGGTATTTTTTCGCGAATTCCGTCAGATGGGCGCCGGTAGTCATCGCCGGGGTAATGGCATAAATGCGCTCATCCTCCGCGGCCAGCTTCATCAGCGTTTCACTGATGGCCTTTCCCTGGGTGGTACCGCCGGCCACCGGCCGCCGACCGCTTTGGGCATCAAAGGCCCCCACCCCGTGCCAGATACCATCGGGGTCATCCCGGCAAAAATCGCACCCACGCCCCTTTTCGGTAACGACATGCAGCAGCACCGGCTTTTCGGCCTCCTTAGCCACCCGCAAAAAGGCGTCCAGCTCTCCCAGGTCATGCCCATTCACCGGCCCGTAGTAGGTAATGCCCATCTCCTCAAAAAGGGCGCCGTCCCGCAGGTACAGCCGCTTTAGGTCCTCTTTTACCTGCTCCACGCCGTGCACCATGGCGTTCCCCACCACGGGGATCCGCCGCAGGGCCGCCTTGGTGCGGCTTTTGGCGCTGCGGTAGCCACGGTGCAGCCTTATCCGCTCCAGCGAATTGTGCAGCGCCCCCACATTGGCGCTGATGCTCATGCGGTTGTCGTTCAGTATGATGATCAGCGGCTTTTGGTAGTCCCCGATGTGGTTCAGCGCCTCGTAGGCCAGGCCGTTGCCCAGCGCGCCGTCCCCTATCACCGCCACCACAGCATGGTGCTCTCCCCTTGCTTCCCGCGCCATGGCAAAGCCCAACGCCGCTGAAAGGGATGTCCCGGCATGGCCGCCCTCGTAGCAGTCGCAGGGGCTTTCCTCCCGGCACTGGAAGCCGGAAAGGCCATCGGTGCAGCGCAGCGTATCAAAAGCCGCCGCCCGTCCGGTCAGCAGCTTATGGGTGTAGCACTGGTGCCCCACATCAAAGATGAGCTTATCCCGCGGCACCTCAAAGACGCGGTGCAGCGCCACCGTCAGCTCCACCAATCCCAAATTGGAGGAAAGGTGCCCGCCGGTATGAGATACACCCTCTATGATAAATTCCCGCAGCTCTCCGCACAGCTTCTGGAGCTCTTTCTCATCCATCCGCCGCAGAAAAGCCGGGTCCTTAATCTCACATATATTCATTCATTCGGTTCCTTTTTTTAGGTAAAATTCCGCCAGCTCCCGATCCTCCGGCGTCGTGATCTTCAAATTCCTGCAGCTGCCCGGCACCAGCTTTACCCGTCGGCCGGCGCGCTCCAACAGCATGCAGTCATCGGTGATCCGGCCTCTTTCCGGCCCATCGCCCAGTGCCCGGTGCAGCGCCAGCAGCTCCTCCCGGTAAAAGGCCTGCGGCGTCTGGATAAGCCATGTCCGGCTGCGGTCGGTTGTCGCCTCCGCATAGCCTTCTTCATCCGCCAGCTTTACGGTATCCCGGCTTGGGGTAGCAATGGTTGCCCCGTCCGCTTCCTCCAGCGCCGCCAGGCAGTCCTCCAGCATCTGCTCGGTCACCAGCGGCCGCGCCCCATCGTGGATGAGCACCCGCTCTCCCCGGGCTGCCGCCAGCGCATTTTCCACCGAAGCTGCCCGGTCTGCCCCACCGGTCACTACCGTCACCGGCTTTTGCAGGCAAAGACCCTCCGCCAGCTTTCGCAGGGCCGCTTCCTCACCGGCTTTGGCCGCCAGCACCACTTCATCCACCACATCTGCAGCCAGGAATACCCGCAGGCTGTATTCCAGCACCGGCCGGCCCAGCAGTTCCACTAGCGTCTTGTTTTCACCGGTGCCGTAGCGGGTGCTGCTTCCCCCCGCCAGTATGATGCCGCTCACCATCGCTCCGCTCTCCCTTCTTGCGGCGGTCGCCCTCCGCTTTGTCTCGGGCCGGCCGCCTGTGTTCCACAGGCCGTCCGGCCCTCGCTCGCTGCGGGCACCCGCCGCCGCTTTCCGCTTATCCGGGTCAGTTTATCCCCCGGCAGCAGATCGCCCAGCGGCTTTCGGCCATTTTCTCCGCTGCCGCCCGGGCCATATCTTCCTCCGGGAATATTCCAAATACCGCGCTGCCGCTGCCGGTCATCATCGCCGCCAGGGCTCCGCTTCGCCGCAGCTCCTGCCGGATCTCATTCAGCTCCGGCAGGGCCGTCACTTCCTCAAATACATTGTAAAGGCTGCCGCACAGCCCCGCCAGGTCGCCCTTTTCCAGCGCCTCTGCCGCCTCTTGGGTGGTAAAGCGCTGCCGCAGGCTCTCGCCCATCTCGTCGATCCGCCGGTACATGGCCGGGGTGGAGCACCCCGCCTTCGGCTTGGTGATCACCAGCCACAGCGGCAAATGGCTTTCCACCGGGGTCAGCTTCTCCCCGATCCCGGCCGCTGCCGCCGCCCCGCCATCAATGCAGAACGGCACATCGGCACCTAGCTCCGCCGCCAGCGCCCGCAGCCCTTCACGGTCCAGGCCCATCCCGTACAGCCGGTCCATCCCGCGCAGGTAGGCCGCCGCGTCGGTGCTGCCGCCGCCCAGTCCCGCCTGGGTGGGGATATTCTTTTCCAGCGTCACGGCAACTCCGCCAAGGTTCGGGAACTCCCGCCGCAGCAACTGGTCCGCCCGGGTGATGATATTCTCCTCCGCCGGGATCCCGGCCGTTTCATTCAGCCAAAAGCCGCGCTCCCGCTGTTCCAGCGTCAGCTTATCGCACAGGCTCACGCTCTGGAACAGCGACTCGATGGTGTGGTAGCCATCCGCCCGCCGGCCAGTCACCGTCAGAGTCAGGTTTACCTTGGCATAGGCCGCCTCCATCACCTTTCGCATGGTCCGTCCTCCACTGTCAGGATGCACAGCACCGAAATGCCCAGCCCTTTTCCACAGTCGGTCAGTCCCTCGCCGGTGGTGGCGGTAATGCCGATAGCCGCGGACTCCACCCCCAACAATTCAGCAATCTTTTCCTGCATCGCGGGGATCATCGGGCTGATTTTCGGCCGCAGGCACTCCATCGAAACACTGAGGTGGACGATTCTCCCCTCCAGTGATTTCAGGGCTTCCCGCAGGTATTCCGCTGAATCGGTGATGCCGCTTTGGCACATCTCATCGGCCACCCTGCCCAGTATATTCCGCCCGGTAATACCGGAAACGGCATTGGTGATGGCATGCAGCACCACATCACCGTCGCTGTTGGCCAGCAGTCCCACCTCTCCGGGGAACACCACACCGCCCAAAATCAGCGGCTTGCCAGGCGTTTCCTCAAAGCGGTGGCTGTCCTGCCCAATCGCTGCCTTCATGCCGTCACCTCGTTTTCTGTATCCATTCTTCGGTCCTCTGCCGGATTTCCTCATCCAGCGCCAGCACCTCATCCACGCTTCCCAGCGCGTGGGCCGCGTGCTGCTCCAGCATTGCCCCCACCCCGCGGGGGATATCGGTAAACCGCAGCCCTCCCGCCAAAAAGCGGGCTACCAGCACCTCGTTCGCCGCATTCAGGACCACCTGGGCACTGTGTCCACTCTTGGCCGCCTCTATGGCCAGCCGCAGGCAGGGGAACTTCTCTTCATCCGGCGCCTTAAATTCCAGCGCCTTCATCGCAAAAATATCCAGCCGGTGTGGAGCCGGCATCCGTTCCGGATAGGAGAGCGCATATGCAATGGGAATCTCCATATCCGGCGGGGCAATATTCGCCATAATACTGCCGTCCCGGAATTCCACCATCGAGTGAACGATGCTCTGCCGGTGAATGACCACCTGCACCTTTTCTACCGGCACATTAAAGAGCCACCGGGCCTCGATGACCTCAAAGCCCTTGTTCATCATGGTGGCGCTGTCTATCGTGATCTTGGGTCCCATCTTCCAGGTGGGGTGCCGCAGTGCCTCCTCCGGGGTGATATCATCGGTAATTTCCTTCTCAAAAAACGGCCCGCCGGAAGCTGTCAGCAATATCCGCTCAATCTCCGCGTGGTTTTCACCCCGCAGGCACTGCATAATGGCACTGTGCTCACTGTCCACCGTCAGCAGAGTGGCGCGGCATTCTTTGGCCGCTTCCATTACCAGGCGACCGCCCGCCACCAGCACTTCCTTATTGGCCAGCGCCACTGTTTTCCCGTTTTGGATCATATTCCAGGTCGGACGAAGTCCCGCCACTCCTACCAGGGCCGAAACTCCGATATCAAAGTCCGTCAGCCGGCTGATCGCCTCCATCCCATCCTTGCCCCAGTAGATATCCAGTCCGGGGAACTGCTCCCGCAGCGCTTCGGCGTCCTGTTTTTCCAGGATATACACATGCCGGGGGGTAAATTCCCGTATCTGCTCGGTAAGCCGCTGCAAATTATGTCCTGCCGTAAGGATGGAAACCGCAAATCGATCCCGCTCCCGCCGCACCACATTCAGGGTGCTGCACCCTATGGAACCGGTACTGCCAAAAATGGCAAGCTCTTTCATCTGGTTTCCTCCCTTTGGCTTTTGCTTGATTTTTAATTATACCATAGGCCCGGGCCCTTTATCAACCGCAGGCCCGCATTTTGCTCCTTTGCGGGTTTTCACAGACCGCAGGCTTACGGCCCGCAGGGCAAACCGCCCTCCGGGCGGTTTCAGCGGCCTTCGGCCGCTGGCTCCGGCTGCGCCGGAGCGCCCTGCG
>OHAT01002287.1_pt1 | contig 14675 bp, 20 predicted proteins | sample 1577141 | NCBI WGS metagenome assembly OHAT01 (sample SAMEA3541578, study PRJEB24748) | human gut metagenome | biome: human gut; feature: human-associated habitat; material: faeces | place: China | collected 2012 | reverse complement strand
GCGGCCGTGCCGGCCGTCAGGGCGACCCGGGCGAGACGCGCTTCTACCTCTCGCTCGAGGACGATCTGCTGCGCCTGTTCGGCGGCGAGCGCATCACGAACCTCATGGACCGCATGAACCTCGACGAGGACACGCCCATCGAGAACAAGATGCTCTCGAAGTCCATCGAGAACGCGCAGACCAGCGTCGAGTCCCGCAACTTCCAGTCCCGTAAGGCGACGCTTGAATACGACGACGTGATGAACAAGCAGCGCGAGATCATCTACGGGCAGCGCAAGCAGGTGCTCGACGGCCGCAACCTCAAGGATACCATCTTCGGCATGATCCGCAGCGGCATTTCCAATCAGGTCACGCTCCACTCCGGCGAGCACGGTAAGCTCGACGAGGACGGCGTGCGCGAGATCCTCGGCAGCCTCGAGGGTATGTACTTCCCGCGCGGCATGGTCACCGAAACGCCCGCCGAGCTCGCCGCCATGGGCGAGGACGAGCTGACGGAGCTGTTCTTCAACGCCGCCGTCACCACCTACGAGCGCAAGGAGGAGGCCGTCACCTCCCCCATCATGCGCGAGCTTGAGCGCGTGGTGCTGCTGCGCGTGGTCGACGAATACTGGATGGACCATATCGACGCCATGCAGGAGCTGCGTCAGGGCATCCGCCTGCGCGCCTACGCGCAGGTCAACCCCATCGACGCCTACAAGAAGGAATCCCTCGAGATGTTCGAGGAGATGATCTCCGCCATTCAGGACGAGACTGTGCGCCGCATCTTTTCCGCCCGCATCAAGAGCGAGGCCGAGGTCAAGCGCGAGCGCGTGGCTGAGGGCATCGTCGCCACCACCGCGGGCGACGGCAGCGTGAAAAAGCAGCCGCGCAAGGTGCAGAAGATCGGCCGCAACGACCCCTGCCCCTGCGGCAGCGGAAAAAAGTATAAGCAGTGCTGCGGACGGTAACGGACGCAGCCTGCTGATACGCGGCATACGAGCGGTTGCCGCACCAGCGGCGAGCGAGCTGCCATCCGGCATTTTTTGCGCTGCACAGCAGCGCGGAAAATAAGCAGTGCTGCGGACGGTAACAACAAAAAGGGGTATTCTCTTTCCGAAAGAGAATACCCCTTTTCGGCACGAAGGCGCGCCGGTCCGGGGGCTCCCGCCTCCGGCAGGACGGTCTGCCGGAGGACGTCACGCAAATAAATCCGCATCGGTCAGGCACACAGGGGGCGCTGAATATGGTCGAGTCAAAAATCTACATTGGGTTGAACGATCTGTCGACGAACACACAGCTCTTTGAAAACGAAAAGTATATCAGGGTGCTTCGTAATGTATGCTATTCCTACAAAGTGCCTTTTTCCTTTCAGGTGCAGGAGGGTGGGTATATTTACGAAAGCGGAGAATACGCCCGGGAGACCAGTCTGGTCCTCACCCTGATCGACGTTGACAAGGCCGTTGTGAAGGATATCGCCAAGGACCTGTGCGCTTTCTTCCATCAGGAGTCTGTTCTGGTCACCGAAAGCCATCTGCAGGCACATTTCATTCGCGAAACATTGGAATGCGGCGGTGAGGAAACTCTGTGAGGTGATCAGGCAAGTCAGGATCATTGGAGGGTATGAATGAATCAGCACGGGATTTTCAAAAAGTGGCTTTGGGCTGGAGTAATGGGAATTTTAACCATTCTGCTCTGCCTGATCGTTTCCGATGATTTATTGGGACTAAATTCCCCTCCCGCACGGAGTCAGATGGGGCATTATGTTTTCTGGGTAAGCCTGATCGGTTTGCCGTTGTTATTTTACAAGTTCGTTTCTTGGCGGTATACATTGTTGAATATCCCCCTTTATTTTTTACTCTACTTTCCCATCTATGAGTTGTGCGGCCTTAAACATACCCATTTATTTCTCCAAACAGGTGGATTTATCAGTTTTCCGGTATGGTTCGGAGCAATATTGGTCACTGCCTGTTTTTGGGGATACAAAGCCTTGTATATCTGATCTGCCATATCGCTCTTCATTTATTGAAAAAGCAACAATAGCTTTCCATTCACCGCAGCTCCGCCGTGCCGTGCGCGGCAAATTTCCCCGCGCCGCAGGCGCGAAAGGAGGTCCCTTATGTCCTTTACCGAGCACAACGTCAACGGCGTGATCTTCGACACCGCCGGCACGCTCTCCGTCGGCGGCGTGCGCCACGCCTTCACCACCCGTCACGGCGGCGTGAGTCCCGCGCCGTTCGACTCGCTCAACCTTGCGAGCAACCGCGGCGACCGTGAGGAGAACATCCTCGAAAACTACCGCCGCCTCGGCGCCGCCGTCGGCTTCGACGCCTCGCGCGCCGTCGGCTGCCGCCAGATCCACTCCGACCTCGTGCGCGTCGCGCGGGAGGAGGACGCCGGCAAAATTCGCTGGGACGAGCGTCCCTACGACGCCGACGCGCTCATCACGAACGTGCCGAACCTGCCGCTCTTTGCCTACGGCACGGACTGCTGCATGATCACGGTCTACGACCCGACCTCGCGCTCCATCGCCGCCATCCACGCCGGCTGGCGCGGCACGGCGAGCGGCATCGTGCTCAAGGCGCTCGTCACGATGATGAGCCTTTACGGCGCGGACCCCTACACGATGCGCGCGGCCATCGGCCCCGCCATCGGCAAGTGCTGCTTTGAGACCGACGGCGACGTGGCGGACACCTTCCATGAGCTCATGGACCCCGCCGTGGACGAGCGCATCGAGCGCTGCGGCGACAAGTACCACATCGACCTCAAATCCATCAACCGTCTGTGGCTGCTGCGCAGCGGACTGGACCCCTCGCGCATCGACGTACACCCCGACTGCACCAAATGCCGCCCCGATCGCTACTGGTCGCACCGCGGCATGGGCGGCGAGCGCGGCGGCATGGCGGCGGTCATCGTCCTGACGGAGGACGCCCTGTGACGCGGCGGCTGACGGTGCTCGCGCTCGCGCTGGTCCTTGCGCTCTCGCTGACCGGCTGCTGGGAGGCCGAGCCGGAGCCGGACGACTTCTGGGGCGACGAGCTGCCGCCGGAGGAGCAGGAGACATCGCAGCGCGAGCCGGCGCAGATCTCCGACTTCACCCTGCCCTATCTCTCGGGCCAAACCTTTGACCCCGTGACCTGCATCGACGGCGTGCAGCAGACCGTCGGCGCACTGCTCTACGAGCCGCTCTTCACGCTCGACGCTTCGTTCACGCCGCAGCCTGTGCTGTGCGAACGCAGCAGCTGCGACGCCCAGGCGCTGACGTGGACCTTCGCGCTGCGCAGCGCAGTCTTTTCCGACGGCACAGCCCTCACCGCGAACGACGTGCTCGCGGCCTACCGCCGCGCGGAGGAGTCCGCGCGCTACGGCGCGCGCTTTGCGAACGTCGCCTCGATGAAAGCACAGGACGCGCATACGCTGGTCATCACGCTGACGCGCTCAAACGGCAGCTTCCCCGCCCTGCTGGACATTCCCATCGTCAAGGTCGGCACGGAGAACGACCTCGTTCCGCTCGGCACCGGCCCCTACGTCTACACAACAGCAGCCGACGGCGCGGCGCTGACCGCAAATCCCCATTGGCAAGGCAGCTCTCTGCCGCTCGAGCGCATCGCGCTTGCCGCGGTCAAGGACAACGACACCGCGCTGAGCCGGTTCGCCTCCCGCAGCGTCCACTTCCTCTGCCTCGATCCGACCGGCACCGGCGCACGGACGGTCGGCGGCGCGGTGGAGTCCACCGACGTGCCGACCGCGGCAATGCAGTACCTCGGCTTCAACCTGAGCCGTACTCCGCTCAACGACGCCGCGGTGCGCCGCGCGATGAGCGGCGTGATCGACCGCGGCACGCTTGTCTCCTCCCTGCTCTCCGGGCATGGCGCGGCGGCGCAGCTTCCCATCGCGCCGCAGGACGCGGACTATCCGAAGACATACGAGTACCGCACCACGGCGGAGGAATATGCCGCCGCGCTGGAGACTGCCGGCGTGACCGCCGCGCGTCCGCGCAGCCTGACGCTGCTGGTGAACGAGGAAAATGCCTTCAAGCGTGCGGTCGCCGAAAGCCTCTGCGCCCAGCTCACGACCGCCGCGCTGACGGTCACGGTGCGCGAATTGCCATGGGGGGAATACGCCGCCGCGCTGGAGGCCGGCAGCTTCGACCTCTATCTCGGCGAGGTGCGCCTGACCGCCGACTGGGACGCGAGCGCACTGCTCGACGCCGGCGGCGCGCTGAACTACGGCGGCTTTGCGAGCGAGCAGCTCTCCGGCCTGAACGACGCCTTCCTGCTCGGCGGGAACGCCTCCGCCGAGCGGTATGTCAAGGGCTTTGCCGAGGAAACGCCCTTTGCGCCGCTGCTCTTCAAGTCCAAAACGGTGCTCACGCCCTCCGGTCTTGTGGACGGCATGACCCCAACCGCCTCCGATCCGTTTTACGGCTTCGCGGATTGGCGCTTCCGCCTCTCCGGCTCTGAGAGCTGAGCGTTTCTCCCAACAATAAAAAAGCGTTCCGCGACCTGCTTTCGGTCGTGGAACGCTTTTTCAATATACAGGGTCGGTTTCCGGCTCAATACTGGCGCACGACGGCAACGACCTTGCCGAGCACCTCGCACTCCCGCCCGTCAATGGGCTGGTAGTCAGGGTTCGCGGGCAGGAGCCAGATCTCGCCGTTCTGCTTTTTGAAGGTCTTGACCGTGGCCTCGTCCCCGATGAGGGCGACGACGATCTCCCCGTTGTTGGCGGTCTGCTGGCGGCGGACGACGACCAGATCGTCCGGCAGGATGCCGACGCCCAGCATGGACTCGCCGCGCACGCGCAGGGCAAAGAACTCGCCGCTGCGGCTGCCGGTATCAAAGGTCAGGTAATCCTCCACGCACTCCTGCGCAAGGATGGGGCTGCCGGCGGCGACGTTGCCGACGATGGGGATGCGGTTCTCGCGCGCGTCCCGCTCCTCCATGAAGTCAACGGCGTTCGACGGCGCCGCAGGGGCGGCGGGCACGGCAGGCGCGGTCTGCGCCTCGCCCTTGAGCCGGATGGCGCGGCCCTTGCCGGCGTCATGCTCCAGATAGCCCTTTTTCTCCAGATTCAGGATATGAAAATGCGCGGTGGACGGGGACTTGAAATTCAGCTCTGCGCAGATCTCGCGCACAGAGGGCGGATAGCCCCACTTGGTCATGAATTGGGCGATGTAATCGTAGACCTTCTGCTGCATTTTGGTCAGTTTTTTCATGGTCCGCTGCCTCCTTATCGGATTCTTTCTTGTATTATAGCACAGCAGCTTCAAGAATGCAACGACCGTTTGAGTGTTTTTTTGTATTTTTTCTCCCCCGCTCCGCATTGACACCGGCGGCGCGGCTATGTAAAATAGGATCAAACTTTTATGTAACGAGGTATTTCTATGTCTGTTTCCTTCCGCGGGACCGAAAACTACGTCGCCTCGCCCGAGCTGATGGGCGCGGTGGACATCGCTGTGGCGCTGCAAAAGCCGCTGCTCATCAAGGGCGAGCCCGGCACGGGCAAGACCATGCTGGCGCAGGCCGTCGCCGACGCGCTGGGCAAGAAGCTCATCATCTGGAACGTGAAATCCACCACCAAGGCGCAGGACGGTCTGTACGTCTACGACGTCGTCCAGCGTCTCTACGACAGCCAGTTCGGCTCCGCCGGCGTGGACGACATCGCAAAATACATCAAGCTCGGCAAGCTCGGCGAGGCATTCTCCTCCAACGAGCAGGTGGTGCTGCTCATCGACGAGGTGGACAAGGCCGATCTTGAGTTCCCCAACGACCTCCTCTGGGAGCTGGACAAGATGGAGTTCTACATTCCCGAAACAAAGGAAACGGTCAAGGCGAAGCAGCGCCCCATCGTCATCATCACGTCCAACGCGGAAAAGGAGCTGCCCGACGCCTTCCTGCGCCGCTGCATCTTCCACTACATCGCCTTCCCCACGCAGGAGCAGATGGAGAAGATCATCCGCGTCCACTTTGACAAGCTCGACGAAGCGCTGCTCGCACAGGCGATGCAGGCCTTCTATTGGCTGCGCTCGATCGAGAGCATCGAGAAAAAGCCCTCCACGAGCGAGCTGGTGGACTGGCTCCGCGCGCTCGAGCTCGGCGGCGCCGATCCCGCGCGCATCGCAAAGGACATTCCCTTTGCCGGCGTACTGCTCAAAAAGGACAAGGACATCACGGCGATGCAGCGCCGGATGCGGTAAGCCCATGTTTGTCGGATTTTTCTACCTTCTGCGTCAGCGCGGCTTCGGCGTTTCACTCAACGAGTGGATGACGCTCATGGAGGGGCTGCTGCTTGGCCTGCACCGTTCGACGCTGACGGGCTTTTACGACCTCTGCCGCGCCGTGCTCGTCAAGAGCGAGGCGGACTATGACAAGTTTGACGCCGCGTTTTTGGAGTATTTCAAGGACGTGCCCTTCCCCGAGGAGCTGCTGCCGGACGAGTTGATGGACTGGCTCAACCACCCGAAAAACGCGCTTGAGGAGTTCCGCGCCTTTCTGCGCGAGCAGGGCTATGCGGAAAAGAGCATCGACGAAATCTTGAAGATGTTTGAAGAACGCCTCAAGGAACAGAAGGAGGAGCACAACGGCGGCTCGTACTGGATCGGCACGGGCGGCTACTCCAACTTCGGCAACGCCGGCCACAGCCCGCAGGGCATCCGCGTCGGCGGCGAGAGCATCTACCGCCGCGCCTTTCAGGTCGCGGGAGAGCGAAGGTACCGCGATTTCCGCCGCGACAATACGCTCGACATCCGCCAGTTCCAGATGGCTTTCCGCCTGCTGCGGCAGTATTCCGACCAGTCGCTCGGCGACAAGACGGAGTTCGACGTGGGCGGCACCATCCGCGACACCTGCGACAACGCGGGCACGCTCAAGGTGCGCTACAAGCGCCCGCGGCGCAACACCGTCAAGGTGCTGATGCTGATGGACTCCGGCGGCTCGATGAGCTACTACTCTCAGCTCTGCTCGATGCTCTTTCAGGCGGCGCGGCAGTCCAACCACTTCAAGGAGCTGCACGTCTACTACTTCCACAACTGCGTCTACTCGCGCGTCTACACCGACCCGCGGATGTACCGCGAGCACGGCGTTTCGACCGAGTGGCTGCTGAAGAATTTCGGCAGCGAGTACAAGGTCATTTTTGTCGGCGACGCGCTGATGGATATGTACGAGCTGACGGAAAAGCGTTACGACTATTTCGCCGGCAGCGGCTCACTCTCCGGCATGGACTGGCTCAAGCGCTTCAAAGAACAGTACGACCATCTCATCTGGCTCAATCCCGAGGAGCCGCCGCGCTACGGCGGCTATTGGGGTCAGAGCTACGGCCACATCGCGCGGCTCATTGATATGTACCCGCTGAGCGTGGATGGGCTCGAGCGCGGCATGAAAAAGCTGCTGGTGAGCAAATAGCACCGCAAAAGGGACCGTTCTCCTCCACAGAGAACGGTCCCTTCAGTCTATTTGGGGCAGCGGGGCCTGACCGCGGGGCTTTTCCGTCCCATCCGCCCTCCGCCGGAAACGGGCCGGGCGATCACCCGTGATAGTCGCCGGTCGCGGAATCGACCGTGACAAAGGGAACGAGCTTGCCGTCGATCTCCACATAGACCTGATAAACACCGTCGCCCAGATCCTCATAGTGATGCGGCGTGACACCGTAATTTTCCAGCAGACTCTTTTCAAACCCGGCTACATCCCACGCGGCGTCATCGCCGCTGTCGGCATCCCGCAGTCCCGCCGAGCGCATGATGGCTTCTACGGGCTCGACCGGCTCGCTGCCCCAGGTGATCTCCACCTCCGCGCACCCGGCGTCGTCCAGCAGCTCCCGCGCTTCATCGGTCAGCAGCTTTTGGTAGGCCTCGTCCACCAGCTCCAGCTTCTGCAGGCACTCGGTCCGGTCCTCGTTCTTTGCGCTCAGCCATACGGAGGCGGCAGTGCCGATCTCATCCGTGTCAAGGCCCGTATTCACGCCCCAGTCCAGCAGCTTGACCGCAACCTGCACAGCCAGCAGCGAAGAGCCTGCCGTTCCGACCGTAACGTCCGCGTCGATCTCGTCCAGAATGGGGAGCGTCAGCGCCTGCGGCGCATCGGCCGGCGCGCCGGAGCCGTCGGACTCCGCCGGAGAGTCCGTTTCGGAAGGGACGCCGCTACTTGACTCTGCCGGTTTGGCGCATCCCGCCGTACAGACGGCAAGCAGCAGTATGACCGCAAGCAGCCGTGCCGTCATGATTTTCTTAAGGTTTTTCATTGCATAGATCCTCCGGATCATTTCTGTTTTTCGTTCGTGCCGCGCACGACCATGGTTTTTGTCCCGGTCAGTATTCTGTCCAGCTCTTTTTCGTCCCTTTTCCCTGTGTTACCGCAACAAACCAAGTGCACCCTACCCTGCTCCTCTGGCTCTCAGGCTGTCGATCGTTTCCTGCAAGCGCTGCAAAAACCGTCCGGCGTGCGCGCCGTCCATCTGCGTGTGATGGAACTGGAACGAGAGCTTCAGCGTCGTTTTGAAGAGAGTCTTGCGGTATTTGCCCCAAATGAGAAAGGGATTGTTGAAAATGCCGCTGTTCATGCCCACGGCCCCGTCGAGCTCCGTATCCACGATGGCCGAGGTGCCGATGACCATGCAGTCCGTTAAGTCGTGGTTTTCGCAGCGCTCCGCCGCCGCGCGGGTCAGGCGCAGATAGTCGGCGCCGAACTGCGCAAGGTCATTCGAGAACGGCACATCGCAGGAGCTGACCTCACCGGCGCGGTTTTTTACGATGGTATTGACCGCGATGCTGTCGTACCGCAGCAGCTCATGTCCAACGGGAAGCAGATAAAGCACTTCGCTCTCGCTCGCCGCTCGGCCGACGCACCAGCACAGCAGCATATTGAATGGATAGCCGCGTCTGCGGCTGAGCCGGACCAGCGGCGTCACATCCAGCGTTTTGAAAAAGGTCACCATCGGGTTCGGCGCGTCCATCCAGAGGTCAACCGCCGCCGCGCGAGTCATCGCCCTCGGGTCAACAGCGGTCGGCTTCATTCGGCACGCTCCAGGGCGGCAATATCCCCCGACTGAATAGCGGGGAGATTGCGCCGTATCTTCTCCTCGTCCCAGTCCCACCAGCGCAGAGCCTCCAGCCTCTCGATCACCGCGTCGTCATAGCGCTTGCGGATGGGCTTGGCGGGCACGCCGCCCACAATGGTATAGGGCGGCACGTCCTTTGTCACCACGGCGCGGCTGCCGACGATGGCGCCGTCGCCGATGGTCACACCCGCGAGAACGATGGCCTCATAACCGATCCAAACGTCATTCCCCACCACGATGTCGCCGTGATTGTCCCACGCTTTGGCGATGGAGTCCGCATCGGTGGGCAGGCCCCACTCCTCAAAAAAGATGGGAAAGGGATAGGTCGACAGACTGCCGAGGGTGTGGTTGGCGGCGTTGAAGAGGAACTTCGCACCGCAGGCAATGGAGCAGAATTTGCCGATGGTCAGTCGGTCATGGTTGCATTCGGGGTAGTGGTACAGCACGTTATTGCGCTGGAAATCGCGCGGGTCGTTTGCGAAATCGTCGTAGATGGTATAGTCGCCCACGGTAATGGCGGGGTCGTTGACCACGTTCTTCAGATACACCGTGCTGTGTCCCTGAGAGCGTGGATAGATCTTCCAATTGGGGATCATGATTTTTCCTCCTGATCGTTTTGTGTTTCTCCGGCGTTCTCTTCCCGGAACAGGTGAATACCCAGGGCTGCGTTGAAGCCTGTGGCGGCGAACACGCTGAAGCGCTCCACAACGCCGGAGTATTGCGGCGGGACCAGCTTCATGCCCACCGCGCCCACGAGCATCATGCCGAGGGCGATGGCCGCGCACACGCCGTAGGAGCGGCAGGCTCTGCTTTTTGCTCCCGCCGTGATGATGACCGTCAGCGACACGATGGACAGCAGCACCACGACAGCGGTGACGGCCATGTGCATGACGTCCTGAAATGCGCCCACGTAGCCGCTGTCCGAGAGCGGGAACATCCGGTAGCCGATGGCGGAGACCCACTCCATGACGGCGAACAGATAGACGCCCACGCGCAGCAGGCGCGTCTTTTGCCCATAGATGCCGATGCACACCACCGTCGTGCAGACGACCTCGCAAGCGTTGTAAAGGGCGCTGAGCCGGTTCCACAGCGCCAGCGACGGCGCGTTGGCGGCGCTCAGGTCGCTGACCGCCTGCGCCATCCAGTCGTAGCCCGGATAGGCCAGCGGCGCGAACGCCACCGCCGCGGCGTAGGAAAGAAAGCTGACGATCCCCAGCAGGCCCAGCTTTTGAATCAGTGTCTTTTTCATAGTTTTCCTCTTTTCAAAAAAATACCGCGCATGGCCGTATACGCTAAGGAAAGAAGGCGCAGAAACAGCCTGCAGGCACCGCGTTTATGATCTGTGTATTCCCGCTGCGCTTCCGATGTCCCTTTCCTCCTCACGAATCCCTGTATGGTCCTATGTCACGTTCCGTCGGCTTCCCGCGTGTACTGCATCGGCACATACCGGATACTGTCGGTCTCCTGTATGGCTGCCTTTCTCCCGGGTCACGAGGATACCGACCGCTTCCCCGCCGTCATACGCGCCATAGGCGCACAGGGAGGAAAGATATTCCGGGTCGTGGATCGCACTCCAAAACGCCTGTTTTCCACGCTCCGGGTACTCCGCCGCTTCATACGTCAGGAACACCTCCCACACAAGCGGGAGCAGCGCCTGTATCTCGGCTGCGCAAAGCCTTTTGATCTCCATGCCCTTCTCCTTATCGCGCGTTTTGTTATCCCAGAATCCTTGCGATCTCCATCGTCACGATCTTCAGAACTGCACCGCCGGACATCACATAGAACCAAGCCTCGCGCATCTTTTGCGTTTTGGCGATCGGCGTGGCAATGGCTGCAATGATGATCAGCAGCGCACCGACATAGCCGACGATAGTGGGAATGCTGATCAGTGGGAACAGTCCCGGCGCGCAGCTGCCGTCGATGGCGTGCTGAATCGTCTTATCCAAGCCGTCCCGCGCCGCCGCAAAGCTGCAGACCACAAGACCGAAGGTCAGCAGCAGTGCGCTCCTGCGCCCCCAATACTGGATATTGTCCCGGTTATAGATCGAATACCCGACAAAGCCCAGCAGGGCAGGGATCATCAAGGTTGTCGCCGTCGTGACAGTATTTCCGAAATAGAGTTTCATTCTCTCTCCATCCCCTTAATATTGGATCGTGATCGTTCTGCACGCATCGCAGCAGCATGCCTCCACGCTGGTCCGCCCGTCGACCTTCAGCTCCGTGAGCTTTACAAAGCCGTCGGCGTTTTTGGCATTTTCAAAGGAGTCCGGCACCTCGTCGGCAAAGCTGAATGCGCCGTCCTTGCTGCCGAACAAATAGCCTTTTCTCATTTCTTTTCCGCATTTTGGACACATCATGGTAAATTTCTCTCTTTCCTATTTCCGCGCGCTGTACCAGTCCAGTACCGCGCGCAGGTCCTCCGCCTTGACCCGCTCGCCGCCGTGGAGCATCATGTCGAGCATATCGTTCTCCTTCGGCGTGCGATCAGTCTTTTCGACAAGGGCCATACGCTCCGCGGCTCGATCGGTTCCCGGCTCACCAAAAAGGTCACCGCGAACAAATAGGCGGCGCGGCTGACCTGCTCAATCCCTTCGACCCACCGCGGGACAGCCCCATCCGCCTTCGCTTCCTCAGCCGGCGGGAACATGACATAGGCAAGGTTGATGAGCATGGGCAAGACGAAGAGCACAAGCCCGAGCCGGGAGAAGGAGAGCTTCATAAAACAACACCAGCTTTCACGGCAAACTCCGGCAGCTTTGACGGCTTGCCGTAGATGGCGAGCAGCGCGCGAAACTCCCTGCGGAACGCTTCGCGGAGCTCCGGCTCGGTCAGACGCAGATGGTCGGTATTGGCAAGAATTGCCAGACCGTAGGTAAAGTAGATCATGTCCTGATGAAAGCGCCGCGCGACCTCCTCGCTGTAGCCGAATTCCTCAACGATGACCGCGATGATCTCCGGCAGCAGCACGTCATTCTGATAGGGTCCAAGCTGATGGCCCTCCAGATAAAGCCAGCGGAAAAGCTGCTTTTCCTCCGCCGCGAATCGGACAAAGCCCATTCCATAGCTGCTGTAACGGCTGTCATTTCCCTCGTGGGCGCGCAGAGAATCCCGCACGCGCCGGGTGTGCATCCGTATGGCGCGCTCGGACAGGGCCGCCTTCAGCTCGTCCATGCTCTGAAACGAAAAATAGATCGGCTGCGTGGAGCAGCCAAGCTTTCTCGCGACGCTGCGGGCGTTGACAGCGGAAAAGCCGCCGTCACGCAGCACCTCGACGGCGGCATCGATGATCTCGTCTTTGGAAACCTTTCTTGCAGCAGGCACAGCCATCACCTCAAATCCGGAAAATAACGTTATGTTATTCATAACAATGCGTTATTATATGGCGTCAAAATCGTTTTTTCAAGGAATTTCCTTGGAAAGCTGCACAAAAGTCAAGCCCTCCCGTCCGGGAGGGCTTGCTGCGTTTACGCGGTTACTTGCTGAACTTGGTAAAGAGCATGACGATCAGCGTGATGAGCGCCATGACGGCGAAGATGCCGAGCATCCCCTGCCACAGGATCGTGAGAGCGGCTTCGAGAGCTGTCATATTCCCTTCCTCCTTACTTCAAGAGCTGCGGCACGAGGTTCAGGATCATGCCGCCCGCGAGGACGCTTGCGATCTGCCCGGCGACGTTCGCGCCCACCGCGTGCATCAGCAGATGGTTCTGCGGATCGGCCTCAAGCCCCATCTTCTGGATGACGCGCGCGGACATCGGGAACGCCGAAATGCCTGCCGCGCCGACCATCGGGTTGACCTTCTTCTTGCTGAACAGGTTGAGGAGCTTCGCGAACATCACGCCCGCGATGGAGTCGAACACGAACGCCACGAGGCCAAGGCCCATGATGATGAGCGTATTCCGGTTCACGAACTGGTCGGCGCGCATGGAGAACGAGATCGTGATGCCGAGCAGCAGCGTGATGAGGTTCGCCAGCGTGTTCTGCGCCGTCTCGGAGAGACGGTCAAGGCAGCCGCACTCGCGCAGGAGGTTACCGAACATCAGGAAACCGACGAGCGAGACGGACATCGGCGCAATGAAGCCCGCGATGATGGTCACGAGGATCGGGAAGCAGATGCGCAGCGTGCGCGAGACGTTCTTGGGGTTGTAGGGCATCCGGATGCGGCGCTCCTTTTTCGTCGTCACGAGCTTGATGGCGAAGGGCTGGATGATCGGCACAAGCGCCATGTAAGAGTACGCCGCGACCGCGATGGGGCCGACGTAGCTCGAGTGCAGCACCTGCGAGACGAGGATGGAGGTCGGGCCGTCCGCCGCGCCGATGATGCCGATGGAAGCGGCGTCCGCGAGGTCGAAGCCGAGCAGGACGGCAGCGACCATGGTGAAGAAGATGCCGAACTGCGCCGCCGCGCCGAAGAGCAGCATCTTGGGATTTGAGAGCAGCGGGCCGAAGTCGATCATCGCGCCGATGCCGATGAACAGCAGCAGCGGCAGCGCTTCGCTGGCCTCGATGGTTGTCTCGAAGAGCCACTGGATGATGCCCTGGCTCTCGCCGATGCCCTCGACCATCTGGTTGAGGACGCCGGAGCTCGGCAGGTTGACGAGGATGGCGCCGAAGCCCATCGGCAGCAGCAGCGCCGGCTCATAGTCCTTTTGGATGGCGAGGTAGATGAGCGCGAAGCCCACGAGGTACATCACGCCTTGCTGCCACGTTACGGCTCGAAAGCCGTCAAGCAGAAAGCTCATAAATGCAACACACTCCTGTATTATAGAATTGGTTTTAGGAAAAGAAAAAGACTCTTACCGTCGGACGGCTGCAAAGACGCCTTCGGTAAAAGTCTCGCCATTTCATGAGCGGACCGGGGGCGCAGCCCCGTGATGACGACCCGCCCGACGCCGCAGCGGCGTTGGCTACTCCCTTATTCCTTTCGATATCATAGCATACGAAGCGTCCTGTGTCAAACCAATTATTGCCGTTTCGTAAACTTTTTTGCACCCTCTTTACTATTTAGGCGAAATCATATAGAATAAAAGCAATTTTGATAGAAAGTGTGATGGATCTTGCAGAATTTCATTTATAAGCTTCGCTGCGCGATAGCGCGCTTCATGTATGGTCGAAACGGCGCCGACCAGCTCTGCTGGGCCTTGTTTATCGCTGAGTTGGTGCTCAGCCTGCTGCCCGCCTTGGTGCCGGGGCAGGCATTTGCCGCCTTTATCCACTATACCACGCTCTTTTTGTGCGTATATCTGCTGTTCCGTATGTTCTCGCGCAACCTCGAAAAGCGCCGTGCGGAAAACGCAAAATTCATGCAGTGGTGGGGCCCGAAGCAGAGCGCCCTGCGCGGAGCGAAGGCCCGCCGCGCCGACAAGGAACACAAATATGTGAAGTGCTCCTGCGGCACCTATTGCCGTGTGCCGCGCAGCGTCGGAATGATCGAATTGACCTGTCCGAAGTGCGGAAAAAAGCGAATCGTGAAAACCTGAAAATGAGTCCTTTTGAAAAAAGCGCCGAAGGGCGCTTTTTTGTACACTTTGACGATCCGTTTTGTTCAAAACCGCCCATGTCTACCCGATGTCTACCCGCCGAAACGCCTGGAGCGCAAGGGCTTGCGGGTTTTCCGAGAGGGTCGCCGTCTACCCTTCCGTCTACCC
>OHAT01002285.1_pt1 | contig 14688 bp, 7 predicted proteins | sample 1577141 | NCBI WGS metagenome assembly OHAT01 (sample SAMEA3541578, study PRJEB24748) | human gut metagenome | biome: human gut; feature: human-associated habitat; material: faeces | place: China | collected 2012 | reverse complement strand
CACCGGTTTCTGGAGCTAGTGGCCGGACTTGAACCGGCGACCTGCTGATTACGAATCAGCTGCTCTACCGACTGAGCCACACTAGCACCTCGATTGCCTAAATAATATAGCACGTTTTTCCCGCCGCGTCAATCCCTTTTTTCTCAGAAACACTGTTTTTGCGTATGTCTTTGCATTATGCACAAATGTACGTGGAAAGATTCTATAATGTTGTGTAGCGATTTAAATTGATTTAATAGTTATTTTATGGTATGATGCAAACCGTACTTGTTATATTCTGAGAAGGGAGAGGAACGTCTGCAGAGGCGTTCGGAAAGGAGAGCTATGGAAGCTATTATCAATTTCTTCACGGGAACCCTGAACACGGTCGCATGGCTGTATATATTTCTGCCATGTACCATCATCGGCGGTCTGTATCTGACCATCCGCAATCGCGGGATCCAGTTCACGCGGTTCGGCTATGCGATGAAAAACACGGTCGGCAAGATGTTTCAGAAGCAGGAGGCAGGCGCTGGCGCGGTCACGCCGCTGCAGGCTGTCACAACGGCCCTGGCTGCGACGGTCGGCACCGGCAATATCGTCGGCACCTCGCAGGCCATCGCGCTCGGCGGCTACGGCGCAGTGTTCTGGCTGTGGCTGGCGGCGCTGCTCGGCATGATGATCAAGTATTCCGAGGTCACGCTGTCCATCCAATACCGCGAGCGCGACGCAAAGGGCGACTGGGTCGGCGGCCCGATGTACTACGTCAAAAACGGTCTCGGCAAGCACTGGCAGTGGGTCGGCATTCTGTTTTGCGTTTTCGCAGCCATCGCTTCCTTCGGCATCGGCAATATGTCGCAGGTCAACTCCATCGTCGGCTCCCTGAACGACGCCATCGACGCCTTCATCCCGGCTGCGGAAGGGGAGCGGAAGCTGCTGAACTTCGTGTTCGGCGTTGCGATCGCCGCGCTGATCGGCGTGATCCTCTTCGGCGGCATCAAGCGCATCGGCGCCGTGGCGGAAAAGCTCGTCCCGGTCATGAGCGTTTTGTACATCATTTTTGCGCTTGTCGTGATTTTCGGTCACGCCGGTAATATCGGCCCGGCCTTTGGCAAGATCTTTGCCACAGCTTTTACGCCCAAGGCGCTCGGCGGCGCGGCCAGTGGTATTGCGCTCAAGCAGACCATTGTCTGGGGCCTGCGCAGAAGCGCCTTCTCCAACGAAGCGGGCCTTGGCTCCGCAGCCATCGCCCATGCGGCGGCTGATACCAAGAGCCCCGTCCAGCAGGGCATGTACGGTATCTTCGAGGTCTTTGCCGATACCATCGTCATCTGCACCCTGACGGCCCTGACCATCATCTGCAGCGGCGTGGATATCACCTTCGGCCACAAGGTCGGCTCCGAGCTGATCACAGCCGCATTTGCCACCATGTTCGGCCAGAAATTCGCTTCCGTCTTCGTCGCACTGGCCCTGATGCTCTTCGCGTTCACGACGATCCTTGGCTGGTCGCTCTACGGCAGCCGCTGTGTGCAGTATCTGTTTGGCCTCAAGGTTTCAAAGATTTATCAGGTCCTGTTCATCATCGTCGTTGTGGTCGGCGCGGTCGCGTCGCTCGACGTGGTGTGGGACATTGCCGACACGTTCAACGGTCTCATGGCGATCCCGAACTTTATCGCCCTGTTCGCCCTGTCCGGCGTTGTGGCGAAGCTGACGAAGGAGTATTTCTTCGATAAAAACAAGCTGGCAAAATAAAAACGAAAGCCCGCAGGCCGTTCAAAGCGGCCTGCGGGACATTTATGCGAAAGGGGAGAAGCGGTATGCAGCAGCTTCAGATCGGGCGGGTCTACCGCCATTTCAAAGGCGATTATTATCTCGTGGAGGCGCTTGCAAAGGACTCCGAGAGCGGTGAGCCCTGCGTGATTTACCGGAAGCTCTACGGCGACGGCGGCCTGTGGATCCGTCCGCTTGCCATGTTTTTGAGCAAGGTCGACCGGGAGAAGTATCCGGACGCAGAGCAGGAATACCGCTTTGCGCTTCAGGACATCCCAAGCGCTGCCGGACATTGACAGGAAAACGCACACGGCTTAGCGGAAGTTACTCCGCCAGGCCGTATTTTGTTTTGACCCTGTCCAGCTTTTCCAGCATCGGCTCCGCGCCGAGCCAGAGAAAGACGAACGCAGCGACTGCACGTACCAGATCGACCGGAATGCCGGTGATGTAATAGCTCAAGATAATTTTCCAGTTGATCGTGTTCGACCACATGAGCGCAGACGCGGGATTCATAATACCGCCGAAGATCACGGTAGAGGCGATCACGCCGAAGATGCACAGACTGAGCTTCGACCGCCGCAGGACGCCCTTGCGGTACAAAACTCCCGCCAGCCAGCCGATTGACCCCATCGCGAACATCTGCCACGGTGTCCACGGGCCTTGGGAAAACAGCATATTCGAAACCAGCATGGTCATCGCGCCGACTAAGAATCCCGTTTCGCCGCCAAAGGCCACGCCCGCCAGGATCGTCATTGCCACGACCGGTTTGAATTCCGGCAGCATGAAGAACGCGGCGCGGCCTGCCACATTCAGTGCAACGAGCACAGCAATCAGCACCAGCTCCCGTGCCTGCGGCTTTCGCCCCTCGAAGATGAGGAAGAACGGCAGCATACATTCGAGCAGAATGAGCAGCGAAATGAAATAATACCGTTTCCCGCCGAAGCAGTACACACCGATGAACAGCGTCAGCGGAATGAGCAGGAGGATCAAAGCCGTCGCAAAAATCGTGCGGTTCCTCAGCTTCCGCTTTTCCACGGGCGTCTGGATGAGATAATCCGGGCGGTCGGCTTTTCGGCCAATGGACAGCGCAAACACGAGCAGCGAGAGAAGCAGAATGCCGTAGAGCCTCATCTGGCTGCCCGCAAGACCTGTCAGTCCGCCTGCGTCCACAAGCTTTGTCAGATCGGTCACGCCGATGGCCTGGATCATCAGCACCAGCGACACGATACCGGATACGGCGGCAAGCGCCTTGCGCCAGACCGGGAGCTTTTTCAGAACCTGCGATTCCTTCTCCGGTGCAGGCGGAATACGCTGATACTCCGGCAGCGCCGGTTCCGGCGCGACCGCTCTGCCGCAGGCCGCGATCACATCCTCCGGCGTGACTGCTTCCGGCAGCACATCGCGCGCAATGCGGTTCGCGGAGGTCGTGTAGAAGCTGTTGCCGCTGAAAAACGTGCGCGGCGCAGCCTCGGTGACGATATTGCCGTCAAAAAACAGGGCGCAGCGTTCGGCATACTTCGCGCAGAATTCGATATCATGGCTGACCATCAGAATCGCCACGCCGGACGTTCGCAGCGTCCGCAGAATCTGCCCAAACGTTTGCTTGAACTCCGCGTCAAGTCCCTTCGTCGGTTCGTCAAGGAGTAGAATGTCCGGATTCAGAAGCAGGATTTTCGCCAGCGCCGCGCGCTGCTGTTCGCCGCCCGAAAGATCGTAGGGATGGCGGTCAAGCAGCTCCGCCAGCTTGCAGAGCGAAACGACCTGTGCGAGACGCTCAGATTTCCGTTCGGATTTTGGTATGATCTCCAATAAGTCCTCGCGCACCGTGGCTTTTACAAACAGCGTCTGCGGATTCTGCGGCAGCATTCCGACGCTGCCGGTGATGTTCAGTTCCCCGCGATACGGCTTTTTCAGACTTGCCAGCAGCTTGAGCGTGGTGGTCTTGCCCGTGCCGTTGCCGCCGAGCAGGGCCAGAAATTCACCTTTGTGCAGTTCCAAGGATAAACCCTTGACCACATCGGACAAGTCCTTATCGTATTTGAACCAGATTTCCCGCGCCGAGACAACGGTTTCCGTGTCCGGCGCGTTTTTATTTTCTTCCGGAATCGGCTTCAACTCCTGCGTTTTTGCATATTCCAGCAGCCAGTTTCGCCCGTCACAGACAGAAATGGGGCAAACTGCCTTGGAATCCGTCGCCGCCCATATCCGCATGGCGGCCGGTATGGCCAAAAACATCGCGTTCCCGCTGGATTTTAATTCCGCGCCCACCTCGGCAGGCGTTCCGCTGCAAAGCAGTCTGCCGCCGTCCATGACCGCCACGCGCGACGCGAAGGAAAACGCTTCTTCCAAGCGATGCTCGGTCAGAATAATCGTCGTGCCAAGCTCCCGGTTGATCTTGCCGAGCGTTGCCAAAAAGTCCGACGCTGCAATCGGGTCAAGCTGACTTGTTGGCTCGTCGAGAATCAGCACCTTCGGCTGAAGCACCATCACAGACGCAAGATTCAGAAGCTGCTTCTGTCCGCCGGACAGTTCTGTAACAGACTTATAAAACCATGTCTGGATGCCGAAAAATGACGCCATTTCCGCCACTCTGCGGCGGATCGTCGGTGTGTCATAGCCGAGCGATTCCAACCCGAACGCCAGCTCGTGCCAGACCTTATCCGTGACGATCTGATTCTCCGGGCTTTGCTGCACAAAGCCGATTTTTTCAGCCTGTTCGCGCTGGGAAAGTTCATCAAGATTCTTTCCGTCAAACAGGATTTGACCGCGCCTTCGTCCGTGCGGCGCAAGGACGGTTTTTAACTGCCGCAGCAGCGTCGATTTCCCGCAACCGGACGGACCGCAGACCACCAGAAATTCTCCCGGCCGGACGGACAGCGAGAAATCGGAGATCGCATTCTTTGCCTGTTCTGGATACGCAAAATTCAGATGTTTGATTGCAAAGAGTTCCACAGCCTGTCCTCCCTTCGGTCGAGAATCACCGGCGTCAGCACCAGCGCAAGATACACGAGCATAAAGATCACTGTCATCGGCGTCCATGCGGCGGCCTTCACCGTCGGATAATACCGGAAATACGTTCCGCCCGCCATCCAGCCGGAAATGAGATACGCCCCGCAGAAAACCAGCCACGCAAGCGCGGACTTGTCCCGGTCGTCAAAACGATAGATCGAAAATGCCGTGCGCCCCGGCAGGCCATAGCCGCGTGAGCGCATGGAGTCCGCCGTTTCAATGGCATTTTCGAGCGACCATGTGACCATGATTGAGAAGATTTTGACAGCGTTCCCAACGCGGCGGAATACGCTTCCGTTTTTCGTATCGCGTCCGATACAAGCCTGCGCCTCCGAAACCGTCTGCATCTGCGCCCTGAACTTCGGAATGAACCGCAGGGCCATGGACAAAACAAGCGACAGCGCCGGAATCACGCGTCCAAATAAATACACAAACTTGTCCGAAGTCATAACCTCGTTGTAGCTGGAAAACCACAATACGACGCTTGCCAGCATGACCGCTGCCGACGCACCATAGAGCATGGATTCGAGCGTCAGCGGATTGCCGGAGGGCAGATACGTCAGAATCGTCGCGCCCTCATGGTTAAAGGCCGGGTTCAAAAGCGCGGCAAGCGCCGCCATAGGGAGAAGCCCCATGACGGCAAACCGTACCGCTTTCCGGCCCTTTAAATAAATGTCATATGCCAGTGCCCCGGTCAGCGAGATCGCCAGATAGACCGGATGCATCAAACACATCGAAAACAGCAGCACCAGTGCGTAATATAGAAAATTGATCACGGGATGATATCCCGAAAAAGCGTCTTTGTTTCTCATTCGCCCTCTGTCCAGCCGCCGCTGCCGACGTCCCTGCCCAGATCACAAGTATAAACCCACGTGACCGTGTCTCCGTCCTGCAGCGCATACTGGCTGCATCCGTAATTCGGGAACCAGCCGTTCACCGCGTACATCCAGCCGGATTCCGCCCCGCAGTCAAATTCATAGAGGTTCCCGATGCCCTCAATGTAAGCCGAGCCGTAAACCGGCGTCGTGGAAAATTCCAGATGGAGTTTATTCTCCCGGCAGACCTGCTGCAAAACGTCAAAAGCGCTCTGGCCCTCCTGAAAGCTGACCTCTACAGACTCCAGCAGCCAGCCGTCCTCCGGCACCAGCTCCCGCTTTTCCTCGCTGCAAAGCTCCATGTGCTCCAGAATCGATGCACAGGAAATGGAGACGGTGCAGTGATAGCTCGGCCCGGCCTGCGGCGCTCCGCACCCGGTCAGCAGCGCAGCCGTCAGCACCAGCGCCAGCACCACCCAGACGGCGGCCTTTTTATTTGTTTTCCAGACGTTCACGCAATTCAACTCCATATGTGTTGTATCATTTCAAGTATATCTGAAAACCGGTAATCTGTCCAGTGGCGCAATAGCTGCTGCCGGTCTGGTTTACCGGCTTTCAGATATGCTCTGAAATACAGCACGCAGGGCTGCCCCCCAAAAAAGGGGGGCAGTCCTGTGCTGCAAATTGGGATTATGAGGTCAGTTCAGTACATTTTTCACGAACCGGTGGAGGATCGCGGCGACCTGTGCTCTGGTCGCGTCGCCCTTCGGCATGAGCTTGCCGGAAGCACCGTTGATCAGGCCCTCCGAGACAGCCCAGCCGAGCGCCTCGCTGGCATAGGCGGAAACACTGTCCGCGTCGGTGAAGCTGTTCAGCTTTGCGCTCGCATCGGTGTCCAGCTTCCTGTACTGCGCATAGCGGTACAGGATCGCGGCAAGCTGCTCGCGCGTGACCTTGGCATCGGGAGAGAAGGAGGTGCTGTCCGTGCCGGTGACGATGCCGTTGGCGGCCGCCCAGATGACAGCCTTTTCGTAATACGCGCCGGAACGCACATCGGTAAAGCTGCTTCTGCCTGTGACGGTGGGTTCGCCCTCGAGCCGGTAGAGAACCGTGACGAGCATGGCGCGCGTCATGGACGCGTTCGGGCTGAAACTTCTGCTGTCCGTGCCGGAGAACAGGCCGTTTTCGTATACGAACGCAACGTCGTCATAGAACCAGTCGGACGTGGAAACGTCGGTGAACGGAAGCTTGACCTCGGGCTTCGAAGCGGGCTTCTTATTGTCGACACCCGGAGTGATCGGCTCCGGAAGCGCGGCGGTATTGACCGTGACGGTGTAGACTGCGGTGGTCACGCCGTCCTCAGCGGTGACGGTGAAGCTCCAGATATTTCTGGTGTTTGTCAGAGCGCTGACAGTCGCGCGCGGATGCCTCGTGACGATCACGAAGCTGCCGGTCTTGACGACCGTGCCATAGGGAACCGTGACGGTGTAGCTGTTGTTCGCACCGGCCACAGCCTTGAAACCCGCAACGGTGATGCTGCTGACACCCGCGTCATTGGACTTCGGGGCTTCGGTGAACGAGACGGTGACGGTGTAGGTCTTGGAGGTCACGCCATCCTCAGCAGTCACAGTAAACGTCCAGACGCCGTCCTCACCCTTGGCCGGGCTGGTAAGCGTGGCCTTGCTGTCGGAAAGTGTGATCTCGAAGCTGTCTGCCGTGACCTCCGTGCCTGCCGGAAGCGTTACGGAGAAGCTGTTTTCAGCCGTACCGGCTGCTGCCTCAATGCCTGCGACCTTGACGGACGCAACACCTGCGTCAGAGGACTTCGCGTTCGGGTCGATCACAGTAAGAACGAACTTGTATTCCGGAGATTCTGCCTTGCCGTCGCTTGCTTTGAAGACGAGCGTATACGTACCGGCAGCGCTGGGCGTATATGTGTAGGAGGCCGGTACATAGAACGGATTCTCGACATCACGCCAGACGCGGTAGGTGAGCTTATCGTAGGCGTCCTCGTCCTCAAAGATCTGCGTCATATCAAACTGATAGCTTTCGCCAAGGTTGATCGAGGCCGCAGCCGGGGTGATTACGCCGTCCTTCAGCCTGGGGGCATGGTTCGCCTCGGTCGGCATACGCAGCTCGTAGACCCAGACGTCGGAGGCGTCGGTCTTGTTCGTCAGCGTAATGACCGCGACCAGACTGCCGGAAAGATCGGGATTGATGATGGCAACATTCTTCGCGTGCGGGGCGTCCACTGCTTTTGCAGTTCCGTCGGTCGTCGTGAAGGCATATACGGCGGAATATGCCGTATTGTAGGATACCTTAACCTGGAACTGAATCCCGGATGCGCCAGAAACGATTCGATACGGAGAAGTCAGCACATTGCTGCCCGCTGTTTGATGCAGCGTAAAGCTGCGCGTTGTCGTATCCTCCAGGCTTGCCTTGAGCATGGAGAGCGTAACCGTCCGCAGTGGGGTCGTCTCAGATGCGCTTCTGCGGGTCACGGTGACGGTATACGCTGCGGTGGTCGTGCCGTCCTCGGCGGTAACGGTGAACGTCCAGACATCGCCGTTGGCTGTGGGAGCGGAGACGCTGGCCTTTTCATCGGACAGAACGATCTGGAAGCTGTCTGCCGTAACCTCGGCGTTCGTCTGCAGCTTGACCGTGTAGGCTGTCTCACCGGTCTTCGAGGCCGGGGTGTGCGCGACGGAAACGGAGGTCACGCCTGCGTCAGAGGACTTCGGCGCTTCCGCGACGGTCACAGTGACGGTGTAGGTCACAGCGGTGCCGTCCTCAGCGGTCACAGTAAACGTCCAGACGCCGTCCTCACCCTTGGCCGGGCCGGTAAGCGTGGCCTTGCTGTCGGAAAGTGTGATCTCGAAGCTGGCTGCCGTGACCTCCGTGCCAGCCGGGAGCGTTACGGAGTAGCTGTTTTCAGCCGTACCGGCTGCTGCCTCAACGCCTGCGACCTTGACGGACGCAACGCCTGCGTCAGAGGACTGAGCTGTGCCGAACACCACGTTGATGGTGTAGGTGCGCTTGCCGTCGCTTCCCTCATTCATGGTGGGCCAGCTGTCGTCTGCGCAGACGACGGTGATGACGCTGCCATTTGTGATGGGGATCAGGGACGTGCGGGAATATTCGCGGCCCGTAGCCTGCGTGCCGAGATAGGCGCGGACCTGATAGTTCTTGTTTGCCGCCGTCGGTGTGACGAGCAGCGAGGTCGTGCCTTCCGGCACAGTCAGGGTGTAGGTGAAGGTGTCGCCGCTGAACTTGGGCGCCAGCTTACCGGTGCTGAATGTGAGCGCTTTGAGGCGGGTGTCGGAATTGTTCCAGCTGCCGCCAAGATCCTCAACGGTACGGGTGTACATGATGCGGATCTCGTCGCCCGCGCAGAGCGTGCCCTTTGCAACGGTAAATTCACCAAAGCCAAAGTTTGTGAACCAGTCGTTGAGTGTGCCCATCCAGCCGGACATGGTACCGCCGTCAAACGCCTTCAAGTTGTCAATGGAGGAGATGTAGTTGCTTTCCGCGCCGACGACGGTGTGGCCATCCAGTGCTTCCACAACGCAGCCCATCATGGTCGATTCGCCAGTCAGCTCGATCCAGGTGTCGGCCAGCGTGCCTTCCCACGCAGCGCCCTCCGCCTTCGGGAACGTGGCGTTCTCCACGATCACGCGGGTCATGCCGGACAGCGTCAGAACGCTGACATACGCCGTGTCAGAGCCGCCCTTGGAGGCGTCGTCCTTCACATAGGACAGCGTCAGTGTGTAGCTGCCTGCTGCAAGCTGCTTCTTGATGCTGCCGCTCTTCTCGCCGCTGACAGCGTCAGCCAGCGTTTCCGTGCTGCCGCCGTCGGCTGCGAGCGTGATGGTCAGCTTGTCATAGCCGTTTTCCGAGGAAACGCCGTAGCCGAAGCGCAGAACAGTGGGGGCGCTCAGCGTAAAGGCGAACGAGGTCGTGGAGCTGGTCTTGTCCTGCTCCTGGTTGCTGCTCTCAAAGCGGTCCAGATCGGCATTGTAGACCCAGGGGTAATTGCCGTTGTCGGAAACGCTGATAGAGGTGACAGTCTGCTCGGGGTAGGAGACGTGGCCGAGGCGGTCGTCGTCCCAGACCGTGTAGGTTTCGCCGCAGACGGCGCATTCGTAGGTCTTATAGCCGGTGAAGACCTGCTCGGTGCCGTCCTTGGGTGTATGGCCCTTGGCGGGAACGAGGTCTTCCTTCGTTTCTGAGCAGCCGTCTCTGCGGCAGGTACGGACGATCTTGCCCGGCTGCGTGCAGGTGGGCGGCGTCAGGACGCAGTCGCCGCAGCCCTCCGTGTCCTCGCAGAAGTCGTGGCCGAGCGGTGCAGTATAAGTCGTGCGGTAGCTTTCGCCGCACTCGCTACAGGTGAAGCGGGTATAGCCCTTCACGGTGCAAAGTGGGTCAACGACCGTGCCCTCGCCGTTCGCCTTGTGGAAGGTCACGTCGGTCTGCCATGTGAGCGCGGGATAGCCGCCGCCGCAGACCGGGCCGAACGCGTCGGACAGGTCGGCGTCCTTGAGGTCAGCTTTGTTCAGCGCTTCGGCGTTCGCGTCCGCGTTCAGCGTGTTCAGATAATAGCACTTGGAGATATCGGAGGAAGCAGTGTCAACCGTGCCGAATACGGCGCTGCCCGCTTCGCCGGTGGAGTAGCAGCTGGAGATGGTGATTTTCCCCTGCACAGTGCCGCTCCAGTTCACATTGCCCTTGACCTCGCCTGCGATGCCGCCGGAGGCCGTGCCGGAGATCTTGCCGGTGTTGTAGCAGCTTGTAACAGTCATTTCGCTGCTGGTGCCGCCGATGATGCCGCCGGCCTTGCTGCCGGTCGCGGAAATTTCTGCGGTGTTATAGCAGCCAGTGATGGTCGAGCCGTTGCCGACCGTGCCGCCGATAATGCCGCCGACGCTGCTGCCGCCGGTGACAGCGCCGAAGTTCGCGCAGTTCTCGATCACGGCGTTCTGATAGGTGTATCCCACAAGACCGCCGACGTTGCTGCCGGTAGAGGTGATGACTGCGTAGTTGAAGCAGTTCGCGATTTTCGGAGCAGTGCCGCTGGCATAGCCGGCGATCGCGCCTGCGCTGCCCTTGCCGGAAACTGCGCCGCGGATGGTCAGATCATGGATGTAGGAATTCGAGCCGATCTGCGCAAACAGGCCAGCCGTGGCGTTCAGGCCGGTGATCTCAAAGCTTGCGCCGTCAAGCACGACCTTCTTGCTGGAGGAGATGTTCAGCCATGCGTATTTGCCGAGGTTGATATCGGCCGTCAGAACGCCGGAAACGTCCGCGTCCTTGCTCTTCGCAACGAACCATGCCAGCTCCGCGCCGGTGCCGATCTGGTAAACGCCGTTTTCGTCGGTCTGCGGTTCGGTCTGCGTCTTGCCGTCCCATGCGCCCGCTGCGGTTGCCTGCAGGGTGATGGTGAATTCGTTGGGGCCTTCCTCCGTCATGGTGACGCTGCCAGTGGCGTATTCAACACCGGCGCCGGAAACGGTGTAGAAGTATTCCTCGGCATAAGCCTTGAACGTGCCGTCTTCCGCGACCGCAATGCCGTTGCCTGCGCTGTCCGCCAGCGTGACGGTCAGATCCTTGCGGTCAATGGACGTGCCGTTCTGATCCCGGAAAATCAGCTTGCCGGTCAGGAAGTCGAGCTTTACGACCGGGATCGTGATCTCCGGCAGACGGCTGAGAATGCCTGCCGTCTTGGGCGCGTCGAAGCCGGGATTCGTGCCCACAGCATAGGTGATGCCGCGGTGCGTCGGAACGCCGGGCCAGCCCGCCTGCTTGATCGCGCCGCTCAGCGTGTAGGTCTCCTCAGCCCAGAACTTCGGGATGGTGACAGTCAGCTTCTGCCGCTCAGGGTTGCCGCTGAAGTCATAAACGCCGAAGTTTCCGCCGGGATCACTCTTGAAGAAGGTGCCGTCCGGGCCCTGCATATACAGGGAGAAGTTGAAGTTATACGCGCCGGAAAGCTTTTCCTTGGGGCTGATCAGGTTGGAGAACTGGATCGTGACGGAATCGCCCGGCTTGATGGCAGCCAGCTCTTCCTGCGTCAGCTCCGTGCCCTCCGCGTTGACAAACTTGTAGCTCACGCCGCGTGCCGTCACGACCTGATAGGTCGAAAGGCCGCCCTTCGTGACCTTGATGATATTGCGGCCGGTGATCAGACCGCTGACGGTCACAGTGCCGTCTTCAGCGGTTGTGACGCCAGTGTTTGTGAAGCCGCCGGAATACGTCATAGACGCAGCGGTCACGGTGGGGCGCAGGACGCTCACGGTGCAGCCCGCTTCGGGCTTGAAGCTGTAACTTGCACCCTCTGTTCCAGTGTAGAACAGAATGTCATGCTCCGCATCGAGTTGCCGCGCCTCATCCTTCTCGATGACCGCATCCATGCGGTCAAGATTCATATTGGTCTGGATAGCGCTGCCGTCCGCGCCGACATTCACGACAAACACGCCCGTCAACTCCGGCCAGATGGCGGAGAAGCGATGCGAGGGCGTGCTGGTCTGGCCAGCCATATGGGTCATTGCGTCATAGGTTACGAGCACGATTGCCGTGCCCTCGTGCTTGGCCTCCATCACGGCGACGTTGCTGTTCAGCGCGTTCGGCGTGATGGTCACGACGTCGCTGGCATTGCCGTTCACATCGATGACCTGATAGTGCATCTCCGGCAGTGCGACCTTGGCGTTCATAAAGCTTTCGATCGCGAACCAGTTGCGGAAGGAGTTGAGTTCAAACGTATCGCCAACGGCCATGTTTTTATAGCCCTTGGTGTTGATGTTCAGGTAAATGCCTGCACGGTCGTAGACGTTGTTTTCAAAATGATAGATCGTGTCCTTGCTGAAATCACCGGTCAGACCAAGATCCTCATCCGTGACCGTGTACGCTGCGTCGGCGCTCAGTCTGACGTAGTTCCAGTAGGTCGCGCCCTCCGGATGGCGGACACGGTAGAAGTAATCCGTGTTCTTGTCGAGATGGAACGTGGCCGTGCCGTCCTCGACGGAACGCGCGAACGGCTCAAGGAAGCTGAACACATAGTATTTTGCGAGCGTACCGGCGTCGATGGTCGAGCCCTTCGGCGCTGTGACCGTGACCGTGACGAATTCCTTGCAGGTCAGGCTGAGGCTGTCGTTCATCGTCGGGGTCTTGGAAGCGGTAGCCGGGTTGTAGTTCGGATGCGTTTCCGCGTTCGGCGTGGCTGTCACGCTGACTGTATCACCAACGACAAACAGGCAGCTTGTGTAGGTCTTGCCCCAATTTACGGCCGAGCCAAACTCCGCCTTACGCTCTGCACCGGAGGCGTCGGTTACGCGCAGCGAAAGAGTATAGTCTGTGTCCTTAACCCATGAACTGGGGTTGACGGAGATCTGATACATCCGCTGCAGCTTGAAGCTGCTGCTGTCGCTGCTGACGTTGATGGATACACCGCCGTTGCAGTCGCCGTTTGCGTCATAGCCGTCAACCCAGTAAGCGCCGGGCGCAAGGTCGATGGTATACGCGCCGTCTGCGGCTGTCTTTTCAGCCAGCAGATCGTCCGCGCCCTTCACGCCGTCCATGTAGGTATACAGCTTCAGGGACTTGACCTGTGCGTCGTGCATACCGGACAGTGTGACGCTGACATCGCCCTCTGCTGCCAGAACGCCTGCGGGCAGCAGGCTCAGCAGCATCACGAGCACGAGCAGCAGACTCAGAATTCGTTTCTTCATACATTTTTCCTCCAGAATCAAAATATCTATCGCAAGCTCCTTATTAAATAAGAGCGGAAACAGGGGGCGCAGACGGCTTTGGGAGAAACAAAAGTCCGCCATTTTGACAAAATGGCGGGCGGATCTCCAAAGAAACAAAATACGCTGCTTTTCCTGTGAGGAAAAACGGCGCACCTGTTCCGAATGCTACAGGCAGAGCTCGTCCCACGCATTCATCCTTTCCGCCGCGAATGCGGCGCAGACAGCAGTTCTTCTGACTTGCACTCTGGAAACAAACTCTTTGTTTCCGCGCCCGTTTCCTGCCTTCTCGCGGATAAATCCGCAATGACTGGCTTTCACCCAGACAGCTTTCGCTGCTTCGGAACGGTCTTGTGCGCACAGCTCCGGTCGAGTGGTTTTCCCTTTCTCTTGCGCCGAAGCCTGCCCGGCGGCATGCTTCGGTTACTGTACATCGGATGGCAATATCAAATTGTTAGAAAAAGCAAAATCTTGTGCTTTTCCGTCTGCTACTATACACGATATGGGCGTGATTTGCAAGCGGTTTGAAAAAAATATACCGCATTTGTCCCACCCTCTTGAAAAAAGCCGAAAGCTGTGTCAAAATAAAGAAAACCGCCCCGGCGGTGTTTTGACAGCACAACGGTTAGATGCAACTAACTGATACAGAGGAAGCGATGAAATACCATATTGAGAAGAATACCGTGCAGGAAACGCTCGTCATTCCGCTTTACGGGCGGAAAATGTGCTCGGAGCTGTATCCGAACCTTTACCGCGACGAGACGGCCCTGCGCCTGATCGATCAGATCGATTACGATTTTTCGCTTCTGTCCCAGAAGTCCAAGAGCCTCATGCAGCAGTTCGGTTTTCTGGAGGCCGCCATGCGCCAGAACGACCTTGCATGGGAGGTGCGGGACTATCTGCGCGAGCATCCGAACGCGGCGGTCGTCAACCTCGGCTGCGGACTGGACGACACGGGCCGCAGCTGCGACAACGGCTCCTGCAGGATCTATAACCTCGATTTTCCCAGCGTGATCGCCGTGCGCGAATACACCCTCGCCTCCGGCGGCCCCTACTGCGACTGCGGGTATCATAAACGAAATAAGCAGAATAAAGGCTCCACCGCGCCAGCGTAGGGGTCGATGCCCACATCGACCCGGCAGAATGCACCGTTTTTACAGAAGTCTTCGGCAAATCCGTAACTTCCCGCTGGGCCGACAGAGTTGTTGGCCCCTACAGCGAAACTTCATTTTCTCACGTATCCCGTAGGGGCGGACGACTCTGTCCGCCCGCAGAATGCACTGATTTTTATGAAATCTCCGGCGAATTCGCAGCTTCCTAACGGGCCGATGTGTACCGGCAAGCGGCAGACCCACATCCGTAACGCTCCTTCGTCG
>OHAT01002282.1_pt1 | contig 14717 bp, 13 predicted proteins | sample 1577141 | NCBI WGS metagenome assembly OHAT01 (sample SAMEA3541578, study PRJEB24748) | human gut metagenome | biome: human gut; feature: human-associated habitat; material: faeces | place: China | collected 2012 | reverse complement strand
GGCGCTTTGTACGGAGAAAGCCGGATTGCAGCGCTATCCCTTCGCTGTCGGGCGTCCACCCGATGTGAACGCCCGATATTCCGGGCGGCGGCCTCAGCCTACCGCTTCATGCCGATAACCGTTTCAAGCATGGTATCCACGGTTGTGATACCCTTGGAGTTGGCTTGGAAGCCCCGCTGGGTGGTGATCATCTGGACGAACTCACGGGACATGTCCACGTTGGACTGCTCGATATGGTAAGCGTTGGTTGATCCGAAACCGGCGTCATTGGCTACGCCCTGACGCGCCTTGCCGGATTCTTTGGTTTCGGAGAAAAGATTGCCGCCTTCCCGGTAAAGCCCCTGAGGATTGTCAAAATCGCAGAGAAGCAGTTGCCATAAGGCCAGGGTTTCGCCGTTGTCATAGGAACCAGAGACGATGCCGTTTTCGTCAATCTGATAGGTGCTCAAAATTCCCGCAGCGTAACCATCCGCGTCCGAATCCTGCACGACGGACTTGCCCTGCTTGAGGAAACTGGCGGTGCTTTCCCGGTTGGGCGACGTCATAGTGGCGCCCGTAGCGGAAAAGTCGAGAGTCTTCTGCGTGGCGGGAGGAACAGCAGCCTGGGTCGTCAGACTGGCCAAGGATGTGGCGGTGGCGGCATTGTTCCAGGCCGGATTATTGGCGGTATTTCTCAACCCCAGGTCAAGCTCAACGATATAGTTTTCCGCAATGCTGTATGGGGTGCCGCCGTTGGCCGCCGTTTCAGACACGCAGTTGGCCAGAGGCTTGCCGTCGAAGTTGGCCGTGAACACGGGCAGACCATTGCTGGAAATCTTGGTGGGCTGCCAGGAGGCCATCTCGTCGGGATCCTGATCGCAGGGTGTATCCGCATCCAGAGGGTCGTCAGCCGTATCCAGGCCGTTGGCGCCATAGGTGTAGGCCGTCTGATTGACCAACTGGCCGCTTTCATTGAAGATCAGATGCCCTGTCATGAGCACGCCAGCCTTTCTGGTGCCGGCAAAGGTATCCTCGCCGGCTATCTGCGGGTTGCCCTCGGCGTCGTAGGTGATGGTGCCGCCGTAAGTGCGCTTGTCCTCGGACGGGGGAATGGTCACCAAGTACTCGTAAACCGTGTAACCTTTCGGGAGCCCTGAAATCTTGTAGCCGTCGTTCTCAAGGGCCACCTGATCGTAATAGACCGTCATGGTGTGCTCGGTACCGCCCTCGTCGTAGACGTCGATACTGGAGTGCCCCACATAAGCTTTGTCGGACAACGGCGTTTCAGCCGTACCGTCCCACTGGTTCCAGAGCGCGGACATGGGATTGTCCGCATTGGTGGTTTTGTCGCTGCCCGCGTCGGTGGTCAGGCCCATGGTAAAGGATACGCTACGGGTCTGCTGCGGCGGCAGGTTCCACATATCCAGCACAATATCCGTAGGCGTGCCGCTGCCCACATAGGACGATTCCGTTGCGGAGGTGCTGCCCAGACTGGTAGCGCCGCGGTTGAAAGTCAGATTTGTGGAATTGTCCACACGCCAACCCTGTACATGCAACCCCTGAGGATTGATAAGCTGGCGGTCTTTATCGAAATAAAAATTGCCAGCGCGGGTATAGTACATTTCATCGCTGTTGGGCTTACGCACCTTAAAATAACCGTTGCCGTCAATGGCCAGGTCGGTGCCGGAATTGGTGGTCTCCAACGCGCCCTGGGAGTAGTCTCCCAGCACGGCATAGGTGCTCACGCCCGCACCGATCTGGGTGGGGCCGCTGGCGCTGCCAGCGCTCAGATACAAGTAATCGTTGAAATCCATACGCTGGCTTTTGAAGCCACCGGGACTCCGCGTTTTTGCCTTGGCACGGCAGCGGGGACGCTGTTCTGCGCGTCAGAATCGCCGAGCCGCAAGAGATGGGCGGCACAGCGGCGGCATAATGACCATCGCCTAACGGAGCAGAACAATGGTTGAATGGCAGAGGCTGGAAGTCGGCATTCGCGTCCGCATTCATCCCACGCGCAGACACGGTGCGCTGCCGGACAGATATTTTGTATTGCGCTACAGCGTGGACGGCGTGAAAAAGCAGGAGGCCCTCGGCTGGGCCAGCAGGGGCTGGACCCTGGCCAAGGCCCGCGACGAACTGGCCAAACTGCGGGCGGCCGCACGTCTTGGCGAGGGGCCAGTGACCCTGAAAGAAAAAAGGGAATTGGCACGGACCGTCCGGGAAGCGGCCCAAGCCGCCGAACAACAAAAAATGGCCATTTCCGCCCTCTGGGCGCGTTACCGGGCCGCGCACGACCAGAGGGCGGGCATCATGCATGACGCCTGCAATTACAAACATTTTGCTGAATTGCACGGCCTGACGACGGATCAACTGCGCACCGTGCAACTGGACGCCCTGCGGGAAAAACTGTTCGCTCAGGGCAAAGCCCCGCAGACCATCAAGCACGTTCTGGGCCTGCTGCGCCGCATCATCCGCTGGGCGGTTTCACGCGGCCTTTGCCAGCCGCCGGATCCTTCCCTCCTGCGTTTTGAGATGCCCAGGGTGGACAATCAGAAAACGGAATGTCTGAGTCCGGAGCAGGCCAAACGGCTCTTCCAGGTGCTGGACGCTTCATCCGAGCGCAATCTGGCCGCCCTGTTGCGCCTGGCTCTGGCCACAGGCTTGCGCCGCAAGGCGCTCTTCGGTCTGCAATGGGACGATCTGGACTTTCGGCAAGGCGTGCTCATACTGCGCGGCGAGCACGCCAAAAAAGGACGTACAGCTTATCTGCCCATGACGCCAGTTGTCCGTGCCATTCTGGAACATATTGAACGGACGGATTCTCCTTACGTCTTCCCAGGCAAAAACGGCGGCAAGCGTGTTGAGGCGCGCGCTTTTTGCCGCCGGGTGCGGGAACTCTGCGGTCTTCCCAAAGACTTCCGCATGCTGCACGGACTGCGGCATACTTATGCCTCCTGGCTCGCCTCCAGCGGCCAGGTGGATCTCTTCAGCCTCCAGCGCCTGCTGACCCATGAAAGCCCACAGATGACCTTGCGCTACGCCCACTTGGCGGACAGCGCCCTGCGACGCGCCGCGTGCGTCATTGACGACTGCCTGCGAGAAGCCTGCGCGGTTCAATCCGCCGTTCCGCTGCGTGGCACAGAGGCGGCACAGGCGGCTCCCGCAACGGACCGGAAAAAAGTCGCGTAACGCGCCAAAAATGCAGCACTCAACAGGAGGAAAAATTTTCCCCACCCGCAACATAATTAAATAACATATTAAAATATAAGAATAAAATGAAATTGGCACATGGGTTGCAATTCATGGGTACAGCTTAGTAACCACCCAAGGAGGTGTCCCATGTCTTTGGTCATAAACCACAATATGATGGCCGCCAACACGGCCCGAAACCTGAACGCGCATTATTCGCAACTGAGCAAGTCCACCGAGCGCCTTTCCACGGGCCTGCGGGTCAACAGCGCGGCTGACGACGCCGCCGGACTGGCCATCCGCGAATTGCAGCGCGCGGACATCGCCACCCTGCACCAGGGCGCGCGCAATGCCAACGACGCCATTTCCCTGATCCAGACCGGCGACGGCGCGCTGGGCGTCATCGACGAAAAACTGACCCGCATGAAGGAACTGGCCGAACAGGCCGCCACCGGCACCTATGATTCCACCCAGCGCCTGATGATCGAGTCCGAATATCAGGCCATGGCCTCGGAAATCACCCGTATCGCCAATGCCACGGATTTCAACGGCATCAAGCTTCTGGACGGCACTCTTTCTTCCAGCTCGCACAGCGGCATGACCGCCACCGGCAAGCTGAAGGTTCACTTCGGCACGGGCAATGATTCCGCCGAAGACTATTATTACATCACCATCGGCAGCTGCACGGCCTCGGCTCTGGGCGTGGGCAACCAAGCCATCGACGCCGCCACCGGCCAGTTGCGCGCCGGCGGCACCATTTCGACCCAGGAAGCGGCCCAAGAGACCCTGGTGGCTCTGACCGACGCCATCGTCTCCAAGGACAAGATCCGCGCGCACCTGGGTGCCATGCAGAACCGCCTGGAGAATACCATCACCAACCTGAACACTCAGGCTGAAAATCTCCAGTCCGCGGAATCCCGCATTTCCGACGTGGACGTCGCCACGGAAATGACGCAGTTCGTTCGTACCCAGATTTTGAGTCAGAGTGCGGTAGCCATGCTTTCGCAAGCTAACTCGCTGCCCCAGATGGCCATGCAGCTCATCGGCGGCTAGGCTATCTCTACATAGGCTGTGGCAGACCAAAGACGGGAGGCCCGGGGGCCGTGCCCCCGGGCCGGGAAAAAATTTTCCGGCCCGGCTTTCGCGTAATATACCGGCTTATGGCGTCAGGAAAGGACGGGCATCCGGGTTTTCTTCAGCATGTTCCAGCGAGTTCAGGGCTTGGCGGGCGGCTTCCTGCTCGGCTTTTTTGCAGCTTGTGCCGCTGGCCGTGAATTCTCTGCCGTCCGGCAGATGCAGGGAAACTTCAAAAATTTTGGCGTGTTCCGGGCCATGGCTTGCCAGTTGCACGTACACCGGCCGCTCCCTGAATAATTGCTGCGCCACTTCCTGCAAGCGTGTCTTATAATCCTTCCTCTGCGGTTCCCCGGCCGCTCGCGGCCAATGCGGCGCGAAGATGTGGGCCACCGCCGCCTGCGCGGCGGTAAAACCGCCATCTTCGTATACTGCGGCAAGCACCGCCTCCAGCACGTCGCTGAGTACGGAATCGCGGCTGCGGCCGCCTTGGCGTTCCTCGCCCTTGCCCAGCTTCAGCAGGCTGTCCAGGCCGAATTCCCGCGCCCGTTCAGCCAGGCTGACCGTGCTCACCAGACGCGCGCGCAGCTTGGTCAGCTCCCCTTCCCGCGCCTCCGGAAAACGGCGGAACAGCTCCCAGGAAACACAGAGTTCCAGCACGGCGTCGCCCAGAAATTCCTGCCGTTCATTATGGTGCTGCCCACCGGAATACTCATTGGCCCAGGAACTGTGGGTCAGGGCCAGATCCAGCAGTTCCGGGCGGGCGAAGACATGGCCCAGCTTTTCTTCCAGGGCGATACGGGCCCGCGGCGGCGTCGCGCCGATAGGAAAATCATCCTTGCTCATGCCCCCCAATGTAGCCGTTTCGCGGCTGATGGCAACAGAAAATCCCTTGACATGCGCTCCGCCAATGCCTACCTAAATCCAACTACTTATGAGGAGCAAAGCATGGCTTATGATATCCGCTTGATGAAGCTGGTGACGGGTGAACTGGTCATCGGCAAATATGATCAGGAAAAAGACTGCCTCAATGACGTGGCCGCCATCCAGAGCATCCCCACTCAGCAGGGCGTGCAGATGATGATGCTGCCCTACGGTTATCCCTTTGAACCCAATTTCAGCGGCACGCTGGAGGGAAAAACTTTCCTCTACCGCTATGCCGATACGCCCAAGGAACTTCAGGACAAGTACATCGAAGCCAGCACCAACCTCACTGTGGCCGGTGGCCTCGGCAAGATGCAGTTCGGCTCCGGTCCCCTGCCCGGCGGCAACGGCAGCGGCCTGATCAAGTAAAGCGGTTCCGAACATCCAGTCTTAGTAAAGGCGGCGTTGAGAGAAACCTTTTTTATACCCCGGCTCAAATGAGGATACCATGCGCGACCTTCTGCCCTTGCTGCCCAGACCCAGCCGTTTTGCCGGTATAGAAGACGGCGCCTGCCGCAAAGACCCCGCGCGTGTGCGCTTGCGCATGGCCCTGGCTTTTCCCGACACCTATGAGGTGGGCATGTCCTACCTGGGACAGAAGATCCTTTACGGCATCGTCAACGCCCACGAGGCTTGGTGGGCCGAGCGGGCCATGGCCCCGGACCGCGAAGCCGGGGCCGTTCTGCGCGCCAATAACGCTCCGCTCTGTACCTTGGAGTCGGACACGCCCCTGGCCCGGTTGCACTGCGTCTCTTTTTCCATCACGCATGAGCTCTGCTATACCAATGTGCTCTACATGCTGGATCTGGCGGGCATTCCCCTGCGCTCCGCGCAACGCGGCCAGGACCTGACGGCCTGTCCCCTGGTCATCGCGGGCGGCGGCGCGCTGTTGAGCGCCGAACCTTTGACGCCCTTCATGGATCTGATGGTTCTGGGAGACGGCGAAGAAAGCCTGCCCGACGTGCTGCGCCTGCTGGAACGCGCTCTGGATCACGGCTGGAGCCGTGATCAGCTGCTGCGCGAGGCGCGGCTGATCCCCGGCGTCTATGTGCCGTCGCTTTTCGCGCCCGGAGAAGACGGCGCGCTTGTCCCCCTGCTGCCCGATTACACCCGCCCGGCGCGGCGTATTGTGGCGGATCTGAACACGGCAGTCTATCCCACACGGCAGGTGGTACCCGTGGGCGCGGTGCACAACCGCCTTTCCCTGGAAATCGCCCGTGGCTGTACGCGCGGCTGCCGGTTCTGCCATGCGGGCATGGTCTACAGGCCCGTGCGCGAGCGTTCCCTGGCAAATATTACCAGCCTGCTGGACGACTGCCTGCATGAAACCGGTTTTGACGAAATATCCTTTCTTTCCTTGAGCACCGGAGATTTTTCCGCCCTCAAGACACTTTGCCACGGCGTGCTGGACCGTTGCGCCCGCGAACAGATCAGTCTTTCCCTACCTTCTCTGCGCGTGGGCTCCATCGACGACGAGATCATCGAACGCATGGCCGATCTGCGGCGCACCGGCTGCACCCTGGCTCCGGAAGCGGGCAGCCAGCGCCTGCGCGACGTCATCAACAAGGGCGTCAGCGAAGAGGGACTGCTGCTGCACGCCCAGAAACTGCTGGAACACGGCTGGCGGCTGGTCAAGCTTTACTTTATGATCGGCCTGCCCACGGAAACGGACGAAGACTTGGCCGCCATTGCCGATCTCTGCCGCAAGGTGCGCGACGCCGCCGGGCGCGGCGGACCCCGCCTGCAAGTCACGGCCGCCCTGTCGCCCTTTGTGCCCAAGCCCTTCACGCCCTTCCAGTGGGAAGCCCAGATCAGCCGGGAGGAGATCAGCCGTCGGGTTCATCTGGTGCGCGAATTGTTCAAGGGCCAGAAATGCCTGAAACTGCGCTGGCATGAACCGGCCATGAGTCATCTGGAAGGCGTGCTGTCCCGTGCGGACCGCCGCATGGCCGACGTGGTGGAGAAAGCCTATCACAAGGGAGCGATTTTTTGCAGCTGGATGGAAGGCTTTGACCTCGCGCCCTGGCTGGAAGCCCTGGACGAATGCGGCATCAGTGCCGAAGCCTGCATCGGCGCGCGCGAGGCGGGCGGCCCCCTGCCCTGGAGCCATCTGGAGGCCGGAGTTTCCGAGGAATTTTTACTGCACGAACGGGAGCGCGCCCTGGCGGAAAAAATTACCCAGGATTGCCGCTACGGGGCCTGCCGCCAATGCGGCGCGTGCGACACCAAGGCCGGGCCTTCGCGTTTGCCGCACGCCACCGTCGCGGCGGAACCGGATGCTGCCCTGCACCGCAATCGTCTGATCTTCAGCCAGCGCGACCAGAATGCGCACGAAGCCCGGCGCGATGCCGAAGGGCGGCTGATCTGCCGCCCCCAGTCCAGCCGCCCGCCCCAGATCGCGGCGGAGCTCACCCTCAAGGCGGCCCAATACCGCATCTGGCACAGCAAAATGGGCGGCAGCGCCTATTTGAGCCAACTTGAGCTACAGGCCGTGCTGGAGCGCGCCCTGCGCCGGGCGGGCCTGCCCCTGTCCTTTTCCCAGGGATTTCATCCGCTGCCCCTGCTTTCCTTTGGCCGGGCTCTGCCCGTGGGCGTGGAAAGCAGGGCCGAATGGTTTGCTCTGACCCTGCATCAGGCTCTTGCGCCGGAAGAAGTGGCCGCCCGTCTGAACCCGCTTCTGCCGCCGGGCATGTCCGTGCTGCGCGTCGATGCGGTGGACAAAAGCCGCCGCACGGAACAGGCCGAGGCCGAGGCATTTTCCCTCGTCCTGCCCACGGTGGAGGAAAATGCCGCCGCGGTGCGCTGTTTTACGGATTTTGCCGCGCTGGCGTCCTTCCCCCACACCCGCCAGACCAAGAACGGGCCGCGCAGCGCGGATCTCCGGCCCCTCTTGCGGCAGTGGGAGGCGGGCTCCGCAGGACTTGCCGACGCACGGGCGGAAGCGCCCGCGGCCGTGACATTTGTGGCTGACTGGCATACCCTGTATCTGTCGCCCCTGCTTTTCTGTCTGGCCGTTCTTGCGCCGCTGGGGCCTGAAAGTCATCTGCGTTCCCGTCTGCGCCTGCTCAAAACGGCACAGATTTTTGCGAGCGCGCAAACATATCCGTAGGATCACATGCCACGCGCTTTTACCCATACTTGGTTCTTTTTCGGCGATTCCCTGACGCTGGGCGTCAACGATAATCGTATGCCCGGCGGCTGGGTCAGCCGTCTGGTCCTGCTGGGGCAAGAGGCCGGTCTCTACCGTTTCCCGCCGGCCACCTTCTATAACCTGGGCGCGCGCCGCCAGTCCACGGCGGATCTGGCCCGGCGCTGGCGGCAGGAAGTGGATTGCCGTCAGATGCCCGGCATGGTCCCGCATCTGGTCTTTTGCGCGGGCGTGGTGGATATGGCCGCTCCGGGCGGCGGTCAGCCCGTGGCCTTGGACAAGGCCATGTACTGCCTGCGGACCATGTTGACCGAGGCCGCGCCGCTGGCCCCGACTCTGGTCATAAGCCCGCCGCCGGTGGCGGACCCGACCGTGCGCCGACGCATTGCCGAACTCAGTGCGGCGCAGGCCGTGCTCTGCGCGGAATTGGGGCTGCCGTTCGCGGATATTCACGCCGCTCTGGCGGCTTCCCACAGCTATATGGACGATTTGAGCGACGGCCTGCATCCCGGCCCGGAAGGCTGCACGGTCATGGCTGAAACGCTGCTGACGCAAAACACTGTGCGTGATTTCCTGCATGCGGATATAGGCGAAGAGGGCAACTGAGATGGGTTCATGTATTCCTTTCAGTGACGAAGAACCTTTTGCGGAGCGCGTCAAGAGCCTGGCTGACGACGAATTGCTGGAAATCTGGGAAGAAACGCAACAGATTGAAAATCTGCTTTGCACAGAGATGAATGCGGACTTCTCCATTGCCCCGGATTATGAAAAGGTCATTGTGGAGGAATTGCGCCTGCGCTCCAGCCGCAAGCTGCGCGTTCCCCGCGCCGCCAAGTAAAGACCGGCGCTTTTTCCGCTGTGTTGCGGCGGTGCGGGCAATGCCGTGCCGCCGCTTTCTTACAGGCTTCTCCGCAAATAAATCATGTCCACCAGCCGGACACCGCATTCCACAATGGGCTCACGGTAGTTGTCCGTAAAAAAATTTTTCAGCCGATGGGAAAAAATAAAGCCGCGACGCTCATAAAAAGCGAGTATGCGCGGTTCTTCTCCCGTGCCTGCCAGGATGGTCTCATATTTGCCGCTATAATGGCGAAAGACGTGTTCCAACAAGCGCGTGGCATAGCCCTGGCCTTGGGAGCGCGCACAGGTTGCCAGATTTTTCAGTTCGCACGTTCCCTTGCCTTCGTCGGTGACCACGCAGAGGCTTTTCAGATCCGGATCAAAGAGTGCGAACAGATCGCCCCGCTCCAGATAGCGGTCAATCATGTCTTCCTGCTCGTCACCCAGCAAAAGCAGCTCCAGAAAGCGCTTCTTATCAGTCGTAATTTTTTCAATGCGCAACGCGTCACCTCCATGTGTTACTGACGCAAAAGACGGGCAAACCGTTCAGGCCTGTCCGTCTTTTGTTGCTGTAGCGCGCCGAATGCCGGAGCGCGGATGAACACTGTTACATGGTGCTGAGCATGTCCATGTCTTCGCTGGAAAGCAGTTTGTCCAGATCCAGCATGATCAGAAGCCGATCCTGCAATTTGCCGACGCCGCTGATATAGTCGGAATCCACACCGGCCACCACCGGCGGCGGCGGTTCCACCGTGCTGGCGGGTATGCGCAGCACCTCAGAAACGGCGTCCACCACAAAGCCCACAATAATATTGTTGATCTCGATCACGATAATGCGGGTGTTTTTGTCATGAGCCTTGGGCGCAAGGCCGAAACGACGCCGCAGATCAATGATCGGAATCACCTTGCCGCGCAGATTGATGACGCCTTCCACAAATTCCGGCGCGCGGGGAACCTTGGTAATCTCCATGGTGCGGATGATTTCCTGCACCTTCAGGATATTTACCCCGAATTCCTCTTCACCGATGCTGAACGTCACCAGTTGCAGGAGTTCATCGTCCTGTTTTTTCTGACTTGGATCCATATCCGCTCCCTTGTCGCAATAGCTCGTCAAGCTGTTTTAACAAACCTAATCGGAACAGCGTGCGCTTTCGCCCCAGAGCAGGCCGTTCCGACCCGGCGACGGCAAGAGATGCCGTACGGCCTGTGAGCAGTGTTTGGACAGACATATCCAGTGCACACTATGCTTTATCGACAGTTCCGTAAACCTCCCTAGGGTTGAACGCAAAAAAATGCTCCATAACGGCGAATTTATCCCCGGACCACCCAGCCGTGAGGGTGTGGGCTAGCCGCCCGTGAAGGTTTCGCTCATGGCTTTTTCCAGGCTTTGCACCCCGTAGACGTCGCGCAGCACCAGTGGCGAGGACGCGCCGTCTCCCTCCGGAAAAAGGGCCGTCAACGGAATGCTTTTGCTGCCCAGAGCCTCCAGCAGGCGCACGGCATAGGCATTGGCGTTGGTCAGATCCACACGAATCAGTTCCATCCCATACCGGGCTTGCCAGGCGCGCAGGCGTTCGTCGGTCAGCACCGTGGCTTCCATGAATTTGCAGTTGGGGCACCAATCGGCGGTGAATTCCAGCAACATGGGCTTTTTGCCCATCTGCGCCGTAAAATATTCCGGGCTGAATTCACGCCATTGCGGCAACGGCGCCACCGGGCGCAGTACCCAGACAATGGCGGCCAACAGCAGAAGGCCGCCCGCGATGCCCGCCACCCTGCGTCGCAGAGGCGGCGCGGAGACGCCGCAGAACTGTCCCCAGAGCCAGGCGCATAGCGAGACCAGCAACAGGACGCTGAGCACATGCATGTGTTTTTCCACCGGAAGAATGGAGAGCAGGTAAAGAGCGGTTCCCAGCAGAAAGAAGCCCACCACACGCTCAAAGACATGCATCCACGGACCGGGACGCGGCAGTATCCGCGCCATGTTCGGCCAGATGCAGAACAACAGGTACGGCAGGGCCATGCCCACGCCCACAGCCCAGAATACCACCATGAGAATCAGTAGGGGCTGGGTAAATGCCCAGCCCAGCACGCCGCCCAGCAGGGGCCCGCTGCACGGCGTGGCCAAAAAGGTGGAGACAAGCCCGGTCAGATAGGATTGCAGGCGGGGATTCTTGGTATTTTCGCCGGTTTTGAGATCAATGACCGGCAAGGTGAACACCCCGAGCATGGACAAACCCATCAGAAAGACGATCAGCAACATGACCAGCAAGATGCTCTGATTCTGGTAGAGCTGCCCCCACATCAGGTCCGCCAGGCCCAGCACCAGGGCCAGGCCGGTGAACAGCGTCAGCACGCCGCCCGCGAAGCACAGGTTGTGCTCACGAAAACGCCGGAGGCTTTTCTTGTCGCTGCCGCCCATCAGCAGCAGACCGCTGATCTTGAAGGTCAGCACCGGCAGCACGCAGGGCATGGCGTTCAGCAGCAGACCGGCCAGAATTCCCACCAGCAGCGCTTTGCCCAAACTGGAGATTTCCAGCGAGGCATCGGCATAGCGCGGGGTCAGTTGCAGTTCAAAGCCCTCCGGCGGCGGCAGAAGATCGCTCGCCTGTCCGGCAAGACGCGCGGCCGCCGTGCCTTCCAGCGCATCGGGAGCGCCCGCGCCCAAAGGCGGGGCCAGCCGACCTTCCATCTTGGGAGCAGAAGCCGCAGAGGCCGGGGCGTCCGGCACGTCGGCCAGCACGGGCTGTCTATTTTTCAGCTTGTGCCACTGCCCCGTCCAGGAGGCTTCACCCACCGGAGGCAGCGATTGCGGCACCACTCCGGTAAAACTCTGGTCGATGGGCAGGCAATTGCGGTTGGAACAAAGCAGCATGCTCAAGCCCACGGTATAGGGCTTGCCCACGGCCTGCTCCGGCAAAGCGGAAAAAAGCACGACTTCGCCTTCATAGGCGAAAATCGTCGCCTCCGGATCATAAAAGTCGCGCTGCATGGCTCCGGCGGGATACCAGACCGGCAGCATCTGCCCGCCCTCCAGTGCGAAATCCAAGACGGTGGGACGGCCCGCGTCACCCGCTTCGTGGGCATAGGCGTGGTAACCCGAGGGGATGTTCAGATGCACGGCGGCGACGATGCTGTCGCCGTCACGGGCGAAATCCAGCCGTACGGGAACATCCTCGGCCCAGGCGCGGACAGTGGGCAGCGGGGCCGCTCCTGCGGCAAACATAAGACATAGCAGGCAAATGAGTAAAAATTTTCTTTTCAACATATTGGTTTTTTTGTATATTATTTTTCCATTCAAGGCCAGCGCTTAATTTTTGTAAAAAATTTACAAAAACGTTTGACAAACTGGGTACATACGCGTAAACCCTTTTTCACGTCACGGGTCATTAGCTCAATTGGTAGAGCAGCTGACTCTTAATCAGTTGGTTCGGGGTTCGAGTCCCTGATGGCCCACCAAGAAAATACGGGTTTACGGTTCACGCCGTAAACCCTTTTTCTTTTCCGACAGTCTGCTGCGGAGGCAGGCGGCGTGTGTCGGGAAATAGCCTATCCGCTCGCTGCCGCCAAGTCCAGATACCGCGAGAACACACGCAGACAAAAGAAAAAGCCCGGCCTGCACAAGACCGGGCTGTAAATTACCGTGGAACAACGGGCTGACGTTACAGAATATACTGGCTCAGATCCTGATCCTTGCGCACATCCTGCAAATGTTCGCAGACATAGTCCCTGTTGACCACGATCTGCGCGCCGGGCATGTCCGGCGCGTCAAAGGAAATATCGGCCAGAATCTTTTCCATGATGGTATACAGGCGTCGCGCGCCGATGTTTTCCGTGCGGGAATTGGTGTCCTCGGCGAAAGCCGCCACTTCCTCCAGGCCGTCCCTGGTAAAGCTCAAGCGAATCTGTTCCGTGCCCAGCAGGGCTTCGTACTGCTTGGTCAGGGCATTGTCCGGTTCGGTGAGGATGCGCAGGAATTCCTCCTTGCCCAGGGCTTGCAACTCCACCCGCAGGGGAAAACGACCCTGCAGTTCGGGAATCATGTCCGACGGCTTGCTGAAGTGGAAGGCCCCGGCGGCAATAAACAAAATGTGGTCCGTACGGACCATGCCGTACTTGGTGTTCACCGAGCTGCCTTCCACAATGGGCAGCAGATCGCGCTGCACGCCCTCTCGCGAGATGTCCGAAGTGCGGTTCTGCGAGGAGCTGGCGATCTTGTCGATTTCGTCAATAAAAATGATGCCGCTCTGCTCCACCCGCTCCTTGGCGCGTTCGGTCAGGGCTTCCTGATCCACCAGCTTGCCCGACTCTTCCTGAACCAGCACGTTGAAGGCGTCGCGGATTTTCATCTTGCGGCGGCTGCGGCGCGGCGGAAAAGCCTTGCTGAACATATCCTTGACCTGGCCGCCCATCTGTTCCATGCCCGGAATGGCGAAAATGTCGACGCCCTGACCGCCCTGCTCGGTCACTTCCATTTCCACTTCCCGCTGGTCTAGAAAGCCCAGGCGGAACTGCTGGAGCAATTTTTCGCGGGTGGAATTGCGTTCTTCCTGGCCGAAGGAGTTGGGCAGAAGCAGATCCATCAGACGCGATTCAGCGGCGGCCTCGGCGGCCTTGCGCACGCGGGCGTTTTCCTCCTCGCGCACCAGGTTGATGCCTATTTCCATGAGATCACGCACCATGGACTCCACATCTCGTCCCACATAGCCCACTTCCGTGAACTTGGTGGCTTCCACCTTGATAAAGGGCGCGCCGGACAACTTGGCCAGGCGGCGGGCAATTTCGGTTTTGCCCACGCCGGTGGGCCCCATCATGATGATGTTCTTGGGAGCCACTTCATCGCGCAGTTCCGGCGAGAGATGCTGACGCCGCCAGCGGTTGCGCACGGCCACGGCCACCATGCGCTTGGCCTGTTCCTGCCCCACCACAAATTTGTCCAGTTCCGCCACGATCTCACGGGGTGTCAAGGTGCTCATCAAGTGCTCCTGCTGAAAATATACGTATTTCCAAGATATAGGCATTGCCCGCGATCTGACAATGGCGCGGCCGCCATTTGCCCGGACAAAAATTTGCGCATAGACTGACGTTATGGATGCCAGCCTCATTGCGCACGCCGCCCGCATGATTCAGGATGCGGTTTGTAGCCCGGCGGCTGTGGAAACTCAGGCGGGCCCGGCCGCCGTGATCATCCTTGCCGACCCCATGCCGCTCTGGCTCTTCCCCGCCCTTTTTCTGGCCGGTATGCTGTCACAGACGGCAGGACTTTTTCTGCATCGTCGTTCGGCGCTGATAAGCGGGGCGGTCCTTGTCCTCACCGCCGCCAGGGATCTTACCTTGGCCGTGGGCCAGATTCTGGCGACTGCCGGACTTTTATACTGCGGCGGGCGGCCAAGCTGAGCCTTCCGCCATTGCTCAAAACGCAAAAACCCCGGCATTTGCCGGGGTTTTTGCGTTTTCAAAGGCTCAACTTATTTAAAGGCCTTTTCAAAATTGGGCACAACCTGCTTTTTGCGGCTCATGACGCCGGGCAGCCACACGGAACTGCCGTCGGGCTTCACGCCAA
>OHAT01002258.1_pt1 | contig 14855 bp, 14 predicted proteins | sample 1577141 | NCBI WGS metagenome assembly OHAT01 (sample SAMEA3541578, study PRJEB24748) | human gut metagenome | biome: human gut; feature: human-associated habitat; material: faeces | place: China | collected 2012 | reverse complement strand
TTTCCGCTCTATCGCCCCTCATTTCTATTTTATCTTGTTTGTACCCCTTGTACACCGATGTTTCCCTCGCTGTATGACCTGTTCCATTCCCGTATGGGTCTTAGCTCATAAGGGGGCTCGTATGGGCTCTTGCCGGTTATCATGTGGTACAGCGTAATGCCGAGGCTATATATATCCGTCCTCGCGTCGGTCGGAGCTGAGGTGTACTGCTCCGGCGCGGCGTAGCCCATGGTTCCGAGATGCTCGCTCGGCCCGTTGGCGTCTTTTTTGTATTCCTTGGCAATGCCGAAATCTATCAGCTTTATGTCCCCTTCCGGGGTGATCATTATATTCCCCGGTTTTATGTCCCTATGTATTATCGGAGGATTGCGCGTATGCAGGTACTTCAGCGCCTCGCATATCTGCCACGCCCATTTTCTGACGTGCGCCTCATCGAACTTTCCCCCTCTTTCAATCCCCTCCTTCGCGCTTATGCCCTCGACATAGTCCTGAATGATCTGTATATTTTGGTCGTCCTCATATATGTCGTGCAGCCGCGGCAGCCGCTGGTGATCAAGGTTTTTCAGTATATCCACCTCGGCGGGCAATTTGGTCGCATCGTCCTTTCGGACCACCTTCATCGCCCTCAGCACTCCCAGCCGCCGGTGCCGGACGAGGTATACCTTACCCATTCCCCCTTCGCCAAGCAATGACAGTTCTTCATATACTTCCTTATAAGACATCTGACGACCTCGCAAAAATTAAGATGATTTTTCACTCTATGTGATTAAAGCACAAAAATCGCAGGCCTTTTCCCCAACCGCATAATCGCCGCTTTTAATGTAATAATTGTCGAATTCCTTGCCATAAAGCTATTCTTAACAGTATCCTCTGGCGGCAATAACGTTATATCCGAAAGCCGACTCGCTGTTCCTTTGAATCACCATTCCCGTAACATCGCTTTCCGTTCCATCCGGCAGCTTCTCCTGACCAAATATCACATAGTAAACTCCCTCGTCCACTTCGTATACGCTCTCCACAAATATGTCTTCCTCCGGCGCATCGGCACCTGCCTCGCACACATATTGATTCTGCTCTGTTTCCTCGCTGCCCCAATGCGGATAGTCGCTCGATGCATATCCGCGCCCGTACAGGCTTTCCACCAGCCTCTTTACGGTCTCAAAGCCGACCTTTGAATAATACCCGTCAAGCTCGTCGTACCGGAATCCGTATTCTTGAAAATTCTGATCTGAGCAGTCCGCATATCCATAATATCCAACAGTAGAACTCGCCATCTCTTCATCTGTCAAACTGTTCACGTCACAGAAGTCGTATGCAGTCCAATATTTCAAGTCGTAAAACAACCATTTTTCATCCTCTGTCGGAGTGTATATCTCATACGGTCCCGGATATTTTGCTTTTACCCACTCGTTGAATACTTCTTTTCTTCCCGCCCTGTCGTCTCTAGGAAGCGAATCCGGCTTAGCCTGATAAACGGCGTCCAGCGTCTCGCTCCCGTCCGTCGATGCAGCCTCCGCCTCAGACGTCTGCGCCGTTATCTCCGAAACGGCTTCGGCGCTCTCGATTTCGACGTCATAATTATAAAGAGCGGCAATGCATCCGCTGCTGCTCAGGCAAACCGCCGCCAGCAACGCTATTGCTATTCGTGCCTTCCGGCCGTTATACCTTTTGCTTTTTTCACTGTATACCATATTAAACATTTTCCCTCTCTGAAGCTTACCCTTTTATTTTAAGGCATTCTTGCAGCGCTGCCTCATCTATGTAATAACCGGTCAATTTAGTGTAATAATTGACATGAAATTCGGTATTGAGATTTTTATCAATGCGTGTTTCTCTATAATTGCTCTTACAAACAGGCGTGTTTCGGCGTCGTTTTGTTTGACAATCGTATGTTTATGTGTTATTTTTTATTTAATCCGTCTTTGTTGAATTATCTCGTTTTTACAGGAGTGCAGGCTGCATGAACTCAGCTATCGTATATGCTTCCAACTGTATACTCGGTATCATAATGGTACTATTCTGTATGCTTACCCTGAAGATGAGGTGGGGGCGCGCAGTCACGTTCATCGGCGCTTACGCAGTGGTACTTTTCAGCTTCTTCGGTCTGCTCCTGTTGCCTGATCAAAACATAGCGGCAAAGCAGACAGTCGGTTTTTTAATAGATCTCATCGGATTCCGAATATTATTCACGGACAAAATGCCCAGGCTGGCCATATGCACCTTCACCATATTCATGAACGAATGGATATGCGAGTTCATCAGCTTTTCATTTTTCTCAAATGTATATCCCCAGACCACTCAGGGGATGTTCCTTATACCTCCGCTGACCCAGGTCAGTATGTATGCAATATATATTTGCGTTTACGCCTTCCTCATGTGGATATTCTCGCTGCTGCTCAACCGCATACTCAGAAGCTTTTCCTGGCAGGATATCCTTTCATATATCTTTTTCCCTTTCATGCAGCTTGCCATGGTGACATGGGGTTCTCTGCCCAACTTTTACAATCATGCTGAAGCAGTGCGGCTCTGTATAATATTATTCTGCATAATTTCAGACGTGGGACTGTACTACTCCATGCGGGGCATAACCCAGCGGGCGGAGCTCAGGGCCTCCAATGCCCTGCTGTTGAAGCAGGTAGATGCGGAAAAGGAGCATTACGCCGCCCTTACGGAGCAATATGAAGCGATGCGCCGCATGCGGCACGATATAGCAAACCACCTATACACCATACAGGCGCTGCTGGACAACGGCGACACAAAGCATGCGGCGGAATACGCCAAGGAAATACTGCCCCGGCACACCTTTCACTCCAGCTTGGGCAGCTGTGAAAATCCCGTAGTGGACGCTTTCCTTTATTCCCGCATGAGCAAGCTCAAGGCCGCCGGAATAAGCGCGGAAGCAGACGTGCGGCTGCCCGCTGAAACAAGCATATCCAATGCGGACATGATAATCGCCTTCGGCAATATGCTGGATAATGCGGAAGACGCATGCCGTGCCCTGCCCGAGGGTAAGCGTTATATACGCATACAGGCCGACATCAAAAACGGCTGCTGTACGCTGCGCATGGAAAACTCCGTTGCAGAGCAGCCCGTCTCAAAAAAGGAGCGCATACCCGGTCTGAACCGCGGCGTAGGCCTGAGCATACTGGAGCGGCTCGCGGAGCAATACCGGGGAACCTTTACCTATGGGCTGAAGAATAGCCGTTTTTGTGCTGTATTGACTATGCAGACAAGCGAGGTGAGGTAAGAAATGCTTAGTATAGCTGTATGTGACGATGATGAGCTGCACCGTAAAAGGACGGTTGCGCTCATACGAAATACGCCGGGATTTGAGAATTCCCTTATACGGGAATTCAGCAGGGCGGAAAACCTTCTGGACTCCATAAGTGAGGATCATTATTTGCCGGATGTAGCTGTGCTGGATATTCAAATGGATGAAATGGACGGCATAGAGCTCGCCATGAGGCTGAACCGCTCGGTGCCCGAGTGCCAGATAATATTTCTCACGGGATATATTTCATATGCAACCCGCGCCTATGATGCGGAGCATGTGTTTTATGTGCTCAAGACCGAGACGGACAGCCGCCTCGGCACCGCCCTGAACAAAGCGGCGGAAAAAAGGCGCGCCTGCTCATGCCAGCAGATAATAATCAACGCCGACGGCGCATCCCGGCGGCTGCTTTGGGATCAGGTCCAGTATCTCGAACGCGTGCTGCGGCGCATGAGAATAGTGACTTTGGACGGCGAGCTTTGGACGAACACCCCTCCATCCGACATAGTTTCTCAGCTCGACAGCCGGTGCTATTGTCAATGCCACAAGAGCTTTTATGTAAACACTGCCTGCCTTGCGGCGATGCTGCCCACGGAATTCATACTGCAAAGCGGCCTTCGTGTTCCGATAAGCCGCAGCTATAAAAAGGCCGCCCGTGAAAGCTTTTTGTTTAAATCGGATGTAATATCAGATAAAATATAGGGTAATACAAAATATGGAATAAAACAAGGAGAGCAAAACAATGATAGGCGCAATTGCAGGAGATATCATAGGCTCGATCTATGAACGGCACAATATAAAAACAAAGTCTTTTCCACTGTTTCAGCCGGAAAGCCGGTTTACAGATGATTCAGTCCTGACCTGCGCGGTCGCAAGAGCCATACTGAACGGCGGCATCCACGAGGACTATCTGACCTCTATCCGAACGATAGGCCGTATGTATCCCAACTGCGGCTACGGTGGGCATTTTATCGACTGGCTGAAGAGCGATTCCGCCGAGCCCTATAACAGCTGGGGCAATGGCTCCGCCATGCGCGTATCGCCTGTGATATGGGCATACGATTCGCTCGAGGAGGTTTTGCGGGCGGCAAAAGTCAGCTCGGAGGTAACGCATAACCACCCCGACGGCATAAAGGGCGCGCAGGCCATCGCGTCGGCGGGCTTCCTCGCCCGCACAGGGTATGCCAAGAGCGAAATAAAGAATTATATAAGCTCGCAGTTCGGCTATGACCTCGACCGCACACTTGATGAGATACGCCCCGTTTACGGCTTTGAGGTGAGCTGCCCCGGCAGTGTGCCGGAGGCCATTATCGCATTCCTCGAAAGCGGCGACTTTGAAAGCGCCATACGCGGCGCAATCTCAATAGGCGGCGACAGCGACACGATAGCCGCCATGACCGGCGCGTTGGCAGAGGCGGCATACGGTGTGCCCTACATTATCCGCCGTGAAGCGTTTAGCAGGCTGCCCCTCATATTAAAAGGCATAGTCGAGGAATTTGAAAGCAGGTATCAGGGCCATGCGTGAAATATATGCCGATACTCCGGCGCTCACTTTTTCAAAAACGAGAAACGCCCCTTCTTCTCATAAGGAGCAGTGCTCATCTCCCCCGCCGTGTAGCCGGTTGCGTCGATTGCGGCACGGAGGGCGTTTTCGTCCAGCGGTATCTTGGAGAGGATCACCGTCTAGCCCCTGGAATGGGACGATCTGACCTTTACAACGGGGAAATTCCCCCGAACTGCTCATATAAACGCTTACTCCGAATAACTCCGCCTGCGGCGCACAGGCGGAGTTGCTTTGGCGCTTAAGCGGCAAACATCCACCAGCTATACTGGTGAGAATTGAAAGCTTCAAATGGAGACGCCAATACCATATTGTGTTTGCGCCAAAGTATCGACGGCAGGAAATATACGGTAAGCTAAAATCGGATATAGGAACGATCCTGTGAAAGCTATGTGAACAAAAAGGTAGGGAAAAACTCACTAATGATATTTGACCGGCACGTAAATCTCAAGTATGAGTACGGTAACCGTCACTTTTGGTGCCGCGGATATTATGTGGATACGGTTGGACGAAATGCCAGGGTAATTGAGGAATACATAAGTCTGGCAGTCAAGAGCCGGAAAATGCAAGCTACCGCCGGCAAGTATCATTTTGAACGGTTTGTCGTGAAACGTTTCTTTGCCGCAGCGGTTGAGAAGCAGCCCCGAAGCCGCATCGCATCATCCGTTCCAGTCACCACAGGTGTGCCGGCTTCAAGCCCGTTTTCCCGGGCAGCTTTAATGGTAACACATCCGGCAATTTCCGTGTACCAACTTGCCCTTTCCTATTAGTTCCTCAATTTTTTCGAGTTCTTTTGACGCTCTGGAGTCGATGCCATATAAAACCCCATTAACACTGCTCTTTCAATAATTATAGAAGTATTCTCTCCGGAATTCTTTCACTATGTCCATGAAGTCCTTCACTCTATAATAATCGGTGAGGTTTTCGAGCTTCCCCTCCACCTTAAATGTCGTACCCATAAGCGAGCCATCGGCGACCGCCAGCTTATCGCATATATTTTCCTTTAGATAACTGGATGACGTCCATAGCAGACACAACCAAGTTGAGTTAACAATAGAGCGGCCTGTGCAGGCAAGCCGCTCTATGTAGCACAGCAAGTACTATTCTTTTGTCGCTTCGGATTTGAAACGCCGCAAGTATTCTTGGTATTCTTCTTTTCCTTTATTCGATGACAGGCTTATGACCACAAGAAGAGTCAGGCCAACTCCCAAGGAAACCCACAGTGGAGCTATGCCAAACGGGCTACCTGCAAAATGCCATATTGCGGCTATAACCCCCCCCGCAACGATAGACCAGAAGGCTGCATCGTTCGTTACCTTATCCCAGTGAAGCGATATGACCAGAACAATTCCTGATATTGCCCTTATTTGAAAAGATGCCAGCAGATCATTGAGGATCGATTTCATATTTGAGGCTATAAACACCGAAAGCACAGCTATTGCCACGACAGACGCCCTGAAGCATATCATCTGTTTTTTCTCGCTCGCCTTTGGCTTAATATTTAAATAAATATCGCGCACAACAGTAGTGGCCAGCATAAGCAGTATTGCGGGGCCCGTAGAGAGAACCGCGCCGAGTATTGCAATGCTCGCGAGGCCGCCCCAGCCTGGCGACAAACGGTTTGCCATTTCGTACAGTATGCCTTTTCCGTTGCTTTCCGGCAGCAGAATACGCCCCGACAGCCCTATCGCGGCAGGCAGCAAAGCAAAAATCGTTACAAGCACAGCCACTACGATGATACTCTTGCGGGCCTCATGAAGGCTCCGGCAGCAGTAGCATGAATTTACCACCGTCATAGCAGAAATCATTGCAAAAGCCGCCCCAATCACCTGTGCGATAACGGTCGGCACATCTGGATACATAAGGTTGAAGTGGGTGTCGAGCAGTTGTTGGTATATATTCTCAACGCCGCCCGCATCCCTGACGTTGGCCCAGGCTATTACGCTGAGGAACACCACTATCACCGCCATATGAAGTACATTTGCCCCCGCAACGGACTTTATGCCGTTTAAGGATATGACTGCAAAAAGCACGGCACATCCAATGAGTATGGTAATATCATTTATATCCGCCACGGAACGTATTATCGGCCCCACTATCGACACGACCGCAACAGACTGCATCGAGTATATCACTAGGAATGCCAGCAGGACGACCATAGTAACAGCCCAGCGCACTTTGTTGTTAAAACGCATTTCAAAGGCCTCCGCAACGGACATAGCGCCTTTTCGACCCGCTTCATAAAAGAACCGTGAAGCGAAAACAACAAATACCATACAGCCTATTGCTTGACCCCAGTTGCCCCATACTGCATTTATACCATGCGTAAAAGCCTCGCTGGCATTGCCGACAGTACCGGCGCCTGCTATCAGTTCACCGAAGAGCAGCGGGATAAGCGTACAGGCAGGCATACCGTTCTTCGCCACGAAAGTATTCCTTGTGCTGCTCTGCCTATTTTTATTTATCAGGCTTATTATGCAGGTCAGCCCCAAATATACTGCGACCATTATGAAAGCCGTCATTCTTTTTCCTCCGAATCTTCCCTTCTTTCGGTATACCTGTCAGCCATCCTTTTTGCTGCGGCAAAACAAATCGCCGATAAAGCACCTATCACAATACACATTCCCCAGCCCAGCTTATATGATCCTGTCCTGTCAAAAACCGCCGCCAGCAATAATCCTCCAAGCGACATTCCGAGCTGCATCGGGCTTTGTGTTAGGCCGCGCATTATATTGAAGTTCTTTGTGCCAAATGTTGCGCTTATAAGAAGCGGGGCAGATACCGTGCCGACCCCGTTGCCTATGCCGTACAGTATAGCCATAAGGTACATTATCTGCATACTGCGGCCAAGCATCAGGCACAGAAAGCCTCCGCCCATTAGGCCAAACGCCGCCATAGCGCCTTTTATGGTGCCGAACCTGTCGTTTATCCACCCTAATATGAGCTTACCGAATATGCCGACAAAGGAGTACATGGATACGATCAGCGCGGCTGCCTGCGGTCCATACGAATCAGATATGCAGGGGCTGATCTGCCTGAGCGGTGCAGAGCAGATTATACCAAGCAAGAGCATTCCGAGCATATGTACATAGAAGAAACAATGCGTTTTCGCTTCTCCAAGGCTGATATTTGGAACGCCATCATCTCTATTTGTCTTATTGTTCGGCTCGTTTTCGTTTCCGTAAGGGCTAAGCCCTTTATCCTTCGGCCTTGTCCTTATCAACAGCAAAGCAATAGGCGCTGCGACCGCAAGAACCAGCAATCCTATCATTCGGTAGGAAGTACGCCACCCATAACTGGTTATCATCGTCGTTATAAGCGGGCTCAAAAAAGTCCCACCGATGCCGATACCTCCTAAAGCAATACTCATTGCCAGACCTCGGCTTCTATTGAACCATGCAGTTATGAACATCGATACCGGCATGAAGGCACAACCAGAATAAAACACACCTACCAGCACAGAAGATACATAGAACTGCCAGACGCTGTTTGCCAATGAATAAGACATATACGACAATGCGAAGCATATAAGGGATCCAGAAAATATCCAACGCATATTGTACTTAGAATATACCTTCCCCCATATCGGAGAAAGTAGTAATCCGCACATGGCGACTAAAGTGCTGGTTACCGTAAAAGCACTGCGCGAAATTTCAAATTCTTCCGTAACTGCCGGTAGGTAAAGGCTTGCGCAAGCGTTTACAAGCGGTGCTGTAAAAGCCATCACCACAAAGCAGGCACAGCAGATTACCCATCCGTAGTGAACTTTTGCCAATTTCATTATGCGACCTCTATCCTTATGTACAGATGATCTTCATCCTTGCCTTAGTTGTTCTTAAGATATTCAAAGGCACACTGAGCATGTATGGCGGCTCCGTATGGCAATGCATCCTCATTGAATACGATTTTAGGATTGTGTGCCGGATAGGTAGGGCCGTCTCCATCCGGTTTGCAGCCGATGCTGAAAAACACACTTGGGACCAGTTCAGTTATGCGCGCATAATCATCCGAGGCACTAGACGGCGGATATGGAATGTATTTTATATCCAAGTCTTCGCAATAACGCATCATTTCGTCAAGCAGCTCAGGATTCGTATACATTGCAGGAACATCGGACAGTACTTCGTATTCGGTTTTTGCGCCGAAAGCCAGCGCTGTATAATCAACGATTTCATGGACTCGTTTTCTGAGCTTTTCACGAAGCTCGGGATCAAACATTCGCATGGTTCCCTGCATGACCACTTCCTCAGGGATAATATTTGCCGCATTACCTCCGGCAAACTGCCCAAATGTCAGCGTCACGGTTTTATCGGCAGGAGCTTCACGGGCAATCAATTCCTGCAGCGCAAGATAGGTATGAGCGGCAACATTGATGGGATCTATGCCGGTATGCGGCCACGCACCGTGGCATCCTTTGCCTTTTACGGTAAGCTTCATCCCGTCACAGGAAGCGCAGGTATAGCCATGGCATACGGCAACCGTACCCACGGGATTACGGGCGTTCATATGCATATCCACAGCTATATCTACCTCCGGGTCGTGCAAAACCCCGGCGTCTATCATCGCCCTTGAACCTATAAACACCTCTTCACCCGGCTGAAACATGAGCTTTACGGTTCCGCAAAGCTCATCCTCGCAGCTCTTGAGAATTTTCGCCGCTTCAAGGAGCATTGTCGTATGGAGGTCGTGCCCGCAACAATGACCGTACCCGTTATCTGCGGAAAAAGGCAGCCCGCTGTTTTCTTTTATTGGCAGAGCGTCCATATCAGTGCGGAGCATGACCGTTTTCCCCGGCTTTTTCCCTCCAATTATGCCAACAATACCGCATTTGCATATTTCTTTGTTCGGTATGCCGTACTCAGTAAGCTTCTCCGATACAAATTTCGCCGTAATCGGAAGATCATCCCTTATTTCGGGGTTGCGATGGAGGAACCTTCTGTTCCCTATCATTTCTTCTTTGTCATCAATCGCCTGCTTTAAAAACCGGTTCATTTGCCTACCTCCTTTTTCAGACCAATGGATACAGCGCTCACGCTGCCGCATGATTTGCATTTCATCCTATCATATAACCAATAAAAAAAAGTGTTACATAGGCTACATAACACTTTTATGATTTTGGTATTATTTTGAAAAATCACCATTCGCCCATGTTGGCATCGCCATTACAATGTTCCATTATCCTTTCCACGTCCAGTATTTTTATTCGTTTTCTCTGTATATCTATGGCCTCTTCTTTTTTTAGCTGTTGAAGCACCTTATTCGCGTTTACTCTGTTGAGTCCGGTGAGCATGGCGATATCCTGCTGCGATATTTTCACGCATTCAACAGGATGCGTATGTTTTATATGTCGGTTTGCGATATGAAAATACAGCAGCTGGCATACTCTAACCATGCCGTCATCGTACATCTGTGAAAGCATTTGGGCAGCAAGGGAATGCTGAAGACAGACGGCAACATCCAGCATTTTTTCCATGAGCGGGTAATTGCGGCCTGCAAGCTCCTCAAGCTCGCTGCGGGTCAGCAATATTGCCTCCACATCGGTATACGCCTCCATAAAAAGATTTTCCTCCCATTTAGGCATACCATGCGGGGAAAACTGCGGAAGTAAACATCCGCTGCCTGCAACATACAATGCTTTCTCGTTCCCATCGCTATGCAGCACCACAGCACGCACAAGCCCGCTCCGCACATAATAGAATTTGTCTGCGGGCTCATTGAACTGTTTAATAGGCGAATGCTTTTCCAGCGTGACTCTTTTCCCAGTCTTAAATATCAAGCCTTCAAAATCGAAGAAATCTCCATACATATAATAGTTTGGTATCATTCTGCCCGCATTCCTTTCTTATGTTTATTAACGCACAGAGATTATAGCATAATATGCGAGTATATAAAAGATGGCTGTTCATGCTACCTGTCATCCAATCATCCATGTGTATTCGACCCATAAAAATTTTTTCGAAAACTGTAATGCAAATCACTTATTTGAATAGGCAAACTTGATAGAATTTCTTTAACCAGTCGACAGGGAAAACACAAACTGCTTATGAAATGGAGGATTTATGAAAAAATATCTGCATTATGCGTGGGTGATATGCTTTGGCTGTGCATTTATATGTGCCCTCACCTCTCCGATCATCAATGCAACGGCAACACAGTATCTTATCTCTGTAACAGAGGAATTTGGAGTATCCAGAAGTGCTTTTACCCTCAGCTCCACCATAGTTGCGCTGGTAGGCATGGTGATTTCCCCGCTGTGGGGTAAAATTTACTCCGACCGCAAGCGTATGCGCGGCGTGTTGACTATTACAACGTTAGGCTTTGGCCTGGCCTATATGTCCTATTCGTTAGCACAAAATATCGGTCAGTTCTATATTTCTGCCGTAATACTGGGGTTCTTCTGGGCAGGCGCCTGTTTCATGCCCGTATCCATGATGATAACTGCCTGGTTCAACAAAATGCGCGGGTTGGCAATGAGCATCACCCTGGCGGGCATAGGCTTTGGCGGATCAGTCCTCGCCCCCATAATAAACAGCTTCATAACAAATTACGGTTGGAGGATAGCCTACCGCTACGTTGGTATAATAATCATAGCCATTGCTTGCCCGGTAGTATTTTTCCTTCTCCGGGCTACTCCTGAAGAAATGGGTAAGAAGCCTTTCGGAGCGGATTGGGAAGAAAACGAGAAAGATAAGAAAAAAGCTCTCATCTCCAATGAGGGAAATGTTGAAATATCTCCTAACGATGTCAAAAACAAGGCTTTCTTCTGGATATTCATGATAGGCTTCTTCGGGATGGGCCTTGTGTGCTCTGCGCCCATGCGTCAGATGAATCCCTATATTTCAGATATATACGGATCAGAATTTGCGGCAAGCGTTATAGGTCTTTCATCGTTGATGGGCATATTTGGCAAAATACTTCTCGGCGCCCTGCACGACAAATTCGGCAGTATCAAGTCCTCCTCCATCGCTTTTGTAGCCTTTGCGTTGGCCTTTATTGCTGCCATTGCCGGCGCCCACGGTGAAAAGAATCTATTTTATGTGTATATAATTCTTTATTCCTTTGCTGCCGGCGTTGGCACAGTCTCCGCGCCCCTCATCATAAGCGCCACATTCGGTACGAAAAGCTTTAATATGATGCGCGGCTTGACTCAGAGCCCCCTGCAGGCAGGTATGTCATTGGGCGGCCTTATGGTCGCAGGCGTATTCGATATTACAGGTGCGTATACCCTTGGCTGGGCAGCATGTATTGCAATATCTGTAATATCCATAATATGCTTCTATGCGGCTCACAAGATGTCCCGCAAATATGCCGCCGAAATCGATATGGCAAAATAGTGCGGCATAAAAGCAAAGTAATATTGTGAATTTCGGCTGATAGTATAAAATGAGAGATTTGTTTCCATTATGCACTATGGAACAAATCTCTCAAATTCATTATGCAGAGCATTTCCCGTTCTCATTTCATTCAAGCGTCAACGGAGTTAGTTTTGATAAGATCTACCGAAATCTGATCGGCAAGAACACGCTCGATCGTTTCTTTATCCGTATTTTCGCTCTATTCGGTTACAAGTATCTTGTATGCGCAATAGTCATATCGATGCAGGACAGCTACCTTTTGAACGGCGTCACCACCAAGCTTTGCCCCGAGATAGCGCGGCGCTACGGCATCAACCCCGACAGCATAGAGCTGAGCATACGCACCGTTATATCCGCAATATGGTACGACAGAGACCCAGCGCTCCTGCGCGATTTTATGGGGCGCAGCTATCAGTTTCAGCCGGGCAACGCAAAGTTTATAGGCATAGCAAGCCGCCGTTTTTCCCTGTACCTCCGCGCCGCGATGCGCAGTAGAAAGGAAAAGCCCGAAAAAGTTAGACTTTATCGGGCTTTCTGGCGTCCCCGGCGCGATTCGAACGCGCGGCCTTTCGCTTAGGAGTTAAGCGTGTATTTCCCCGTTTAACGCATGCGTCCCATGCCACACATCAGAAACCGCTATTTTAGGGACTTTTCGAGGTAGTTAGTCCCACGGCGCAAATCGAAAAACACCTCAACGCAGCCTCTAAAACTCGCCCCGATTTGCAAGATGTTTGCACAGGTAATATGAAAAGGCGAGTGTACTTCCACCAAAACAGGGCTATTTCGTCCCCTCCAATCGCACAGAGAGTAAGAGAAGCACCTATGCTTGGTGCTTCTCTTTTCATGTTCTGCAATGCCATGTATGCCGATATAAAAGAGCATCTCGCCCCTCCTTTAAAGATGCTCCTTACATAGAATTGGTGAAGGCCATAAGTCTATGAAAAAAATATGAAAGGAGGAAAAAAACCATGACCAAGGTAATTGTGTTCGCCAATCAAAAGGGCGGTGTGGCAAAGACTACGACAGCGATTGCACTTGCACAATCACTTGCTCTTGACGGGAAAAAGGTGTTGTTCTTTGACCTCGACCCGCAGGAGAACGCATCCAATACACTAAGGCTTAAACAGGATGTGCCAAATCTCTATGACCTTATGACCGCGCCTGATGGCGATACGAGTGTGTTTGATGCCTGCCTGCAATCCGTAGAGGGCTGCAAGAACATCACAGCAATTCGCGGAAATATTCAACTATCCGCTGCCGATTTGATGTTCAACAGACAGGGACGCGAGTTTATCATCAAAGAACGGCTTGAAGCACACAAGAGCGGATTCGATGTAGTTATCATGGACACGCCGCCCGCGTTGGGTGTACTGACGGTAAATGCTTTGACAAGCGCGAATACTGTCGTTGTACCGATAAGCCCTGATGGATATTCCTTGCAGGGCTTCTATCAGCTCAATGAGAACATCCGGCTAATCAAGAAGTATTCAAACCCACAGCTAAAAATCGGAGGCATTCTCGTCACAAGATATGTGCCAAACACTATTGTGAGCAGAGAAATCAAAGAAATCGCGCAGGAGTACGCGGAAATGGCTGGCACGAAAGTGTATAAGTCAGTTATCCGTCAGACCGTGTTGGTGAGCGAAAGCATCAGCGCACAGCAGGGTGTTGTTCTGTTTGCGCCGAACAGCACTGCGGCGCAGGACTATCGGGCGTTTGCAAGGGAAATCAAGCGTGAAGAACTGATGAAGGGAGGTATTGAGTATGGCAACGAAGAAAGCGGACTTCCGGCAAAGCACCGCCGCAATGTTCCTGACCTTGAAAGATGAGCAGAACGAGCCAAGCAATAGCGGAATTAACATTCCCGACGGCGCGGAATATGTGCAGGAAATCCCGATCTCCGAAATAAGCGACTTCCCCGACCATCCCTTCAAAGTGCGGCAGGACGAGGCAATGTTGAATATGACGGAGAGTATTCGTGAAAACGGTGTACGCCAGCCTGCAATCGTGCGTCCCATGCCGGACGGCGGGTATCAAATGCTTTCGGGACATAGACGTAAAGCGGCTTGTATGGTAATCGGCAAGCTGGCTATTCCCGCTGTTGTGCGCGAAATGAGCGATGATGAAGCCATTATCTGCATGGTGGAAGCCAATCATCAGCGCGAGAACATTCTGCCGAGCGAGCGCGCCTTTTCCTACAAAATGCAGCTTGAAGCCATGAAACGACAGGCGGGACGACCTGCCAAGAATAATTCAGCGCAAGTTGCGCTGGATTTTCAAGGAAAGCAATCAAGAGACATTCTTGCCGAAGAAGTTGGCGTTAGCAAAGACCAAGTACGTCGATATATCCGCTTAACGGAGCTTGTTCCCCAGCTTCTTCAAATGGTGGACGATAAGAAAATCGCATTCAACCCCGCTGTTGAACTGTCATATATTCCGCACGAGCTTCAAACCGAGCTGCTTGACATTATCGAAGCTAACGAGTGTACGCCGTCGTTATCACAGGCGCAGCGCATGAAACAGGCGGCGCAGGAGGGTAAGCTCGACAGGAACGGCATGGAACTGGTGATGCAGGAGGAAAAGCCGCAACAGAACAACATCACCATTAAGAGTGATAAACTCAGCAAATACTTCCGCAAGGACGCTACTCCCCGAGAAAAGGAAGAAC
>OHAT01002257.1_pt1 | contig 14856 bp, 18 predicted proteins | sample 1577141 | NCBI WGS metagenome assembly OHAT01 (sample SAMEA3541578, study PRJEB24748) | human gut metagenome | biome: human gut; feature: human-associated habitat; material: faeces | place: China | collected 2012 | reverse complement strand
TGAAATATAGGTGGGGGATGAATTTATTTGAGAAATTTTGGAATAGTGAGGGTATAAGATATATAGGAAGCTTCTTTTCCTAAATATACAGAAATTTAGGGGGGTAAGAGCATGGATTATGATTTACAAAAAAATCAAAATGCAGAACAGACTTATCGTTCCATTCGTAATTCTATTGTGTCTGCACAGCATCGTTTGAGCACAGCCGTAAATTCTGCTATGGTAACAACTTATTGGGAAATTGGAGAACAGATTTTTAAAGCATGTGGAGAAAATGATCGTGCAGAATATGGAAAGAGATTATTGGAATATCTTTCAGAGCAGCTGACAGCAGAGTTTGGAAAAGGTTTTGATAAATCAAATCTTCGTAAGATGAGGCAGTTTTATTGCACTTTTCCAATTCGAGACACACTGTGTCCTGAATTGAGCTGGTCACATTATCGTGTCTTGATGCGTATAAATGATGAACAGGTACGAACGTTTTACATGGAGGAATGTGCAAAAGCAGCCTGGAGTGTTCGTCAGCTAGAACGACAGATTAACACGATGTATTATCAGCGTGTTTTAGCAAGCCAGGATAAGACTGCAGTTGCAAAAGAAATTCAGACAACGGAGCCAAAACCAGAATATGAGAAAATAGTGAAAGATCCTTATGTTATGGAATTCCTGCAAATTCAGCCGGACACTCATGTGTATGAAGGAGATTTGGAAAAGGCATTAATTGATCATCTTCAACATTTCCTTTTGGAACTTGGAAGAGGATTTTCCTTTGTAGCACGCCAAAAGAGATTTACATTGGATGGGCAGGATTTTTTTATTGATCTTGTATTTTACAACTATATTTTGAAATGCTTTGTTCTTGTTGACTTGAAAATGGGAAAACTGACCCATCAGGATTTAGGACAAATGCAGATGTATGTGAATTATTATACTCGTGAAATGATGAATGAAGGTGATACGCAGCCTATAGGGATTGTACTTTGTGCAGATAAGGGAGATTCTATTGTAAAATATACACTTCCTGAAGAGAATCACCAGATATTTGCATCGAAATATTTCACCTATCTGCCGTCAGAGGAAGAATTGAAACGTGAATTAGATTTGAAAGAATTTCACAAAAAGAATGAAAATGAAAATATAAATCATAATTTGTCGTAATAATTCCAGCAATTGATTTTTTCGCAATATTGTTCAATAAAGTAACTTCATCTTTTAATTCTGGGCATAAAACTGATTTTTGTTTTAGATAATAACTCAGTTCAGCCTTAAATGGAGAACATCCGTTCTCTACCTTTTCAGTATAAGCTCCATCTAAGCTTCTAATTTCAGGATTGCGAAACCACTCTTTGTTAAAGTCTTCTTCTATAAGTGATGCTATTTTAGGATTAATACCATATGGACTATTTTCAAAAGATGCTCGATCTTCATAAGAACGGTATGCAAATGAATCTTGTTTTAATTTATCTGCCATTACTTTTAATAATCCTATCCAATCAGGTAAATTATAATATCTTCTTGATAATCCAGAGCCAACAAATAAAAATGGTATTGTATCTAAACTTTCAATGAGTTGTTCAATTGTTTTGCTCATATAACCATCCTTTCTCACTGACATTTATGTCTAAAACTCTTTTAAGCAATGTAATACTCTGCTTAATTCTTTGTCATGGATTATTAAAATACTCTCTTCTAGATACAAGATAAGTGTCCTATATTATCTATACCCTTTATATGTAAAGATTACTCAATAAAACGAATATTAGTATTTATCTCCTCCTACTTATAGAAGCATGAACATTCTTGCAATAAAAAAATAAGCCAGATTTCTCTGACTTATTCAAACTTACACTCATAAAGAATCTGATTATCCTTTAAAGCTTTGTATTTATCACTTGTTTTGAACGTCTTTGTACTGCAACTTGGGGTGCATTAAATGTATTAGACAATGCATGAATAAGAAGTGCTGGATCATTAATATTGTGAGATAACTCAGTATATGCTTCTTTGAATGATGTTATTGGCATTAATAAAGCATCCGCAAAACGAATAGCTCTTAGTTCTATATCATTGATTCTATATGTATGAAAATACTCATCACTTGGATTACTATCATAGATGTAGTGAGCCAACTCATAGCATAAAGAGAAAAGAATCTCTTCATCAGCATATTCATTACTTAAAATAATGACTTTATCACTTTTGTATTTATCAATGAGTTGTTTTGATATACCTATTGTTGCTTTGATATGGTAATCATTGAATTTTGTAGTATAGATATTAAAGCCTAATACTTTCGCAATTTCCATTACTGGTACTCTTCTTTTGTTGAGCTTAAGATTGTATTCTGGATTATTCAAGAGAGTATTGAGTAAATCTTCAACATCAATATCTATTTGATTGTAATCAAAGCAATTGAAGAAATCATGTTGTTTATAGTTTTCTATTTCAATACACATATATGCTCTCCTTTTAATCTATTTCTTTACTTAATAGTTCTAATACTTCTTTTATATTCTTAAAGGTATGTGCTCCCTTTTGCATATACTTTCTAGGCCATAAGAGAGAAGATTGTAGTAATGAGTAAGGTATCAAGATGTCTCTACCTTGCTTTATACAGTGATCTGCTTGTCTTAATGCACCACTTTTCTCTCCTGCTTCCATGATAATAGTCGCAATAGAAATACCACTCATAGTCGCATTTCTTGTGGGGAAATTCCATTTGTATACTTTATTACAAGGTGGGAATTGTGAGACAACAAGTCCATGTTTTTCAATTGTGAGTTGAAGGCTTTTGTTTTCTTTAGGATAGTACTGGTTAATAGGTGTTCCTATGACAGCTATAGTTCTTCCATTGTTTTTTAATGCTGTTTGGTGGGTTATTGTATCTATACCTTTCGCAAGTCCTGCATTGACTACTATATTTCTTTTTACTAATGCTTTTACAAGTGTTTCTGTTTTTTTCATTGCTTCCTTAGAAGCATTTCTACTCCCTACTACACTGACAGACTTTTCATTTAATAAGTATACATTGCCTTTAAGAAATAAATATGGTGGTGCTGTTGGAATCACAGCTAATAGTTTAGAATATATCTCATCGCCTTTTTTAACTAATATGACATCTTCTGGGAGTGTTTTAAAACTCTCCTTGACTCTTAGATAGGTATGATTGAAATCCTTCTCTGATACGTGTAATTGCAAGGATAAGTAAGGGATGTTATGTATGAGACCACTTCTATACTTGAAGTGGTCTAGTTGTGCTATGAATTGACTAGTTTTCTTATCGTTACAAATGAAATATTGTTGGATGGTATAATACAAAATAGCATCTCTTACATAAGCATTATTAATATCCATAAGAGCCTCCTTTATGAGTATTCTATTATTGGAATGAGTGATTATCAAGAGAAGAAAAACATTATTGTGTTTGTATTATGTAGATAGTAGAATCAAAGCAGGAGGTATAAATATATGTGTTATCTTATCGCGAAAAGAATGAATAAACCTGGATGTATTGCATTACAGACAGAGCCTGGTGAAGAAATGGCAAAGTTTGCAGATAGAATACAAGAAAAACTTGGATATGATATAGAAATTATTACTATCAGTAGACCCACTGCATATGGAGAGTATGAACCTTATCGTTTTGTAAGTAGCTATGAGGAGTTTGAAAAAGAAGCAAGTCTACTTTAAAAGGAATCCTGTGTGTTAAGGATTCCTTATATGCTCTATAATCTAACTTGTAATTTACTAGTAGATGTTTTTATGCATTACCTTCGCATTTTTATGACTTGAGTCTCTTAATAAGCTTGAAACAATAGGCTCCCATTTACACTCATACTACGTGATAAATAAAATATAGGAAACCCCTAGTTATTTTGAATTACCCAAGATATCAAATGCATTCTTGCCTTTTCTTTTAAACTCACTTTTCTATTTTCTTCAGCCTCTCTATCAGTGTCGGAATATTAGCCAGTTGTTTCTTCATAATATCTATCTGCTATATATTCCGCTGACTCTGCCCACAGACCGTTTTCTGTTTCCTGCAACGTCTTATATGTTTCCGATTTATAGAATCGTAATACAGCTTCTTCAAAACTGATTTGAAAGTGTTCCTGTAATAGTTTCACTACATCTCTAATCTGTATACATACATTCATTGTAATGTCTTTTCCATTAAAACTATATATTTTCTCTGGCATAAGAACTCCTCCTAACCGGTTTTAGATATTCTAAAGCTTTTTCCGTGTGAAATGATACCTGATTATTTACTTTACTATATCGCAATCTCTCCACTGCCTCTTTCGCAGTAAGTATATTAGCAATATATAATTGTATAGTTTCCATGGTATTATCATCTGCTACAGGACCAATCACCGCATCATGCTCATGCTGCAGACCACCTTTACTTCTATTCAATTTAATAAATTCTAACCATTCTTCATTCAATGTATCAAAACGTTTTACTCGTAATGCAGCTACTTCTTCAAATACAAATTCATACACATAATACCTGTTCTTCTTTTCTCTTAAAGAAAGTCGATATGCCCATTCTTTCGATTGGGAACGCAAAACGATGGTAAACCATTAATTTTCTTGAATCCTCTGCTATCACTTTTTCCACATATTCCATGAGCATGTCCTAATAGCATGAAATCATAGCCATACTTTAAGTAATCTTTCATACAGAATAGTCTATTAGCTGATAATAGTATATCAGGTAATTTTTCATCTACAGCATTCATTTCTTTCAATGTGATAACAATATCAAACTATAAAGCACACGCAAAGTGAACTACATCGACTTAATACTCAGTATTCTCTATATCCTTGAATGACTGCTTCAAGAATCTGATCTAATTCATCAATTGTATACTGTTTACTTCCTGATATTCTCTCTTCCTCTACAGAAAGAAGTTGTTCACGTAAATCCAACATTTTTTCTTTGCGTTTAAATGTTTCTATATCCATAATAACCAGATCCATTTCTCCATTTTCTGTTAGAAAAATAGGTTCCTGAGTCTTCCTGCATAAGTTTACTATTTCATCATAATTCTCTTTCATTGATGAAGCTGGGGAAATCTTCATATGATGGACCTCCTATTTACTGATATTATGCCTTATATTAGTAAAGCATTCAATACTATTATCTCATTCTAATTGAAATAATATATGCTTCCTAGCCTCAAGAAGAAAAAAAGAGCGGTTAATCCGCTCTTATGCTTCAAGTGTGTCCTTGTATTCTAAATATTCATCGAATGTAGATAGACGGTCAATTGTACCTTCTGCAGTAAATTCGATAATTCTATTCGCAATTGTCTGAACAAACTGGTGGTCATGACAAGTAAATAGAATATTTTCTGGGAATCTCATTAAGCCCTGGTTTAGTGCCTGGATAGATTCAAGATCAAGATGGTTTGTAGGTTCATCAAAAATTAATACGTTTGCATCGTGCATCATCATTTTCGCAAGCATACATCTTACCTTTTCTCCTCCTGATAAAACATTCGCTTTCTTTAATGCTTCATCACCAGAGAATAACATTCTACCTAACCATCCTCTTAATTCCTGTTCATACATACTACCATCAGTAAACTGTCTTAACCAGTCTAATAAAGATAATTCACAATCATTAAAGAATGCTGAATTGTCTTTAGGGAAATATGACTGAGTAGTCGTAATACCCCATTTATAAGAACCTTCAAAATCTTTATCTTCTCCCATGATGATTTTAAAGAATGCTTCAGTTGCTTTATCGTCACCAACAAAAGCAACCTTTTCATTTGGAAGAATTGAGAAAGATACATTATTAATAAGTGTTTCTCCATCTACTACCTTAGTTAAGTTTTCAACATTTAATACAATGTTCCCTACTTCTCTGCCTGGTTTGAAACCAATGAATGGGTATCTTCTAAGTGATGGTTTCATATCAGTCATTTCTAGGTTATCTAATAACTTCTTACGAGAAGTAGCCTGTTTTGCTTTAGAAGCGTTGGCACTGAAACGAGCGATGAACTCTTCTAATTCTTTCTTCTTAGCTTCCGCTTTCTTGTTCTGGTCTTTCATCTGCTGGATCTGCATCTGAGAATATTCATACCAGAAATCATAGTTACCTACATATAGTTGAATACGGCTGTAATCAATATCAGCAATATGTGTACATACCTTGTTTAAGAAATAACGGTCATGTGATACAACAATGACAGTGTTTTTAAAGTTTAATAGGAAGTTTTCTAACCATCTGATACTCTTTAAGTCGAGATAGTTGGTAGGTTCGTCTAGTAAAAGAATATCAGGGTTTCCAAATAAAGCCTGGGCTAATAATACTTTAACTTTCTGATTACCATCTAAGTCTCTCATATACATATCATGGTATTCAGTTGTAATACCTAAACCATTTAGCATGATTTCAGCATCACTTTCAGCATTCCAGCCATCCATATCTGCGAACTCACCTTCAAGTTCTCCTAGTTTAATACCATCTTCATCATTGAAATCTGGTTTAGCATATAACTTTTCTTTTTCCTGCATGATTTCAAACAGTCTCTTATTACCCATGATGACTGTTTCTACTACTTTGTTGTCATCATAAGCAAAGTGGTCCTGTTTTAAAACAGATAATCTCTTATTAGGTTCAATAATTACTTCACCTTTGTTAGGTTCTATTTCACCTGATAATATTTTTAAGAATGTGGATTTACCAGCACCATTTGCACCAATAATCCCATAACAATTTCCTTCAGTAAATTTTACTGATACATCTTCAAATAAAGCGCGATCTCCGTATCTGAGTGATACATTATGTGTTGATATCATAGTCTACATTTCCTTTCGTACAGTGATGTATTATGCCATATTTAGTTGATATTGTCTAGTAAAATTGAGATATAGGTGATAGATAGAAATAGTGGTACTGTTATATAAAGAATGGAGATACTACAAAGACTATATGTAGTAAATAGAGAGTCTAAGATTACTACATGCATTAGATAGAAAAACTGATATAGGATAGATGGATATATAAAAAGAACAGGAACTTATCCTGCTCATAGTATAAGAATTACAGGTTTTATCCTGGTCGCCAGGCTCATATATCTGTTCGATATATAATCGGACGAGATTGTTTTTAAGACTATCTCTTGTCTACAGTTTATCTCCTAACTGCAAGGCTCATATATCTGTTTGATATATACTCGGACGTGGTTATTTTGAATTCTACCTCTTGAATTCGACTTTTTACGGTGCCAGTACACCGAGAACATTACTGTTCCTTTACTTTATCTATAAGATATCACAGATTGGTGAGTTGTCAATGAAAGTAATCAAAATTTTAATAACTGATTTATTTGTGAATCAGTCAGAATAGAGTTTAATACTATTTCTTTCTTATCTTTAAGAAAGTTGTTTGCTAGAGTCTCATAGAATGGATTAAGTGAAACATATCTATGACTATTTAAGTCTATCTTTCCTGATTCATTAATATCAAATTCAACAAATCTATATTTATCTATTCCTGTTTTTAAAGCTAGATCAACAAGTACATGTTCAGGTTTATTGGGAGAAGGTTCAAATGATAACTGTTTTAGATATTTGCTTACTAATATTTCATAATCAAGAACTGTTATTAATGCGATGTATTCTGAATCATTAAGTTTATTTACATATAGTTTTTCCATTAATAATCCCTCCATTCCAAAATGGAATATACCATTATACAATATCCATTAATTAAGTTCAAGCCATTTCTATAAATACTCTTAGAAATTTATTGCTTCCAATGTTTTCTTGAGTTATATACGTTATTTACCGCTTCAATATAACAAATAAATGAAGGGTGATTATGATCATTTTGTGTTAAGTATCTATTCTTGATAGTCTTATATTGTTCTCTGACTAATTCCCACTTACCATTACTTTTAATATAATCGACTTTAAATTTAATATCTCTAGAATTTGGAGCCTTATTCCAATAGTATTCATTAACAGGCCTTCTAGTAACAAGACCGGGATAAATGCTAGCAGCATATGAAATACTATTAAGATTAGTGTAACCAGTCTTTTTATGAATTAATCGATAAAGATTTCCATCTTCATCTTCACAAACGATGCAAACATCTATCGAAAATAATGTTTTACTTCCTGGAATATAATATTTTTTAGTGGTTAATGAGGATTTGGAATCTTCACAATCTCTCCATCCATGCTTTCTAAGAACAATATTAAAAGCTTTTCTAACGCATTCTTTGATATATTTACAATCCCAGTCATCACTTCTGACTATTTTAAGATTATAATCCAAATCTATGGGTTCGTTGGCATTTTGAAGTATTAGATTTCTTGCTTCACTACCAACAAGAGTGACCTCTGCACCTATATCAGATTCTTCTTTTAGGGTATGACATAGGTCTTGCATCATGTCTCCACAACAGGAACGCATACTGCTTATTAATTTTTTGTCTGTTACATAATTATACATAATAGTCTCCTTTTCATCCCATGCCGCCCATTTAGCTTTTGCTAAATCGTTACATTATAGCGTGGTATCAGTTCAATCTCAATACCCTATAAGAAATTACCAAATAAAAACAATCATTCTTTAGTTATTAATGATTTAATGAAGTTCAAGAAAGAAAGTCAGGCTATTGTAGCTAATAGATATGATTCTTCTTTAGATAATGTTAAAGATAAGGTATACACTGGATATATCTTTAAGAGAGACTAATATGGAGGATGAATTGATATGAACCATATTGATTTAAAGAATAAAACTGTTTTAGTTAGAGGTTCTACTGGCTTTATTGGTAGTAACTTAGTATTAGAACTATTAAAGTCACAATCACCTATTCATATTATTGGTTTAGATAATATGAATGATTATTATGATGTAAGTATTAAAGAATGGCGTTTAGAAGAAATTGAAAAGTGTTTAAAGGAACGTAGTGATTCTAGTTATGTGTTCTATAAAGATGATTTAGCTAATAAAGCTATTATTGATCATATCTTTGAAGAACATAAACCTGATATTGTAGTTAACTTAGGTGCTCAGGCTGGTGTACGTTATTCTATCAGTAATCTTGATGCTTATATTCAGTCTAATATGATTGGTTTCTATAATATCCTAGAAGCTTGTCGTCATTCATATGATAATGGTGCTAAGGGTGTAGAACACTTAGTTTATGCTTCATCTTCATCTGTATATCGTACTAATAAAAAAGTACCATATAGTACAGAAGATAAGGTAGATAATCCTGTATCTTTATATGCAGCAACTAAGAAATCTAATGAATTAATGGCACATGCTTATAGTAAGTTATACAATATACCTTCTACTGGTTTACGTTTCTTTACTGTTTATGGTCCAGCAGGTAGACCTGACATGGCTTATTTTGGATTTACTAATAAGTTACTTAAGGGAGATACTATTCAGATCTTTAACTATGGTAACTGTAAGAGAGACTTTACATATGTAGATCATATTGTAGAGGGTGTTAAACGTATTATGCAGGGAGCACCAGAGAAGAAGAATGGTGAAGATGGTTTACCTATTCCTCCTTATGCTGTATATAATATTGGTAATAGTAATCCTGAAAACTTGTTAGATTTTGTAACTATTCTACAGGAAGAATTGATTCGTGCTGAAGTGTTACCTGCTGATTATGTTTTTGAAGCTCATAAGAAGTTAGTTCCTATGCAGCCGGGTGATGTACCTATTACTTATGCTGATACGAGTGCTTTAGAGAGAGATTATGGTTTTAAACCCAATACTTCTTTGAGAGATGGTTTACATAAGTTTGCAGAGTGATATAAAGAGTTTTATAAGATCTGAATGACTTAAAAGGCTTAGCTTCGGTTATTATACTGTTTTGACTTGAACGAGTTGCAAGAATCTACAACTCACCTCGCCGTGCTTTGTAGTGTAAGACTCCTTCAATTAAAATATAAAATAAGATGCCTGCACAAACAAGAATTATTCATTTCTATGTGTGCCTTGGAGCCGCAGGCGGAAAGGAATGTGAGGTTATTATGGAGGAATTTGTTCAATGGTGGGGTGTTAATGTTTTTAATGTAGTATCAATCATTATATCGGGAATAATTTCACTGATTATTTCTGCTGCATACTATCACAAGGGAAATAGAAATAATCTTCAAATGACAATGCTTTTTCCAATCGTACGTTTATTAAACGAACATTACACTAGAAAAAACTATTGTTTATTAAATGAATTATCGCAGAATTATTGTAATAGATATTTATCTAAATCAGAGAGAAAAATTATGACAAATTTAGTATCCGCATATGAGGAAGTAAGTACCTATAATACAGTTAGTGTAAATGCTGATATTATTATGTCATATTTTGAATATCTCCTAAAGGCAAACAAAGTTGACCCTCAACCGGTTCCTTGGGTAGTTGATAGCGAAACTGTAAGTTATGATTATCCACCAGACTGGTATCTTTTTTGCGGTAATCTGGAAAATGTCTTTAAGCAATATGAATCAGAAATTCAAGCAACAGAATGTACAGACGCAATAATATCCATTCTATCTCATTATTGTAAAGAGTATTATACAAGTGAGGATTTACCATATTTTGAGGATTATGATTTGGAAACAGTATTAGACAAGTCAAAAATCACTCAAAAATGGAATAATAAATTTGAATCAATGGAAAAAGCAAAAAAAGAGTTTCTGGATTTAAGAATTATTAAGCAATTACAAAGTAAATAGCATTTTATAACAGTAAATCTATAAGGTTTGCTGCTTTTTTCATGGAAAGTAGGCTTTTATATGTTGTTGAGCGTCACTTTATTTACTGCTAAAAGGCGCATAACTATTCAAATTAAATGAAATGTTAAAAAGCATCACAGACAATAAAAGAACCTTCAGATTACCTGATTCTACCATTACTATTTCAATATTAAGAGTACTATGCAAAGAATGCAATCTTACGCATGCCGTTCTATTATGTGAGTTTGTCCCTTATTCTCAGATTCTTCTGGATGACTAGATAAACATCATCAGAAGTGACGATGAAAATTCCTATGTATCAGATAATCCCAACATTGAGAAATCAGATTACAGATATTTAAGAAAACAGTTCTCCCTCTACTGGAAGAAGCGTATGATCAGCTGCTTTTTAAGCCTGGAAGAAAATCCTGTCCGCAGATGCTTCATAGAATTCAAAAAAAAAATTATGCAGATTAAATGCACCACCAATCAATAACATTATATCACCCACATAAGATTTTTCTGATATCCAATTTTTTGTGCTAGTCTATCCTCGGATGTAAGGAAATAATGACTAAATTAACAGAAAATTCAAGAACAGAGGTCGCCTTATTCAGATATGGGATACTTGCACCTCTGATATCGGGCACAAGGAAGGGCTCATCTAGGCAATTCTTCATGAAAACTGCACAAAAGACCTATATCCTTCCGGATGGAAGGTCAGCAGATTATACAGCAACTACGCTGTATAGGTGGTATACCGTCTACTCAGGGATGGATTTGATGCACTCAAGGTCAAGGTGAGAGTTGATTGAGATATATCTTGGATTCAATCGTGAGTTTTCCAAACTTATCGAGTTCTTGGTAATTGCCTTAATTGCTGTCTGATTGGTATTCAATGCCGCTGGCGTAAAAGATGTGCTATTGCAGCTATTTAACAAGATTATTGGGTCGTAGTTTAAATAGAACTCTTTTGTAAAATAATTAGCTAAATGATATAATATCATTAGTAGAATTTTACAAATTTGAGAGGAGAATGCTAATGGCAAAAAACACAAAAAGTCCGAAAATGATGAAAGTGGTTTATTTTGATGAAATAGCAGCAACGGACTATATTACTATACAAAATGGTGGACAACCACAGAAAATAAAGAAAGATTAGCAAAAATTATCGCTGAAATTGATGTACAAGCTAAAGGTGGATTTAATTTATTTTCATTTATCAAGTCTTCTGTATCTGGGAAAGTAAATGCAACCCTTGATACAAACACTAGTAATTTAATTAAAAGTACTGTTACAAATACTCTTTTGACAGATTATATTTCAATGGCAAGTGAAGATAAAAACATTCGCCAATTTCACAATAATGGTGTTTATGCTCCAGAAAACTCTATTTCCATGTATAGAATGTATAGTTCATATCTAAATATTGTACCTAAAGAGCAAATTCCTATAAACCTTGAGGGTCTTAATAATGCTCTTCTTGGTGAGAGAGGGTATTATCAAATGCTTTTAAATAGTGAAAAAGAGCCTTCTTGTGTTTTAAGATTTAATATAAACGCATTTAAGAATGATTACTGTTTGGCTGATTTATCAAAAATGAATTTATCATATTTCGGTGTCAAAGTGGGGCAATGTACAAAAGAACAACTATCTTTAGAAAAAGAATTTGAAATAAAACCATCAACTTATACACCTAATGTTAAAGAAATTGTAACTGGAAAAGCAAGCGAATTCTCGATAAAACATTTAGATGTTTATGATATTGTGCTGGCGGGGGTGATGAGTATTGAATAAAGTAATCATATATTATGGTTCAAAAGAAAAATTTAATCGAATCATTCCAAAAGATTATAGAAATTTAACAGATTTAGTTTATGAATCAGATAAAGACGGAAAGACCATGAAATTAGTGATACCAAATCAATTTGGTGAATATCCGAAAGAAGAAAAGGAAGCAAAAATCTATGTAAAAAATTTTGTAATAAGTTCTGATGAATATGCTGGAGTTAGAGAACATGTAATTACAAATTTTATAAACTTTCTTGCTAAATTTGACGTAGAAAATTTATATATTCAGAACCCACCACTACAAATAAGTGAACAAGTTCTTAGATTATACCCGAATGCAGTTGTAAAATATCAAAAATATAAACAGCTTACGACTTCTCATTTACTCAAAATAAATGAAGAATATGATAATAAAATTATAGGACAGGAATATGTTAAACTTGAATTATTGCAAGCTCTTTTTCCTCTTACTATGAAATACAGACAAAAACCTGTAGTTTTATTGTTTTATGGTAAATCAGGAATTGGTAAGACAGAAACAGCAAAATATCTAGCTAAGATTATAGGTGAACCGATATTTAGGAAACAATTTTCTATGTATCAAAACAATCAATTTGCTACATATTTATTTGGAGGTGCACATTATGAAAAAAGTTTTGCAAAAGATTTATTAGATAGAAAGTCTAATGTCTTATTGCTTGATGAGTTTGATAAAGCACATCCTTCTTTCCATAGTGCATTTTATCAACTTTTTGATGAAGGCATTTACGAGGATCAGAATTATTATCTAACATTAAAAAAATCTATTATAATATGTACTTCAAATTATACGGATTTAAAAGATATTGAAGAAAATTTAGGTAGTGCAATTTATAATCGTTTTGATAAGGTTATTCACTTCGACGATTTAAGTGTTGAATCAAAAATGAGAATCGGACAAATGACATTTGAAAAATATGAAAAAAACTTTAACTATCATTTGGACGAGGCAACAAAGCAAAGATTAGAAAAATCATATATGCAATGTGATAATGTCCGACAAATACATCATATTATTGAGAATACTTTTGCTCTATCAGTAATCTTAAACAAAAAAAATAAGTATTTGAAGCAGTAATTTTACCGGTTTGCTGCTTTTTTATGCAAATATTCCTCTTTTAATTATATTTCTTTAATTTGTTTATCTAAAGTCTCTACACGATTGCATAGATGATTATATTCAATCATATATTCTTTCAAGGTATCTTGAAGTAATGGTTCACTAAAAGAAACTGTATTTATCCAATCAATATGTTTTCTTGTTTAGTGATTATTCGCAAGCGACGGCACCACCAATCGCATAAAGTGTACCACCTATATCGGCAACTGCACCACCTCACATAGGTGGTCTTTTTGTACTATCATGATATTTGAAACTATGTCTCTAATATCATGAAAGGAGCCGAAAAAATTATGGCCGTAAAATTTAATCTACAAAATTATTTTAGGCAAAATAAAAACCCTGTAAGCAGGAACACGAGATAAATCTCCTTTTCGTGTCCTTTTTACAGGGTCCATTTTACTACTTTATAATATTTTATTTCTTCACTGGATCAAAGAATGTATCTGGATAATTTGGATTAAATACTTCATTACATGTCATTACAGTAACCAGATTTGATTATTCCACTTTAGTTGAATAATCAAATAACTTTGGACAATGGATTCAACCACATATTTCGATTTAATAATGTTCTAAATAAGATCATAGAAATTATGAACGCCAAAAAGAAGAGTTTTCGAAAGAATATACTTTCTTTAAACTTCTGATACCATGTTACTATAGCACTCTTCTATCCTTTGCCTGCTGCGCTAGACTCATATACAAATAACCAAAAATACATAGCAAAGAAGGAAAGTAAAATAGAAAAACCAAACGGCTCATAAAAAGCCGTTAAGATGTTTGTAAGGATTTTTCCTAATATATCAATTAATTCTTTAACCATTTTTTAAAGATCACTGAACAAATCAGTGTTGTATACTCCATTGTCTAACATCTCTTTAAAACTATTCTTTACAGTTGCAACATCTTCATGATATGTCATTCCATACCAAGTATCATTAGTTTTTAAAACTTTAACACTTATCTTACCTTCGTTAAGTAATTCACCAACGAAAATTGGAATTAAGTACTCTGACTTCTGAGGATTATTTGGTACTTCTTTTTCAAAGAATTCTTTAAATCCTTCTTCTAATACATCTAGAAAATCTGGAGTTAAGCCCAATCAGTACTAGAAGCAATAAAGATAGCACAGAAGCGAAGAAATATAAGAAAACCAGTAATTATACATAGTGATAGAG
>OHAT01002254.1_pt1 | contig 14863 bp, 10 predicted proteins | sample 1577141 | NCBI WGS metagenome assembly OHAT01 (sample SAMEA3541578, study PRJEB24748) | human gut metagenome | biome: human gut; feature: human-associated habitat; material: faeces | place: China | collected 2012 | reverse complement strand
CCCCCAAGGGAGTCGCCGCGGGATACGCCTCCTCCCCCGCCGAACGGCGGCAGACCGGAGGCCGACGGCGGCGCGTTCCGCGAGGGCTTTCCGTTTCTCGACAGTCTTTTGGAAAAGCTCCATTTGCAAGATCTTGACGGCGCGGACCTGATGCTGCTGCTCCTGCTCTTCTTTCTCTTTGAGGAAAAGGCGGACGACGAACTGCTCATCGCTCTCGGATTGCTGCTCATTCTATGAAAAACGACTGACCGCCGGTCAGTCGTTTTCGCTTATCTCCTTGGTCGCGGCAACAGCCGGCTCATAGAGCACCGTGCCGTTCGGCAGCGTAAAGTCCTCCGCGTCCACGCCGTCGTAGCTGACCGTCAGCGCCGCCATGCGGTAGACGACCGCGCCGTCGCATTCGCGCTCCGCCGCGGCAAGCAGTCCCGAGCTTACGCTGACCCAGTAGCGCTCAACATAGCCCGCGTCGTCGGGCTCCGTCTCCACATAGATGCAGTTCACGCCCTCGAGCGCGCAGTAATCCGCCGCCGCGATGCGCTCCGGCGGCAGCGCGAGGATGTCCTCATAGGTCAATATCCCCTGCTCCGCGTCCTGCGTGAGCGCAGAGGCGCCGGAATAGACCTTTCGGCTGCTGCCGTACCAGATGTAGACCGCATCATCGCCGGTGATGACATGGCGGGTCTGTCCGTCCGTCTCCGTGACGTCGAGCCGAAGCCAGCCGTCTGCGGCAGCCGCCGTAATGACGCTCACGCCGCTGCCGCCGCTCCAGTAGCGTTCGACCGTGATGGTGCGCGTGTACACGCGCGGGCGCGCGAGCACCTCAATGGCGCCCTGCACTGTGTCGGGCCGGACCTCCACGCGGTCAACGGCCTCGTTGTCCACGGTGGGGCCGCTCGACTCCGTTGTGCTCGGCTCCGGCGGCAGCACGATCTTCTCCGGTTCACGCAGACTGCCGCGCACCATAAAGGCGACGACGAGCAGGACCAGCAGGATGCACGCGATGCCGATCGGCGTCATTTTCTGTTTTCCCATCCTGCCGCCTCCTTTCCGCCGCAGTCCTTTAAGCCCTGTGATCCTCCGGCCGCTCCGCGCGCAGGCCGAAGTACCATTCGATCGCGTCCGCGATGCGCGCGCAGGCGTGACCGTCGCCGTAGGGATTGACCGCGTGGGCCATCGCCGCGTAGGCGGCGGGATCGTTCAGCAGCTCATTTGCCAGCGCAAGGATCGCGTCACGCTCCACGCCCGCGAGCTTCACCGTGCCGGCGGCGACCGCCTCGGGGCGCTCCGTCTCGCGCCGCAGGACAAGCACCGGCTTGCCGAGTGCAGGAGCCTCCTCCTGCAAGCCGCCGGAGTCGGTCATGACCATATAGCAGCGCGCCATCAGGTTGTGCATCTCGTCCGCGCTCAGCGGCGCGATCAGGTGTACGTTCCCGATGCCGTCCAGATGCCGGTGGGCGCACTCCTGCACCACCGGAGAGAGATGCACCGGATAGACCAGCTCCGCCTCCGGGTGCGTCCCGGCAAGCTCTGCGAGCGCGGACATGATGTCCTCCATCGGCTGTCCGTAATTCTCGCGCCGGTGGCAGGTCACAAGGATGACCTTCCTGCTCGCGTAGTCCAGCTCGTTGAGCAGTTCTGTCGTAAAGCGATAGTCCTTGCGTACCGTTGTTTTCAAAGCGTCAATGACCGTGTTGCCGGTGACGAACACGCCCTCGGTCACGCTCTCGCGCGCAAGGTTCGCGCGGTTATTCTCCGTGGGGCAGAAATAAAGGTCGGCGAGCCGCGTGACGAGCTGACGGTTCATCTCCTCGGGATAGGGCGAATACTTATCGTAGGTGCGCAGCCCCGCCTCGACATGGCCGATCTTCACCTTGTGGTAAAAGGCCGAGAGCGCGCCGGCAAAGGTCGTGGAGGTATCGCCGTGGACAAGGATCATATCGGGCGCAAAGCGGTCGATGACCTCGTCCATGCCGGTCAGGCACTTACAGGTGATGGTCGAGAGCGTCTGACGCGGGGTCATAATGTCGAGGTCGGCGTCCGCCTTGAGGCCAAAGACCTGCATGACGCTGTCGAGCATCTCGCGGTGCTGCGCCGTCACGCAGCAAAGGCTCTCGATGCCCTCGCGCCGCGCGAGCTCCTTGACGAGCGGAGCCATCTTGATCGCCTCCGGCCGCGTGCCGAAGACGCTCATCACTTTAATTTTCTTCATGCTTTTCTTCCTTCTCCTCCGGCGCAGGCGCGGCAGACTTTGCCTGCATTTCCTCCTGCTCCAGTTCCTTTTCGTGGGCGGTCTCCGCGATCTCGCGCGGGAAAATGACGCGCGAGGCGACATAGGCCACCGCCGCGAGCGTAAGGAGCAGCAGCATCGCCTTCAGCTCGCCGCTCGTCGTGAGCACGACGGCAGACAGTCCCAGCAGACTGCTCACCACATACAGCGCCGCCACCGTCTGCTTCTGGTTGAGTCCCATATCCATCATGCGATGGTGAATGTGCCCGCGGTCCGGCGTCATGGGGCTCTGCCCGCGCGCCACGCGGCGCACGATGGCAAAGGCCGTGTCGAAGATCGGCAGTCCCAGCACCAGAAACGGCACCGCGAACGAAACGATAGCGTAATACTTAAAGAGGCCCTGAATGGAATAGGTCGCTAAAATGTAACCCAAAAAGGTCGAGCCGGTGTCGCCCATGAACATCTTCGCCGGGTTCTTATTGTACGGCATGAAGCCGAGGCACGCGCCCGCGAGCGCCGCCATCACGATGGCGACCTGCTGCTCGGAGACCAGAATGGCAATGACGAGCATCGTCATCGCGCTGATGGTCGAAACGCCGCTGGCCAGACCGTCAAGCCCGTCGATGAGGTTCACGGCGTTCGTCACGCCGACGATCCACAGCACCGTCACGGGATACTTCATCCAGCCGAGCGACCAGTAGGGCGCGTCGGAAAAGACGTTGGGGTTCGTCAGGATCTCGATCACCACGCCGTGATACACGGCGACCAGCGCCGCGCAGATCTGCACGAGAAATTTGAACTTCGCGCGCAGCGGCGTCATATCGTCCACCACGCCGAGCACCACGATGATGACCGCGCCGAGCAGGATGCCCTTCATCTGGTGGTCGATGTGGACAAAGAGCAGGATGCTGACCATGAAGCCGAGGAAGATCGCAAGCCCGCCCAGCCGCGGCACCGGCTTCTTGTGCATCCGGCGGCTGTCCTTCGGCACGTCGATCGCGCCGATCTTATAGGCAAACGACTTCACGAGCGGGCACATGATGAAGCTCACGACCATCGCGCACACGAGCGCGGCGCCCACCCAAAGCAAAAGCTCTTTCTGAATATCCATGTTCCCTCTTACCTGGCGACGAAGCCGACCTTCTTGTAGACCTTGCGCAGCGTCTTTTCCGCGAGGTAGGACGCCTTCTGCGCGCCATCCTTGTAAACGCTCTCAAGGTATGCCTTGTCCGCCGTCAGGCGCTCAGCCTCCTCGCGGATGGGGCGCAGCAGCTCGATGACCGACTCGGCCACGGCGGGCTTGAAGATGCCGTAGCCCTGTCCGGCAAACGCGGCCTCCGCCTCGGCGACGGTCTTGCCGGTCGCGGCGCAGTAGATGGAAAGCAGGTTGGAAATGCCGGGCTTATTCTCTTTATCGAACTTCACGCAGGCGTCGCAGTCCGTCACCGCGCGCTTGAACTTGCGCATGATGTCCTCGGGCTTGTCCATCATGTAAACGCAGCCGTCGGGGTCGGACTTGGACATCTTGCTCGTCGGGTCGCCGAGGCTCATCACGCGCGCGCCCATCTTCGGGATAAACGGCTCGGGCAGCGTGAAGGTGTCGCCGTACACGCCGTTGAAGCGCTGCGCGATGTCGCGGCAAAGCTCGACGTGCTGCTTCTGATCCTGACCGACCGGCACGAGGTCGGCCTGATAGACGAGAATATCTGCTGCCATCAGCACCGGGTAGGTGAACAGGCCCGCGGTGATGTTGTCCGCGTGCTTGGCGGCCTTGTCCTTGAATTGCGTCATGCGGCTCAGCTCGCCGAACTGCGTGTAGCAGCCGAGCACCCACGAGAGCTCCGCGTGCTGGGGCACATGGCTCTGAATGAACATGATGTTCTTCGCGGGATCAAGCCCGCAGGCGATGTACTGCGCGAGCTGGTTGACCGAGCGGCGGCGCAGGTCGGCGGGATTCTGGCGCACGGTGATGGCGTGCATATCCACGATGCAGTACAGGCATTCGTACTCCTCCTGCAGGCTCACCCAGTTCTTGATGGCGCCCATGTAGGAGCCGAGCGTCAGCTCGCCGCTGGGCTGGATGCCGCTGAAAATTCTCTTTTTGACCGGAGCGTTTGCTTCCATGATGGTTTTCCTCGTTTCTATCGTGATTGGCGCACAGGGCGCGGGAAGTGCCTATATTCTCAATTTGATATCATACCACACTTATTCTAAAAAGACAAGAGAACCTTGACAAGCGCGGGCACAAAATGTAAACTGAAGAACACTGAAATTTTTGCTTCAGGAGGTCACCCCATGTCCCTTGATATGACGTACTTCAACGAGATGGAGGCGAAGATCCCGCACGGCAAGGTCCGCACGCGCTTCGCTCCCTCCCCCACCGGCTATATGCACGTCGGCAACCTGCGCACCGCGCTCTACACCTGGCTCATCGCGCGCAATGCGGGCGGCACCTTCATCCTCCGCATCGAGGATACCGACCAGGGCCGCCTCATCGAGGGCGCGACCGACGTCATCTACCGCACGCTGGCCGAGTGCGGACTCGACCACGACGAAGGCCCCGACGTCGGCGGTCCCGTGGCTCCCTACATTCAGTCCGAGCGCCGCGACACCTACGGCAAATACGCCGAGCTGCTCGTCGAGCGCGGCGGTGCCTATTACTGCTTCTGCGAAAAGACGGAGAGCGCCGAGGATTCCGGCGAGTTCGACCGCGCGGACGATCCCTGCCGCGACCTGCCGCTTGAGAAAGCAAAGGCCCGCGTCGCCGCCGGCGAGCCCTACGTCGTCCGCCAGCGCATCCCCAAGGAGGGCACCACCACCTTCCACGACGCCATCTTCGGCGACATCACGGTGGAGAACAAAACGCTTGACGACCAGGTGCTTTTGAAGCGCGACGGCCTGCCGACCTACAACTTCGCCAACGTCATCGACGATCATCTCATGGGCATCACCCATGTGGTCCGCGGCAGCGAGTACCTTTCCTCCGCGCCGAAGTACAACCTGCTGTACGAGGCGTTCGGCTGGGAGGTCCCGACCTACGTCCACTGCTCCCCCGTCATGCGCGACGCGCAGCACAAAATGTCCAAGCGCCACGGCGACCCGAGCTATGAGGACCTCAAGGCGCAAGGCTTCCTGACGCCCGCCATTTTGAACTATGTGGCGCTCCTCGGCTGGTCGCCGCGCGGCGAGCGCGCCGAGCAGGAGTTCTTCACCATGTCCGAGCTGGCCGAGGCCTTCGACATTGCGGGCATCTCCAAGTCCCCCGCCATTTTCGACATCGAAAAGCTCACCTACTTCAACGCCAACTATATCCGCAATATGGCGCCCGAGGACTTCGCCAGAGCCGCCGAGCCGTTCATCCGTCAGAGTGTGAAGAACGAAGCGTATTCCGCCGCCGAGATCGCGGCGCTGCTGCAAGCCCGCTGCGAAAGGCTCACCGACATCCCCGAGAAGGTCGATTTCTTCGACGCCCTCCCCGACTACGACCTCGCGTTCTACACGAACAAAAAGTCCAAGACCGACGCGGCGGTATCGCTCGATATGCTGCAGAAGGTCCTCCCCAAGCTCGAGGCGCTGAACGACTGGTCCACCGACGGCATCCACGATATGCTCATCGCGTTCGCGGAGGAGCTGGGCGTGAAGAACGCCACGCTCATGTGGCCCCTGCGCATCGCCTGCGCCGGTAAGCTCGTCACCCCCGGCGGCGCGGTCGAGATCTGCAAAATTCTCGGCAAGGACGAGACGATCCGCCGCGTGAAGTGCGGCATTGAAAAGCTCGGCGGATGAACGAACTCAGCTCCTACCTCCGGCGCACACTTTCCGAGGCGTGGCAGAGCGGCTACGGCGAGGAGGCGCGCCGCGCCGCCATTGTCGCACCGCTCCTTGCGCTCATCGGCTTCGCCGCCGCGTGGTTCTTTCCACAGCTGACCGACCACGTCATGGGCGTCCTTGAGCAGGCGATCGACAGCGCCGGTCTCAGCTCCGTCACCGAGACGCGGGACATGGCGGCCGCCATCTTCGCCAACAACCTCACCGCCGCATTCTCGGCGATCCTCTGGGGTCTTGTCCCCTTTGCCTATCTTGCGGCCTTCCCGCTCGGCTTCAACTTCTTCCTGATCGGCGCGCTGGGCGCGTACTATGTACGCAGTGGCTCAAGCCTTGGCGTCTACCTCGTCGGCATCCTCCCCCACGGCGTCTTTGAGCTGCCCGCGCTCGTGCTCTTCTGCGCAGCGGGACTGTACCTCTGCTCGCGCGTGACCGCGCGCGTGCGCGGAGACAAGGAGGTCCGCATCCTGCGAACACTCTCCGAGGTCTCGACGCTCTTCCTCTATGTCATTCTGCCGCTGCTCGCCGCGGCGGCGCTTGTCGAAACCTATGTGACGCCGCGCCTGCTCTCGCTGGTCGTCTGAACCCCCTTCCGCAAAAAGCTCCCGCTGCTATTTAGCAGCGGGAGCTTTTCATTATGCAAATTTTCCGCTTCAGCCGCCGATCTCGATTGCGCGGATGATGCCGTCCTTGATATAAAGGTTGATCGAACCGCCATACCTGATCGCCGCGTCCACACCGTCGGTAAACCAGCTGCCGCCGTCGCGGTTCCAAATCAAAACGTTGGAGGGTACATTGTAGGTGCGTCCGCCGTAGTTGATCGCGGTCGTGCCGACCCACGCGGAAGCGGGAACACGGTTAAACTTATCCAGCGTGACCATCTGCGTGAAGTGTCCGTCGCTTTCCTTGAAGGCTACAAAGTCGCCGACATTGATCGCATATCCGGCATTGTGTGTGACCGTAGAGGTTCCGTAGTCGATCTCAATGCTTCTGGTCTTGGACTCCTTATCCTCGATGATGTTCTTCACGCGGCCATACTTCTCCGTGCTGTTGACATCCGTGCCGCTCAGCGCGATCAAGTCGACCTGACCGCTGCCGTTCGTGCGGGCGTAAATGATCTGACTCTGTGGAACGATAACCTCCGTAAGCTCGGAGAGGCTCTTGAGCTCGCCGTCCACATAAATCAACACGTTGTCCGCCAGCTTCTTCCCGCCGAGCGTTCCCTCACGGACATCCAGATTTCCGCTCGCGCCGCCGGATCTGACCGACAGGCTGACCGTCTTATCCTTGGAGGCAGAGATGCCGACAAGCTTGCCACTATATTCGGAGTAGGTGCCTTTAATGGTGATCATCGTGCTGCCGCAGAACATCTGGAGCACGCCCTGGGAGTCCACGATGCCGACCGCATTCGCGCGGGCCGAGTTCTCACTGTCCACGGCGCCGGCCACACTGCCGTCGCTTGTGAGCAGAAGCGTCATGGTCTTGCCTGGCTTGAATTTGCTCAGGCTCTCCTGTGCCGTGGGCAGGACGGTGAACTGCGTTCCATTCAGCACCGTGATGCTGCTCGGCGCGCTGGGCGAGGGATCGCAGGCCTCATAATACACTGCCACGCGCGTATCGCAGGCATAAAGCGTGTTCGACGAGGCGTCATAGGTAACAACATCATTTCTGCGCAGGGCGGAAACGGAGCTGAGTACGCCGTTGCGGTAAACGGCGAAGTCCGTTCTGCCGCCCGTCAGGGCGCTGATACCGCTCGTGGACTTATCCGCCGAAAGAATAACCGCCGCATTGCTCACCGCCGCACCTGTCGTGCTGCTCACCACAGGAACAAAGGTCAGGACCTTGCCGTCCGCATCGAACAGCAGATCGCCCTTGAGTCCGTTGAGCACGGTGGACGAACTGGGCCGGACCAAATCATACTTGCTCTGCTTGCCGCCGGAAACACGCACCGTGTTTCCGCTGAGGGAAACGAGCGTTACGCGCTCGCGCGAGACACAGTTTGCAGGGTTGTAGACCCTTGTTGTTGTGGATGTCTCACCGTCCTTATCGGTGCTGCTGCTCGTCGCCTTCGCGCCGAGCACATTGACGAACAGCTGCGCCGCCTGCGCGCGGGAAATGGCCGCGCCGCCGGCAAGCTCCACGCCCGCGCTCACGCCGGAGGCCTTGGCAAGGTCAATGTAGCCCTCCGGCCAAATGCCGCCCGAGGCCGCGTCCGCATCCGTGCGGAGCAGGCGCATGAGAATGGTCACCGCCTCGCCGTAGCTGATGGCGCGATCCGGCTGGAAGGTGCCGTCCGGCATACCCGACAGCAGCTTCTCGCCGCGCACGGCATAGTTGACATAGCGGGCGGCCCAGTGACTCGCGCGCACATCGGGGAAAATCGTCACCGTTTTGTAGCGCAGCACATCGCTGCTGCCCATCAGTGTGACCAGCATCTTGCAAAATTCCGCGCGGGTGAGCTGCGCATAGGGATTGAACTGCCCGATGCCGTTGCCCTCGACCACGCCGAGCAGCCGCAGCACCTCCACGTTCTGCGCCGTCTTTTTGTCCGACACATCGGGGAAGCTGCCTGCCGCCGAGGCGGGAAGCACCACCGCCGAGAGCGTCAGCACAAGCGCGAGCAGCGCGGAAAATACTCTCTTTTTCATAGTTTTTCTCCTCTCATTCCGCCCGCAGCGCTTCCACGGGCTGGAGCTTCGATGCCTTGATGGCGGGATAACTGCCGAAGAGCACGCCCAGCGCAACGCTCAGCGCGAAGGCTGCGATGGTGACCCACGGCACGGGATAGATCGTTTGCTGGTAGATGATGCGTCCGAGCACCACGCTGCCGATCGTGCCGAAGATGATGCCGACGATGCCGCCCATGCCGCAGAGCATACCTGCCTCGATCAAAAATTGGGTAACAATGCTCGAGCGCTGCGCGCCGATGGCGCGGCGAATACCGATCTCGCGGGTGCGCTCGGTCACGGTGACGAGCATGATGTTCATGATGCCGATGCCGCCGACGAGCAGCGAGATCGCCGCGATGCCGCCGAGCACCATACCGATCATGTTGAACGACTCATTCTGGTACTGCTGCCAGTAGTCCGCCGCCCGCACCTCGTAATCGCCGCTGCCCTGCGGGACAAGTCCCTTGAGGAAGCCGCCGATGTAGGCGATGGCGGTGTTCGCCGATTCGCTGTCGCGCGCCTTGACAATGTATTCCGTGAAGCGCGCGCCGCCGAGCACGCGGCTCGCCGTATAAGGAAAGACGACCATATTGTCCATCTGCTTCACGCTGTTGTCACCCTCTTCGCCGCGCGCGGCGTAAACGCCGACGACGGTGAAGTTGTTGCCGTTGACCTTGAGCGTCTTGCCGACCGGATCGACCGTGCCGAAAAACTGCTTGGCCATCTCCGCGCCGATGACGCAGACCTGATTATAGTTCTGAATGTCCAGATACGCAAGGTCGCGTCCCTTGGCAACGGTCAGATTGTTGCATGCGCTGTACTGGTCGGAGCCGTAGTAGAGCGACGGCGGACCGCTGATGAGATTCCACTGCTTGTCATACTCCATCTGCATCGTGGAAGAGTTCTTCGTGCCGTAGATCACGGTGGCGTTCGCCCCTCCGTTCGGCGTAATGCCGATGACATATTCCCTCAGTCCTTGGCAGTATTCGTAAAGGTCGGGGAAATAGTCCTTGCTGACGTCGTTGCCGTCCGCGTCGTACATCCATGAATAGATGCTCACCTGAACGCGGTTCGCGCCCATCGCGGAAAACTGCTTCATCATCTGTGCCTTCATGCCCTCCATGACCGAAACGATGGTCATGACGGCGGCAATGCCGATGAAGATGGAGAGGATCGTCAGCGCGCTGCGGCCCTTCTTGCCGATGATGGAGCGCCACGCCATTTTGAAGGCCTGTAAAATGTTCACAGCCAATCCACCTCCTGCTGCCGGTCGTCAACGATCTTGCCGTCCGCAAGGCGGACGCAGCGCCGCGCGGTGGCGGCGATGCCGTTGTCGTGCGTGATGAGAATGACGGTGCTGCCCTCCTTATTGAGCTGCTGGAGGAATTGCAGCACCTCGTGGCCCGTTTTGGAGTCCAGCGCGCCGGTCGGCTCATCCGCCATGATGATGGGCGGGCGGGTCGAGATGGCGCGGGCGATGGCGACACGCTGCTGCTGGCCGCCGGACATCTGCGTTGGCTTATTCCTGCGGCGGTCGACAAGGCCGACGCGCTCGAGCGCCTCGATGGCCAGCTCGTGCCGGTCGTCGATGCCGATGCCCTGATAGACAAGCGGCAGCTCGACGTTCTCCTGCACGGAGAGCGACTGGATGAGGTTATACTGCTGGAAAATAAAGCCGATCTCCTTGTTGCGGATGCGCGAGAGCTGCATATCGCTCAGCTCGCTCACGTCCGTTCCCTCGAGCAGATACTCGCCGTAGGTCGGCACGTCGAGGCAGCCGAGCACGTTCATCATCGTCGATTTGCCCGAGCCGGACTGTCCGACGATGGCAACGAACTCGCCCCGGTCAATGGTAAGCGAAACGCCGTCGAGCGCGCGGACCTCGCTCTCAAGGCCCTCGGAGTAGATCTTATAAACGTCTCGCAGTTCGATCAATTTCGCCATGGCGCTATCCTCAATATACCATGCCGTAATTGTCCCAGCTGGTGGCGGAGCCGGTCATATACTGCGTAAAGACCTCGTCGCCCTGCTCCACGCCGGACTTGATCTCGACATTGTTGTTGTCCTGAATGCCGATCTCGACCTGCACGGGATAGAAGCCCTCGGGGATCGTCTCGTCGGAGTACGGCAGCTCGATGGCATTGTCGGGCATGCTGTCCGCCTTGAGATAGACGACCGTAGCGCTCGTGCCGTCCTCAAGTCCCACCGTGCGCACGGCCTGAATGGGCAGAACAAGGCAGTTGTCGCTCTGGCTGGCGGTGAGGCTATAGTTGATGTTGCTGTTGATTTGCAGCGTACCGTCCGCATTATCCGCCTCAATGGTGAAGGGATAGGTCGCGACACCGTTATTCACGCTGCTCGAGAGGCTCACGGAGCTGATCGTGCCGAAGCTCGGATTGCCCCATTGATTCAGATCGACGCCCATGCCGACCTTGAGGTAGCTGACGTTGCGCTCGTCCACCGTCGCGCTGATGGTGACGGTGTTCGTATCGGAGATGGTCAGCGCGGTCGCGCTGGCGGTGATCTCCTGCCCGGGTGTGATGCTCAAGCCGATGACCATACCATCAATGGGCGCAACGGCGTTTGCGTAGGCGGCATTTTTTTCCGCCTCCTCCAGCTCCTTCTGTGCCTTTTGCAGGCTCTGCTCCAGATCAAAGATGGTGTTCTCGGTGTTCTCGCCGTTGACCTGCACCAGCGGCTCGCCGGCAGAGACCGAGAGATAATCGATCAGATTCGTCGCAACGACCGTGCCGGCGGGAATGCTCAGCTCGCTCGTGCGGTAATAGTCCAGCTTACCCGCCTCGTAGGGATAAACGGTCTCACCGTTCACCACCACGGTCGCGGAGGCCGCCATATCCTTGGCGAGCACGCCTGCGTTCGGGACCACGATCTCCACGCTGAACAGCTCCGAGCCCTCGCTCGTCACACGCTTGACCATATGTACCTTCTCCACCCTGCCGTCGATCGAGGACATCAGCGCGGGGACGGAGACCTGCACGGTCTGGCCGGCGTAAAGCTTGCTCTGATAGGCGTAGCTGTAATACTGCGTGAGGCGCATCTGCGTGTCGTCCACGAGCGTGGCGACCTTCTGTGCGCCGACCTCGTCGCCGACCGTGAGCTTCACGGTCTCGAGGAGCTTGCCGGCGTAGGGCGCGGTCAGATTGAGCTTGGCAATGTCTTTATAAGCCGCGTTGAGCTGCTTCTGGTAGCCCTCGATGTTCGTCTTTGCCTCGCGCACCTTTTTCTCCGCATCGGGAGAATCATAGGTGAAGAGCGGGTCGCCCGCGGCGACCTTCTGCCCCTCGGTCACGAAGACGTCGCCCACGGTGCCCGCGGTCGCAAGCGTGATGCTCTCGCTCTTCTTCGCCTTGACCATACCGCTGCCGTTGACCATCGAGGTGATGGAGCCGTAGTCCACAATGGCGGTACCGATCTCCGCCTCACCCTCCTTCTTTCCGAATTTCTTAAAGAGGGTGAAGCCGACCGCAAGCACCAGTACGGCGGCAATGATGCGCCGCACGGTCTTTTTGCGCTTCTTCTTGCTCTTCGGCGGCGTTGGTGCGCTGCCCGGTGCGCCGGCAGGGGTAGGCGTTTCTACGGCGCTCTGCGCCGGCGTCGTCTGCGCGACGGGTTCCATCGTCTGTTCCATGTTGCTGTTCTTCCTTTCCCGGATTTGCTGTGTGTAATACACTTCATACAGTATAACACAGGTTTCTTAAGAAGTCTTTGCGAAATGGTTACAATTTGGATACAAATTGTAACCATTTCTCTGTGCTGTTTTTAAGACGAAATTTCTTCCTCTTTTGTTCCTGAATTTTCAAAAAATTTATATTCTTTTTTCCGCGTCTGCGCGGCATGGACGAGCAGGCAGACGATGAACACGCTGCTGCAGTAGCCGAAGACCGGATAGACGACGCTGATGAGGTCGCCGAAGCCGACGCTGCTCGCGGCGTAGCCCAGCGCTCCCAGCGCGAGAATGAACCATCCGCGCCGCTTCTCCACGCGCTCCGACCTCGCCGAGGCGTAGGTCGTGATGGCGACGGTCATGGACAGCGCCGAGCCGTACATACACAGCAGGAGCAAAACGCCGTAGACATAGCCCAGCGGGCGGCTGAGGCCGTAGGCCAGCGCCAGCATCGGCAGCTCCGCGTCCGCGGTCTCCGGCACGGCCATCACCGCAAGCAGCACACTGTAAGCGATGAGCAGAAGCAGCGCCGTGCCGAGGAGCACGCCGCGGCGCGCCGCCCTTTTGGAGGATGCCGCCTCTCCGAGCGGCGCTAAAATGCCGACCGAGCCGAAGAAATTATAGAAAGCGAAGGTCACCGCGCCGAAGGCCGCGCTGCGCATGAGCGGATTGCTCCCCTCCGCTGCGCCGAAGGCCGGAAGGCTCACGCCGTACCGCGCGAGCGCCATGCCGCCGAAGAGCAGCGTGAGCGCAACGATCACCGGCACGATGAGCGAAAAGGCTCCCACCGCGCCGCGCAGACCCCGCAGCGCCACAAGCGTCACGAGCACAGCCATCAGCGTCCGGCCGAGCCACGTCGGCAGCGAGAAAAGCTGCTCGAGCAGCGCGCCGCCGCCGGCGTACATGATCGCTATGACGCCGAAGAGCAGGATCAGCTGCAGCGCAGACGACAGCTTCCGCAGCCACGCCAGCCGCTCCCACGGCACGAGCACCGCGTCCATCTCCGCGATGCCGGTGCGGGAAATGATGTACATCAGCGCCAGCCCAAACACCGCCAGCAGCGCCATCGCCGCAAGCACACCGAGCAGTCCCCCGCCGCCGAACGAGCCGAAAAACTGCCACAGCTCCTGCCCCGACACATAGCCCGCGCCGAGAAAGGAGCCTGCAAAGGTCAAGCCGATGCTGCCCGCGTTCCACTTCTTCTCTTCCAAATCCGATCTCCTCCGCTGTTTCTTCTGTAGACTCCGCTTATGATACCGTTTTTTGCCCGCAGCGTCAAGGGATTTCGGGCCAAAGAAACTTTACGCTTTCTACACATTTTCTTCTTGATTTTTTTGTGTAACTTGCTATAATCAATTTTGCGTTTTTTATCCATATCAAACATACAAATATTTTGAAGGAGTGAACCGGCAATGAGCAAGACCTACATTCCCGCCCACTATCACACGCCGCTGAACGTTTACGAGATGCAGCGCGCCATTGAATTCATCAAGAGTAATTTCCAGGTCAACCTGAGCAACGCGCTCAATCTGCGCCGCGTTTCCGCTCCCCTCTTCGTGGAAGAAAATTCCGGTCTGAACGATAACCTCAACGGCGTGGAGCGCCCCGTCAGCTTCGATATCCCCGACGTCGGCCACAACGCGCAGGTCGTGCAGAGCCTCGCCAAGTGGAAGCGTCTGGCGCTCAAGCGCTACGAGTTCAATGTCGGAAAGGGCCTGTTCACCGATATGAACGCCATCCGCCGCGACGAAGAGGTGGACAACCTCCACTCCATCTACGTCGATCAGTGGGACTGGGAAAAGGTCATCGACGCCGGCGACCGCAACGTCTCCTACCTCAAGCGCACGGTGCGTGACATTGTCGGCGCCATCGTCGAGACGAACGACGCGCTCGGCATCGCCTTCCCGAGCCTGCACACCAAGCTCTCCCGCGACGTGTTCTTCATCACCACGCAGGAGCTGGAGGGCAAGTACCCCGACCTCACCCCCAAGCAGCGCGAGGACGCCATCTGCCGTGAGCACGGCACCGTCTTCCTGATGCAGATCGGTCTTACCCTGCACTCCGGCATCAAGCACGACGGCCGCGCGCCCGACTACGACGACTGGACGCTCAACGGCGATCTGCTGTTCTGGAACGACGTCCTGGGCCGCGCGTTTGAGATCTCCTCCATGGGCATCCGCGTCAGCCCCGAGTCCCTCGACCACCAGCTCACCGTCTCCGGCTGCGACGACCGCCGGGAGCTCCCCTTCCACAAGATGCTGCTCGCCGGCGAGCTGCCTCTCACCATGGGCGGCGGCATCGGTCAGAGCCGTCTTTGTATGCTGATGATCGGCACCGCCCACATCGGCGAGGTGCAGGTCAGCCTTTGGGACGACGACACCCTCAAGACCTGCGCGGACGCCGGCATTCTGCTGCTGTAAGCGCACATCGGAATCGAGCAAAGGAAGCCGCGGCAAT
>OHAT01002251.1_pt1 | contig 14889 bp, 10 predicted proteins | sample 1577141 | NCBI WGS metagenome assembly OHAT01 (sample SAMEA3541578, study PRJEB24748) | human gut metagenome | biome: human gut; feature: human-associated habitat; material: faeces | place: China | collected 2012 | reverse complement strand
CTCGATGAGCCAACAACCAACCTGGACGAGTCAAGCGCAATGCAATTAATGGACATTGTCGCAAACCTGCATCACGAGAATAATACCATACTCATTGCAACACATGATCCTGAGGTCGTTAAGCGCTGTGAAAGAACGGTATTATTGCGCAATGGGTTCATGGAGATAACAACTAATCCATCGCGTATCTGATGTAAGATTGTAGAATGGAATCACTGCCTGGCAGAAATGAGAAAAACGCCATCTTAAGGGATGCCAAATGAGGAAGTCAAGATGATTTGGATTTCATTTTGAGGGCTACGACCCGACAAAACTTCCAAAATGGTTTTTTGCCAGTATGAGACGTGGCCTAAAGAAGACGACACCACAGCCTGTCAAAAAAACTTTCGAGAGGTTTGGAAGACCCGAAGATCCTCCAAAGTGAATTCGTATCGCCCGGCTTTCCCCGGTCGCTCAATCGTCGCGGAGGGCGCTGACCGCGCCCACCGCTCGTTTCGCTCCCTCGCAAATATCGGCGTTCTGCGCGCTGGCCGCGCGCAGCCCTTGTATTTGCTCACGCCTGCGGGTCGCTTTGCGCTACGCGCAACAGCCCACAGGGCTGACGCTTCCCTCCGGTGCCGGGCGGGCGGGGAGTTTGCGCCCTTGGCGCAAACATTTCTTAAGCATCTGGCGGAAAAGGCCGCCGCAGGCGGACTTTTTCGACAAACTGAAGCAGCCCTTGAGAGGACTGCTTCTTGCGTTTGGTTCTTTTTTTCGGCATGAGCGCATGGGGCGCGGCAGCCGGTCCGTCATTCGCGCCGCTTCTCCGTCTCCGGCAAAGCTGCGGTTTCTTCCATGACATCTTCGATCAGGCGGTGAAAGTCCAGCGCGTTTTGCGGGGTAATGACGGGTTTGCCGGTACGCGCTTCCAGCGCCTGCCGCGCAATGCCTGCGACCTCGCCGCCCTTGCGGGCGACCTGCTGGTTTTCCGCAAAGGTTTCCGGCGCTTCGGCCTGGGAAATATCCTTTGTGGATGCTTCCGCCAGCATGTTGAGCACGATTTCCGTGGTGCTCATGTTGTCACGCAGGTTTTCCTTTTTGAGTCCCTTGAACCGCTTGTACTGCCGGGTGTTCATTCCCGACCATGCGCGGGTGATCTCGTCGGTGAGAATGGCATACTCGACGCCTTTTTTCACGCCGCGCGTCTGCCACTCATCCGTCAGCTCTCTGCGCACCTGAATGGCCTGCAGGCGCTGGTTGATCCATTCGCGGGAATATCCCTTGCGCAGATAGGTTTCCAGCGCGCGCTCAATGCTCAGCTCCGGGTCGATGGTTTCCTCGATGCGCTCCCGGCCCACCTGCGCCAGCCACAGCTTGAAGGGTTCGGCCTTGGGCGAGGGAATGGACTGGATGATGCGCAAAAGCTGCCCGGTATCGGCTGCGTCGGTCAGACGCATTTTGCCGTCTGCCGCCGGCATTTTCAACTGGTGACAATTTGTCACCAGTTCGCTGCCTTCTTCATGTAGACGCTGCTTGAGCTTATTCCAATACTTGCGCCCCGTCTGATAATCCGGGCTGTCCGTAAGCGCGCCTACCACATCCACGATGGAGAAATACCATTCCTGGCGCTCCTCATCCCACAGGCTGCGAATGGTTCTTTGCTCAAATCGCTTGATGATGCCGTCGTTTTCGTTGGGCATGTTTTCTCACCGCTTCTTCCTTTGAATTGGCTTCATTATACCGTATTTGCTCCCACCCGGCAACGGGGAGGAAGGAGGACGGCCAGCAGAGCCGTCCTCCCGAAAGCTGTCACCGCCGCTTCCTGCGCCTGTACCCATAGGCACCGATGAGTACCAGCGCGCCCGCCGTCATTCCCACGCCTGCCCACATCAGGGGCGTGAAGGGCAGGTCCACTCCGGTCTGGATGTCGGGAGTGTCCGCGGGAACATTGACGATCTCCAGCGGCGCGTCGGGATTGACGTACTGCCCGTCTACGGTCAGCTCCGCGACCGTTCCGGCGGGAAGATAGCCGGGCAGAGGCTGCGTCTCCTCCACGGTATAGCGCCCGTGAGGAATCCTTTCAAACGAGGCCAGCCCGTTTTCGTCCGTCTCGGCGGTCATGATCTGGTTTCCGTCCGCATCGACCAGCGCAAACTGTACGCCCGCAAGTACCCGGCCGCCTGTGTCGGTCTTGCGCAGGGAAAAGCGCGTCCAATCGTCCCGAATCTCCGTATCGCCGCTCACCTGGCCCTGTGCGTCCACCACGAAGATGCATACGGCCTCGTTGAGCGCGTAGCCGTCCGGCGCGAGCACCTCGCGGAAGGCATACTGTCCGGGCATGAGGAGAATGTCCGGCAGCTCGCCGTTTTCATCCGTGCGCGCGCGATAGATGATCTCATCCCGGCTGTTTCGTACCTCGATGAGCGCGCCGGGCACCGGGGCCGCGCCGGTGATGTCGGTCTTGGTGATCGTGACGGGCGTGCAGATCAGCTCGTTATGCACCGTCAGACCGGCGCGGATGACGGCGTCCTCTTGCGCTTTCTCAGGCAGGATTGAAACGGGGAACGTCCCGGCAGGCAATTTCCAGCCTTCCGGCGCTTGCAGCTCCTTCACATAGTACTCCCCGTGCGGGTACTGCCCGGCAAACACCAGCCGCCCGTCCGCATCCGTCGCGCCGGAGGCCACCAGCGTACCGGCAGGGAGAACGCCGCCGTCATAGGGAATGTCGGAGGCATTGAACAGACCGAATACAAAGCCCTCGCCGGGGACGGTCGTTACCCTTCGGATGATCATCCCATCATCCTGCGGAAAGCTTTGCAGGGTTTCGGCTTCTTTCTGAATCGTGATTTCGGCAGGATAATAGTCGTTGCCGACCTCCACCGTGAGATTCACGATGGCTGTCTGATTGTCTGCACTGGTCAATGCCACCTCATGCGGCGTGTCATCCAGCGCATACCCTTCGGGCGCGTGAATTTCCACCAGCACATACCGTCCCAGCGGCAGAAGCCCGGAGGCTGCCGGCCCATCTGAGGCGGTGGTGAGGGTTTCCACCAGCTCGCCCTGTTCAAACCAGACCGTGCCGTCCCCGCCGGTGACGGTTTCCGCCGCCCGAAGCTCAAACACCGCCCCCGCCAGATACCTTTCTTCGTATACGGGGCGGTGCGCCTCGTTCCCGTAAGCATCCGCCGTCACCTCGAACCCGGTGAGCCGCGGCCCCTTCTTTTCGAGCAGAATCCGCCCCTTGACCGGCTCGTTGGGGACTTCCACGTCGATCTGGTACGTTTCTCCGGGCGCGTCGCCGTCCTGCCCTACGAACACCGGCAGCGCCTCCTCGCGGATGAGATAGCCTTTCGGGGCTGTGACTTCCTCAACGAAGTACAGGCCCCAGGTGAGCGTTTCGGGCAATGTCACACTGCCGGTTTCGTCGGTAACAAAGGTGTCGGTCTCCTGTCGGGTGGGATAGGAGACGGTTTGGGTAACAAACTCTCCCGTCTCGTCTCTGAGCTTGAAGGAGACGCCGGAAAGCGTGACGGCCTTTCCTGTTTCGCTGTCCGTCTTCATCAGGCGCAGGCGGTAGCGGATGGGCCGGTCGGAGAGCGTCAGGGGCGGCGGGTTGAGGATATCCTCGGTCCCGTCGATCTCAAAGAGGATCGGGCCCTTGAGCTCATACCCCGACGCGCCCTTTATCTGCTCCAGCACATAGACGCCGTAGGGCAGGGCTTTGGTTTTCGCGTAGCCGTTTTCATCCGTCACCAGCCGGTCGCGCTCAAACGCGTGGGCGTTCTCGTAGGACCCTGCCTTGCGAAGATACACCAGGAACTCCGCGCCCGCCTCCGGCGTCTCCACGCGGTCCGGGTCGGGATCGTCGCTCATGCCTCCGAGCAATTTGACAATGGCCTGCGCGCCATAGCGGATTTCATTGGTGACAACACCCTCATAGATGACGACGGCTTCCTGCGACTGTTCTGCCGCGGATCGCGCATCCACAATGATAGAATCCACGGCAGCCTGATACCCCACAGGCGGCGCAAGCTCCACAATCTCATACATGCCCGGCCAGAGCGCATCCGTGGTTACGGAAGCATCCTCACCCGCCGTGGTCAGGGAATCAACGACCACAGCGCCCTTTTCATAGATCACGTTGTCCTGCCGGTCGGTGATGTCCTGCGCCGCGAGCACGCGGAAGACCGCGCCCGTCAGCTCGCCGTCGCCGCGCGTGCCGGGCGCATCCGCGGGCTTCCCGGCGTATTCGTCCGCGTCGCGCTTGTACAGCTTCAGCCGGACCCGCACCGGCTGGTTGGTCACGGACAGGTCGGTGGTTTCATCCGGCTTTACCACCGCGTCCAGCGCGATCTCCTCAAACACATACCCCGCCGTTTCTCCGTGCTCCCGAACGATGTAACGCCCCTTGCGCAGCGGTTCGGATACGGCCACACCATTCTCATCCGTCACCATGCTGCCGACCAGCGCCGAGCCATACTCATCGTTTTCGTAAATATCAAAGCGCACGCCCTCGATGGGGTTGCCGTTCAGGCGGTCGGTCTTGGTGATGCGGATATACCCCTTTGTTGGCTCGTTCTCCACTTCAATTTCGCAGGTCTTGCCGCTGTCCCGAATCTCGACTTCGGTTTCAAAGCCAACGTCCACATAGTGCTGCGGCACGGTGGTTTCCTCGATGCGGTATCGGCCCCAGGGAAGCCAGCCGGTTTCGGCAACGCCGCTTGCATCCGTGACGATGACCACGCTGCCGCCCACGCCGGTTGCGCCTGCGGGAGCCGACAAACGGGTGACGGTGAACTCCGCTCCGGCCAGCGCCTCCCGTGTCAGGCCGTCCCGTTTCACAATGCGGATCTTGCCCGTGATCTCCGCGTTGGCAAAGCTCGCATGGGCCGTGCCGCCCGCCGTGACGGTGACGCTCTGCTCGCCCGGAACGGATACGAGGTACCCTTCCGGGGCGCTCTTTTCCCGGATGGTGTACACGCCCGGCTGGAGGTTCTCAAAGCGCGCCACGCCGTCCGCGCCGGTGGTCTGCGTTGCAATGACGGCGTCTCCGCTGACCAGCTCAAACACCGCGCCCGCCAGCGGCGCGCCGGTGGAAGCGGACGTCTTGGTGACGGCTGCCGCGCCCAGGGGCATATCGAAGGTGACGGTCACGGACTGGAGCTTGTAGGGCGCGCCGTACTGCGGGATGAGCACCTTTTGGATGGCCACGTCCGGTACGCCCACCAGAAAGCTCGCCTCCTCCTCGTCGGACGAAACCGATTCGGCCACAAAGCTGAGGTGGGTCCCCGGCGCGGTGATGGACACCGTATCCCCGCTGTTGAGGTAGTAGTAGGATTCATCCTGCCCGGCGGTGTTTCCGGTCAAAACCCCAAAGGACCGGCTGACGCGAATGAGGTCCGCGTCCGTGGTAAGGGTGACGGTGCCGGTCAGGGAACCGCCCGAAAAATGGGTGGACTGGTTGCTCACGGAGATGGCCCCCGTCATGGAGGCGCGGGCGATACCGTTGGCCGCAAGCCAGCGCGCGTATTCCAGATACACGCCGGGAGCCTGTCCGCTGGCGCGGTAGAAGTTGTCCATGTTCCAATAATCCCGGACGTATTGCGGCCCTTCCAGCTCGCGGATGACCTGCCGGATGGCGAACTGTCCGGCGACGCGCGACCAGGTTTCATTGTCCGGGTCATCATCGTCGATGACCATGAACGGGTAGGTATGACGAAGCACCCAGCCGATGGCGTGCAGGGTGCTTTCGTGATAGATGATGGAGGAATAGCCGGGATTGGTACGGTACGAATCCATGTCCACGATGACATACGGGCCGGTGGGCTGCTGGCCGCCGCCGGAGATGTTCTCGCCGGGCCCAGGTAGCGTGTGCTCAAGGCAATACACCGTGTATCCGTCCAGATAGTGTGGGGTGGCATACACCGTGCCATGGCCGGGGGCCTTGGCGATCTGCAAATACGCGCTGTCCTTGCCGGAGCTGCCATGCAGCCCGCCCTGCCCCACATACAGCGACGGCACCGGCGCGTTGATGGTCTTGAGCGAAAAGCCGGGCATGGGGCTGGCGGACATGCGCATCATCCGGGAGGAAGGGCTTACGGGCAGGGCGTAATCCGTCACGGTGAGGTCCGCCGCGCCGGTGGCGCAGGTTTCCTGCGCAAGCACCCAGAGCGTTCCCTGCTCCGTCCACTTGAGCGTACCGTCGGCAAAATCGTCGCCGTACAGGTAGCGCACCCGGTACCACCAGCGGCCGAGGGCATCCTGGAGGGTTTCTTCTACCTGCACGGTTGCGTCCTGTGTGAAGCATCCGGCCCACAGACTGTCCGCATCCATGCCGCTCGAATCAATGTCGGTATAGACATTGGTTTGGGTGCTCACCTGTACAAACGCGCCGGGCTGCACAGACGTGGTTTCGGCGGCTTCCGGCTCTGCGGAGGGGGTCACAGTCTCCGCTGCACCCGGCTCAGGAACGGGTTCCTGCGCGGGCACATATCCCGGCACAACAAAGACAAGGCGTTCATCCGCCGTCAGGGCCGACGGGCGTTCACCGGCCAGCGCGGCAACCTCCTGATCGGACAGCGCGGCTTCGGGCAGCGCGTCCACGGCGGTATAGGCCGTGATAAGCTCATAGCTTTCGTTAAGCAGCCAGACCTCGGCAAACCCTTCTTCGGGCGCAAAGCGATGGACCAGCAGCACCGCCGTTTCCTGCGTCATGCAATAGGCTGGTTCGGCGAGGTCCTGCGCGGCATACAGAGGGATAGCCGCAGCCAGCACATAGGCGTAACCGTGCTGGGCCATGGCGTCTTGCAGGGAGAGCGGCAGGGGTTCCCCTGTTTGTGCCGGCACTGTTTCAGGCGCGGGCGATGGCGCTTCTGGTTCGGGTACGGAAGTCGGTTCCTCGGTTGGGGGCTGCGGTGCTTCGGTCGGGGCTTGTGCAGGAGGCTGCGTTGGTTCCTGCGTTGGAAGTGCCGTTTCTGCCGTTGGAGCCTCGGTTGACTCCGGCATAGGTTCCTGTGTAGGAAGTGCAGGTGCTTCCGTAGGCTTCACTTCTTGTGCCGCTTCCTCTGCCGGTGGAGCCTCGGTTGGCTCCGGCATAGGTTCCTCTGTAGGAAGTGCAGGTGCTTCCGTAGGCTCCACTTCTTGCGCCGCTTCCTCTGCCGGCGTTGCAGCCGGCTCCTGCACGGTTTCCTGCGACTCAAGCGTTTCTTCTGCCGGTATCGCCGCTTCTTGCGGCACCGGCACGTCTGTCTGCACCGCCGCTTCGCTCCTGCCCGGCGAAGGGCACAGCAGGAGACAGGCCAGAAGCAGCGCGGCCAGTCTTGTGCGTGGTTTATGATTCATCTTTCATTCCTCCTTCAGTATTCCCGGACGGCCATGACCACCAGCCGCCCGTCGGGGTCGCTATAGCTTCGGTCACAGGTGATAAGCGTCAGAATTTCATCCTCCGCGCCGGGTTCGATGCCCGTATCGTACAGCGCCTGCGCCCGTGCCCGACGGACAAAGGCAAGAAAGTCCTCGTCCCCGGCAAAGCGGGCCGTGGCGGGGTCCCACTCGCCGCTTCGCAGGTTGACGGCGGCAAAGACGCGGTAGGCCGCGCTGTGATACAGGGAATCCAGATAGATCACGGCGTGAGCGGCGCAGAACTCCGGGTCCTTATACGAAAGCAGCGGCGAAAACATGGCTTCGCCGCTGCTGCGGATATGGTGGCCGTAGATGCCGATATTGCGTCCGGGCGTTTCGTAGTCCGTCCCATCGAGGGAAAAAAGCGTGCCCAGATAGCTCTTACGGCCTGAAAACGTGTGGTTCAGGTAATAATCCGGATCGCCGGTGCGCACAACGGGATAGTCGATGGGCGTTCCGGGGATGGACAGCCATGCGATAAAATCGCCGTTCTGCGCCTGACACGCCGTAAGGTCCGCTCCGGTGAACCGGTCAGGGGGCGCGGCGGATGGCTGGACCCGGCAATCAAGCGGGTTCCCTTCGACATCCGCATCGGGAGGCCGGGAAGGCGTTTCGGCGGGAAGGCTTGCCGCTTCCCGAAGCTGCGCATAATCCTCCACATCCCTGCGAATCTCCCGGTCCATCTGCAAAACGGGCATCAGGATAGCCCCCATGCCCGCCAACAGCAGCAGCGCCGCGGCTAACGGCAGAATGGAAAAACGGCGTCGGGTTCTGGACAATCAATCACTCCTTTTTGTTTGCACAAAAAAACGCCCTGAATGGGCGCAGGTAGAGCATTTCAATTTCAAATCAAGTTCAGATAGCTCTGGCGGGAATCGACAACGGCGTACAGAACGACTTGTTGCTGCTCATCGTCAACCTTGTAAAATATCAGATGGTGCTGGACGATCAGAACGCGGAATCCCTGCTTGCGGAGCGTGCTGTAGCGGGGATAGCTACCCATATGTGGTGAGGTGGCCAGCTTTTTGATCTCCGTCTCCAGCACATCCAGATAGTGCAGCGCGACATCCACACTGCCGCTGTCCTCGGCGATGTAATGAAGAATAGAAAACAGATGATCGTTGGCCTTGTCGGTCCTGAGAATGTGGTAGGTCATCGTTGTTTCCTCATAAGCAGGCTCTCACGCAGAGCGGAAAATGTATCTTCAACGGGAGCGATGCGGCCCGCGCGCACATCGTCCTCCGCTTCTGACAGCGTGCGCAGCAGCTCAAGCTCCGCACGCATCTGCTCGTATTCGGCAAGCCCTATCAGGACCGTGTCGCCCCGCCCATTGACTGTGATGTACACCGGCTGACGATTTTCCCGGCACAGCCTGGAGATCTCGCTATAATGATTACGCAAATCGGCGGAAGGTCGTATGGATTCCATCATCATCGCCTCCTTTTCATGGTCAAATTATATCATGATCCGCCTATTTCGTCAATGCGTCTGATAATTCGCTCTAGCGTATCATTCGCTCGGTTCCTCGTCCTCCTCATCGTCAAGCGCATAATCATATGCCGGTTTGCGGTTCTTGCCGGACTTTTTCAGCCTGACATACGCCAGCGCACCGCCGCCCGCGACGGCCAGCAGCCCGGCCAGCCCCAGCAGGGGCGCTGCTCCCGCGTCCTTTGGCTCCTGCCCGGAAACCGGCTGCGGCGTAGCCGGAACCGTAGGTTCCGGCGTGACGTAGACGATCTCCGGCTCGATCAGGCTTTCGTCCACGATGTCCAGCAGGTCCCGGCTGTCCACGAGGTTGAGGAAGTAGGTTTCATACTGTTCCCCGTCCTCGTCCAGCGGCTTGTCGTAGTCGATCACCATGTAGAACACATCGCCGCCGCGCGTCTCGATGGCGATGAACTGCTTGTTGGTGTAGCGGTCGTAGAGCAGATCGCGGGTAAAGGCGTTGCCCGCCTGGGTAAAGGGCATCCCCGCTGTGCCGGTCACCGGCAGGAGTGTGGGCAGAACCGCTGTCGTCACGGTTGGGGCCACGGTCGGAAGGGGCGTTGCCGTCGGTTTGGGCGTGGCGCGGCTCCCGCCGGACCCACTGCCAGAGCTGCTGCCGGAGGACCCCGGCTTTCGCGTGGGCACGGCGGTCGGCGCGGCGGTGGGGGCTGCGGTCGCGGGCATGTCATGGAAGAACGGGTTGGCCACCGCGATGGCCTTGCTCACGTTGCCCACACGGTCCACCGCCTGCACCAGCAACTGCTCATAGGCGTCCGCGTATTGCTTGAGATGGATGCTCAGCGTGCCGCCCGACAGCTCCGTGTAGGACGTGCCGTTGACCTGTACCGCGGCCACGCCGGACTGCGCGTCGGCGGCTTCGATGTGCAGGTATTCGCCCTTGACGCTCGCCTTGAGGGTGGGACGGGTGTTGTCAATGCAGTTGACCGGCAGGCTCTTGCGGTGCGCCTCGCCATAGGGGTCGGTCACAATGACTTCTACCTCGCTGTTTTCCAGCAGGTCGATCCAGACGTGGCCGGAGGGCAGCGGCCCGTCAATGAGCGTCTTTCCGCCCACGCTGATGCGCACGGCGGCCCAGCCCGTGCCACCCAGGTCCCGGACCGTGATCTCCATTACGGCGCGGTTGAGATACCAGCCGGAAGGAGCCTCCATTTCAATTTCATAGCTTGCCGCAGGAGCCGCGGTGGGCTCCTGCGTGGGCTGGGCGGACGGCTCGGCGGTCGGTTCCTGCGAGGGCTGCACGGACGGCTCGGCGGTCGGTTCCTGCGAGGGTTCCACAGACGGCTCTGTAGCCGTCTCTTGCGTAGGAGCCGGTTCACCCTCTGTCTGCTTAACAGGCTCCATCACCAGGTCCGCCATGGCGTCCTCCAGATCGCCAATCAAAGCCGGGTCCTCCAGAATCACCTCGCCTTCCGCCATGGCCGCAAAGGAACAGGCCGCCGTCAGAAGCACCGGCAGCAGAAGAAGCAGCGCCATCAGGCGAATGAATACCTGCTGTTTCCTCATTCGTTTTCCCCCTTCCAGTCCGGGAAGGTAGCCGCGTAGGCGGGCTGCTGGTACGGCGGTTCTTCGTGGGCCGGAGCGGTATTTTCCACCGGCTGACGGTGCTGCTGCTGCATCCTGCGCACCAGCGCCGTAAGCTCTTCCAGCGTCACGTTCTCGCTGCGCATCAGGGCGCGAATCTCCATGCTTTCGTTTTCCATGATGCGCTGGTCCAGCGCCCGTACCCGCTTTTGCAGGTCCGCAATCTTCTCCAGATGCCGCGCGCGTTCCTCGCGGTATTTTTCCAGCTTGCTTTTCTCCATGTTTTCTCCTTTCTTTACTCGTACAGTCTGCCGTAGCCATAGAAGTGATTTTGCCAGTAGGAATCCGTGAGGTCCGCATACCCGATGGGCGAGCCGCAGTGCAGCATGTGATTCCCGCCCACATACAGCCCCACATGGGTGATGCCCTCCTCCCCGGAAATGGTCCCTTCAAAGAAGATCAGGTCGCCGGGCCGCGCTTCCTGGGGCGCGATGGGCGTGCAGCGCCCGTACAGGCTGGTCGCGCCCAGCCGGCCCACGTCCCTGACGCCGCTGGCCGCAAAGACGTAGCTGATGAACCCGGAGCAGTCAAAGCTGGTTTCCGGGCTGTCGCCGCCCCATACATAGGGATAGCCGATGTACTTTTCCGCCTCCTCCATCAGCCGGCGAAAGGTTTCATCCTCCATAACGTCCGCCGGGATGTCGTATTCGCCCGGCTCGCGCAGCGTGGAAGCGTAGGGGTTGCCCCGGAACAGGTCCTCGCGCATGCCCAGCACGGAGATGTACATGGCATAGCGCCCCACCCCCTCGCGGGACAGTACATAGAAGGGCAGGTGGGAGAGGTTGAAGTTATCCAGCGTGACGGTGCAAATACGGTAGGTGTAGGGCACGTCCTCCTCCACCTGATAGGGGACCCATGTTACTTCCCCTGTTTCCTCGTCCTCCACCCTGCGGTAGCGCGTGACCCATTCCCGGCGGTAGCGGGTTTCCTCCTCAATATCTTCGGTCAGGATGTACTGCTTTTCAAACAGCCGGTCCATGTAGCCATATGCGTCATCGACGGTCCATTCCCCGTTCGCGTGCGCGGAGATCAGCGCCATGAGCGCATGGGGGTCGTGCCAGATATCGTCCGCTTCGATGCGGTATTCATCAAAGCCGGGATGATAGGAGGCGTAATGGTTCAGCTCATTTTGCAGTTCCTTCTCCAAATTCGCGTAGTACCGCTCCGCCGCCAGCAGGTCCTCGTCCCCGGCGGGGTAGGCGGCGATCACGAGGGACTGCATCGCGCTTTGCACCAGCGGGGCGCAGGAGGACAGGCCGTTCATCACAAAGGCGAGGAGAGCCACCAGCGCACCCGCCAGAAGATACGTTTTCCGGCTGCGCGCGACCAGGGCTTTCACTCCTCGCTTCGCGCGGGCGACTGCGCCTCCGGCCTGCGCCGCGCTCCGCGCCGTTTCGCCCGCCGCCTGTCCCGTCATGTACATCCGGCGGATGGCCCGCTTCTGCCGCCAGCGGGAAAGCGGGTTGCTGGAGGGCGGAGCCTGCGGGCGGATGGCTTGCGCCGTCTGCTCCGTGTGGCGGGATGCGTTCAGCCTTGCCCTCCGGGCGCTTCGGACAACCAGCCCCACGCCGCTTTCCGCGCCCTGCTCGGTCTCATGCGCCGCCTGTACGCCGGTGTTGTCATCCTCCACGCAGCGAATCTGCCGGTGGACTTCCTCTCCGGCCTGGGGTAGCGCCTCATGGATGAGCCGGGAGGAAGTCTGACGCGGTTTCTCCGTTTGCAGGCGGGCCCCGGCGGCACGCGCGATCTCCATGCGCCTGCGCTTAGTGGGACGGCCTGCGCCGGGCTTTGGCGCGGCGGCCTCCATCCGGCGCGCGGGGGCCTCCTGTCCGGCGGGCGGCTGTTCATCCTCCGCAAACTTCAGGCGGCTTTCCTCCATCCGCGTCCTCCTTTCCGCTTTGCTGCCGCATCATGCTCTGAAACGCCCTTTCCGTCTCCCGGTCGGCCTGCGCCGCCAGACGCGCCACGCGATCACGGCGCACACCGCCACGATCGCCAGCAGGATATAGTCCGCCAGATGCATCACACCAGCCCCGCGATCGCATACGCGGCAAGCGCCACGACCCACGCGACCGAGCACTGCAGAACCACGACGCCGACCGTCTTGAGCCGGGAATCCAGTTCGCGGCGGATGGTGGCGATGGCGGCCACGCACGGCGTATACAGCAGCGTGAACACGAGAAAGCTGATGGCGGAGCGCATGGTGAGCAGCGACGAAATGGCCGCGCCGCCGAGCAGCACCTGCAGCGTGCTGACGACGGATTCCTTGGCGATAAAGCCGGAGATGAGCGCCGTGGCGCACCGCCAGTCGCCGAAGCCGAGCGGACGGAAGACGGGCGCGATGAACTGCCCGATGAGCGCGAGCAGGCTGTTGGCACTGTCGGCCACGACGTTCAGGCGCGTGTCAAAGCTCTGGAGGAACCAGATGATGATGGTCGCAAGGAAAATGACCGTGAACGCGCGCTGGAGGAAGTCCTTCGCCTTCTCCCAGAGCAGCAGCGCCACGCTCTTGAGTCCGGGCATGCGGTAGTTCGGCAGCTCCATGACAAACGGCACGGGCTTGCCGCGGAAGGCCGTCTTGTTCATGATGAGCGCCGCGAGGATGCCGATGAGGATGCCGAGGACATACAGCCCCAGCATGACGAGCGCGCGGTAGCGCGGGAAAAACGCCGCGGTGAAAAAGGCGTAGATCGAGATCTTCGCCGAGCAGCTCATATACGGCGTGAGCAGGATGGTCATCTTCCGGTCGCGGTCGGACGAGACGGTGCGCGTGGCCATGATGGCCGGCACCGAGCAGCCGAAGCCGATGAGCATCGGCACGATGCTGCGCCCTGACAGGCCGATCTTGCGCAGGGGCTTATCCATGACGAAGGCGACGCGGGCCATATAGCCGGTGTCCTCCAGAATGGACAGGAAGAAAAACAGCGTCACGATGATCGGCAGGAACACGAGCACGCTACCGACGCCGGCGAACACGCCGTCGATGATGAGGCTATGTACCACGGGGTTGATGCCGTAGGCCGTGAGCGCGGCGTCCACGACGCCGGTCAGCGCGTCGATGCCGAGCTGCAGCAGGTCGGACAGCCACTGGCCGATGACGTTGAACGTGAGATAAAACGTGAGGAACATCACGACGAGAAACATCGGCAGGGCGGTATATTTGCCTGTGAGGATGCGGTCGATCTTCATGGAGCGCGCGTGCTCCTTGCTCTCGTGGCACTTGACCACGGAAGCAGCCACGACGCCCTCGATGAACGTGTAGCGCATGTCCGCGAGCGCCGCGTTGCGGTCGAGCCCGGTCTCGTTTTCCATCTGCACGATGCAGTGCTCAAGCAGCTCCCGCTCGTTTTCGTCGAGCGCGAGCGACTGCGCGAGATCGTCCCCGCCCTCGATGAGCTTGGCCGCGCAGAAACGCGCCGGCACGCCGATACGGTCGGCATGGTCGGCGATCAGGTGCACGACCGCGTGGATGCAGCGGTGCACGGCCGAATCATCCGCACAGAAGTCCGTCACCTTCGGCAGCGTCCGGCTGCGCGCGACGGTCAGCGCCTGATCCACGAGCTCGGACACACCCTCCCCCTTCGCCGCCGAGATCGGCACGATGGGGATGCCCAGCGCCTGGCTCATCTTCTGTACGTCGATGGCGCCGCCGTTGGCGTGCACCTCGTCCATCATGTTCAGCGCCAGCACCATCGGCACGCGCAGCTCGAGCAGCTGCAGCGTCAGGTACAGGTTGCGCTCGATGTTCGTGGCGTCAACGATGTTGATGATGCCATCCGGCTTTTCGTTGATGATAAAATCACGCGAGACGATCTCCTCCTGCGTATACGGACGCAGAGAGTAGATGCCCGGCAGGTCGACGACGGAGCAGCCCTTCTCGTCGCGCATCTCGCCCATCTTCTGGTCAACGGTCACGCCCGGAAAGTTGCCCACGTGCTGGTTGGAACCGGTGAGGGCGTTGAACAGCGTCGTCTTGCCGCAGTTCTGGTTGCCGACAAGTGCAAAGATCATGCCGACACCCCCTCGACCTCGATCTTCTCCGCCTCTTCGATGCGCAGCGTCAATTCATAGCCGCGCACGCGGATCTCAATGGGGTCGCCCATCGGCGCCACCTTCTGCAAAGTGACGCGCGTCCGGGGTGTCAGCCCCATGTCCAACAGCCGGCATCGCAGCGCGCCGTCCCCACCGACGGCCGTGATGACTGCTGAGGAACCGATCTTCAATTCATTTAATGTCATTGCCATTGCCTTTCTGTCAAAAATCATTTCCCTAGTGAAAAAGACTAGCATGGCGGGCGCGATTTTGTCAAGAGTCTGGCAGGGATTTCCGCGATTTCTGCCGAACGGCGGCGAAAAAACATCCCGGAGCGGAAAAACCGCTCCGGGATGCCGGACTGCCGGTACTGTTGCAGCGGCCGTCAGG
>OHAT01002249.1_pt1 | contig 14898 bp, 10 predicted proteins | sample 1577141 | NCBI WGS metagenome assembly OHAT01 (sample SAMEA3541578, study PRJEB24748) | human gut metagenome | biome: human gut; feature: human-associated habitat; material: faeces | place: China | collected 2012 | reverse complement strand
TTTGTAATTTTGCTACTATGACAGGGCTACGAAGGCTCTCGTTTCACTTAATTATAAACGCTATGTCTAAGACATTTGAAAACCAGGTAATCAAAGCCAAAACACTTGCAGAAGGCATGGAAAAACATCTTGATGAACTTTCTGCTCGTGGTGTTAAACAAGACACGCTCGACTCGCTCGTTAAGGCAAGTGAAGAGGCAATCAGGATGAGTCAGGAAGTAGATAGACTTCGAATGGAAACTTCGGAAAAACTGCATGAAGCGAATGTTGCTCTACGTGATGTAAAGGATAAGTATAATGAACTAAGAACGATTATCAAAAACAATTATCCATTAGAGAAGTGGAGTACATTTGGACTTATGGACAAGCGTTGAATCTAATGGGATAATTGTCTGTCAAGTATAATCTTTACAAAAATCCCCCGCCAAATGTATATGGCGAGGGATTTTGTATTTCCGGAAAAGCTCGCGGAGTCACAAACGAAGCCTCATATCATAGCGTATGAACTTGTAGATTGCTTTATATGTAGGCTCAATCACTTTTCGAGGACGCATACCGCTATAACGCACCATAAGTCCGATGAGGCAGAGAATGGCAATAAATAAAAGCCAGCCGTATATCTCTTTCATTGATTCAAGCAACGATTGCACTTGCACCACACCGTAGAGTTCACCCAATGGTGTGTGATTTGTCGATAATGCGATATTATCCATTCTCTCGCCCAATAACATAGAGTTGCGAGCCATAACCACCTTTAATGTACGCCCAACAATTGCGTTACCTATTGGTCCTGCCAGTGCGGCACTGAACATATTTTGAAACGACAGCCCGTGCAAGAATGTATATGGGAACGGAAGGCGGGTATTTGCCGTCAACATCATTACTGCAACCATAACAAAACCTGCAGAGCGGGCAATTACAGGGAGATATAATGACTCCTTGGGCAGATTGTAATCTATGCGGAAATAGAAATATGCCAAGTAGAAAGTAAAGCACGAGAACGCGATTACCAACATACGCTGATACGTCCATTTCCTGCGGGCGAAAGTCTGCCAAGTGAATAAAATGCCTATGACGACACCAATAATGGATACCCAGTTCAGCGTCAAGACATTCAAATGGTCATACCCCAATACTCCCTCCATCAAAGCGTGTTCAAAGATATGTGAGGGAGCCAGCAATAAGTCCATAATCAGAATTATCACCACGCAAATCGGCACAATAGGTATCTTGAAAATCGCGAGCGAAATATATGGATGTCGTAAAAATGTGGCACGCCATAAATTCAATCCGAGCGATAAAACACCCAATACAGAAGTGAAACGGATATGCTCGGATTGCCACCAATCGTAATGTTCCCCGTAAACGCATATAAACAGAATGGACATTGCGGTAGTCCCCCATAACAGCATTCCTATCCAATCAATTCCCAACAACGGAAGTCGTGGCATAATGGAGATACCCTTATAGCAGATAATCACTACCAGGTATATTACCAAGAGTGCACCGGTGATAAACCAATACATGTAATGCCACGATGCCCACACCGAGAATGACAAAGCCGCGATACCCGTGAGTTGAATAGTTCCGTTTACCATCAAATAGATATAGCAGAACCATATTGACATATCGCGTTTTGGCGTAATCCATAGCTGAATCGTTGAATTGCATTCATATATTGCCCACATTCGGAAGAATCCTGCAACAAGGCTTACACCCACAAGCATAGGTACACTGCCCGTGTGCATACATATCAAGTTGGTTGCCACCAACACCGAGATACAACTTCCAAGTGTGGTCTTGGGTCTTACAGCCCACTTCAAGCGGAACATAATGGCAAAGAATAACGCCATACCTACCAATGAGGCATAGCCCGCCATCATGATATCTTCCTGCAAGAGTTGGGTTGAACCCGCTATTTCGCTTACTGCTGCAAGATACACCCCGCCCGTGCAGTTGAAAACAATGAGGAAAAGTATCAATAGCCAAGGTTTCAACGGCTCGGGAATGAATCGTATCTGGGGAATCGAGAACGGTTGGTTTGAATGATGATGACCCATTAATACAGCACTTTACATTCTACATTCATACCTGCACTCACGCGCTCCATAGCTTCAGCGTCGTTATCTTTTGTAAAATCGATGCGAACCGGAATACGTTGCTCGATTTTCACGAAGTTGCCCGAAGAGTTGTCTTGTGGCATAAGTGAAAAGCTCGCTCCCGTGGCACGCGACACGGAACGAACAATACCTTTGAATTTATGGTCGGGCACAGCATCAACTTCTATTTCAACTTCTTGACCGACACGAATACGGGCAGTTTGACTCTCTTTATAGTTGGCTACAATCCATTTGTCTTCAGCATCAACAATATCTACCAATGTCTGACCGGGTTGAATCAACTGGCCTTGCTGAATCTCTTTGCGGCCTGTAAAACCGTCACGAGGCGCGAGTACAACGGTATATGATAAATTCAAGCGGGCCAATTCCAAGGCTGCCTCTGCCAATTTAATACCTGCCTCGTTCTGGCCTAAACGAGTGTTTTGCTCTCGACTTACCGAGCGAACGCTCTCTTTCTGGCGGTTAAGCAGTTCATATCGAGACTTCGCAGCCAAGTAAGCGGTGTGCATATCATCATACTGTTGGCGTGTTACGGCATTTTGCTCAAATAGCGTGCTGTATCTTTTATAGTTTCGTTCCGCGTTTTCAAGAACTACGCGAGCCTCTTCGATGCTGGCATCTGTTACCGTAATATTCGTGTTAGTGGTTGAAATGGCATCATGCATCGCATCCTTGCCTGTTCTTGCATTTGAAAGATTGGCTTCAGCTTGTGCTGCCATATAGCGATACTCTGCATCCTCGATGATTACAAGCGTATCACCCTTAGATACTTTGGTATATTCGTCAAACCGAACCTCTTTGATAAATCCCTGCACGCGTGAATTTACAGGCACGATAAGTTGCTTCACTTGCGCGTTTTCTGTGAACTCCACGCTGCCCAAATGGATGAATTTCTCGCAAACCCAAGAGATTGCGCCAATGAGCAGGATACAAGCAATGGTATTGTAAATCAGTTTTTTAGTCTTTCTCTTCATAGTCTAGTTGTTTTTATAGATTACCGGATGTATTTTTCAGTTTATAATAGTTGAAGAGCACGTTGATTCGCGCGTTAACCAATTGCAGCTCCGCGTTAAGGAGTTGATTGGATGCATCAAGCATATCGGTGACAAGCACGATGTCATTGCGGTAGCGATTCCTTATTACACCGTAGTTCTCGTTAGCGAGTTGCACGCTCTTCTCCAATGTCGCGACTTCATCGTATGCCTCCATGTATCTTGTATAATCAGACTGAACGGCTAAAGAGGTTTGTTCCAACACGTCGTCCTGGCGACGGCGATACAACTCCGTGTTGAACAGGGCTTGCTTAATACTCTTGCCCGCTTTATAAAGTGAAGAGAGTTTGAATGACACACCTACTCCAACATACCAATAGTTGAAATTCTTGTTTATAACGGGAACTTCAATCGTTATAGGACCATCAAAATGATTGGCAGCGATGAGGGCAACTGTCGGACGGCGTTCGGCACGAGTCAACTTTTCTGCATACTCGCCCATTTCTGCCACCAAAGCCGATTGCTTAACAGAGTGAGCGTCACTGTGAGTCAATTGTAGCCAATATGCCATACCCTGCATAGGCAAGGATTTATTTAGCATCGTGGTATCGGGTTGAATCCGTGTGTCGGCAGGTAACCCAAGCATAGTTACCAAGTCGTAGTTAAGAATCTCCAAAGAATTCTTGACTCGCCTTCTTGCAAGTTCCAGATTTTTAAGTTGCAATTCATAACGGGTAACATCATTCTGAAGGGCAACTCCCGCTTCATTACGAGCCTTTGTATCCCTAATGACAACTCGTGCCAATTCGATATTGCGGTCGTATACTCTCAAGGCATTTTGAAGTTTGTACAAGTCGAGATAAAACCCGGTAAGCACAAATCGGATGCGTGAGCGTGTAGCATCTCGATTTACCCCTGCCATATCTTCCTTCAATTTAGCCATAGCTATACCATTCGTGACTGCACCTCCGCCATAAATTAACTGAGTGGCTTGAATCGCGAAATTGTTTCCGAAGTGAGGCATTTTAATGTTCTCCCCGTTCGAAAAATCTCGGTCCAATAGACATCCATTGCCGAGGTAACTTACTGACAAAGAGATGTCGATGTCTGGGAGACGGTCATTTTGCGCCACACTGACTGCTTGCCGCGCTTCTGCTACCGCGGCATCTTCTATTTTCATTGTTTTGCTATTTTGATCAGCCAGGGCAAACATTTGCTCCAGTGTCAATACATAAGATTCTTGGGCATAGCTACCCACAGCCCATAATGATGCACATAACACCATTATGAACAAACGTACTTTGCTCATACAAGTATAAATATTTAATTAATGATTTCGAGAGAGAATTACATCAACATTCAGCTATCCCAATTAGTACTGATATTGTGGTGATACGGGATGTAGATATACGACGCTGAAACGTAATAATGTAAGTTTATGTTATTTCTCATTTTCATCGAAGAACTTTTTGCTCCTCGGGTGCAAAGGTAAGAAAATATCGTAGATTTGAAAAACAATTCGTTTTATTCATACTCCCCTCTGAAGTGATAGACAAGTTGTTTGAAAGAGTCAAGTTTGGTGCCTCCCACTAAAATTTCTTTAGGAGAAACATTGAACATGATAAAATTAAAGGCTTTCTCAAAATCACCGCCGAACGTGTCGGCGAGGACTATCGTAATGTCCGGCGTGTTTCCATTGGCGGGAATGACAATGTTTTCCGGAATGAGTACAAAATGCACGGAGTATACATTATTGTCAATTTGTAAAAATTCGTATTCGGCTTTGACTTCCACTTCTTCAATGTCACGCAGGGTTTTGGCAACCTGCTTGTCGTCGATGATGTCGGCAATGGGAGCAAGCGGCATCACGAATGAAAGAGAATCGCGTGATTTGGCTTTGGCGTTGTCAATCTTTTTGATTTCATCCCCGTGATAAAATGCAACTTCAATGGAACCATGATATGTCCCTTTCATATCGAATAGAGCTTGTCGGATTTGCTTGGCGCTAATCTTTTCTTCATCATCATTACACCCTGATAAAAGGATAACGAGAGAAAGAATGCTTAAAATCTTTAATCCGATTAATTTCTTTTTCATTTCCACGATTTAAAGATAATAAATTACTTCCAAGTCTATTTCAAAGCCTCGAAATATTTTTTCAGAATCTCGCCGTTTATTTCCCCCGGGGTCTCGACAATCAATACCGCCGGACGTTGTGACGGTCCGTAAAAAACAGGTAGAATTTCCCGTAAAGCAGCTTCATTGTCGGCCTTGTAAACCTCGAAATTATGGGTTTTTGCCAATTGTTTCAGGTTCACCTTATGCGGTGTTTCGAAGTATTTTTCCACCTCCTGCAATGCCGACGGTCCCGGAAGGAAACGGAAGATTCCGCCTCCGCCGTTCTGCATCACGATGATTCGCAGGCGGGCTGGTATCTGTTTCATCCAAAGAGCGTTCGAGTCGTACAGGAAACTGTTATCCCCCACGATGAGGGTTGTCGTCCCGTCAAAAGAACAGGCTGCCCCGATAGCGGTAGAGGTACATCCGTCAATGCCGCTGGTTCCGCGGTTGGCATCCGAACGGGATACTTGGGAATAGCGGAAAAGCTGGGCGTAACGGATGGGAGTACTGTTCCCGAGTTGCAGGCGGCTATCGCAGGGCAACGAGGGCATCAACACGGAAAATGCTTTCAGGTCACACCACGGGATGCGGTTCACGTATGCCTCGTGTTTGGTTGTCGCCGATTCCGCTTTTTGCAACCATTTCCACGCGTAGCCGGAAGCGGATATCAAGGGAAGCGGTGTTGACAGGAATTGTTTAAAAAACTCCCCAGCACTTGTTTGCAGGTGCCGTGTCATGGACTTGTACGTGTCCGGCGGGGTGGCACGTTCGTCTATATGCCAATGTACGCGGGGCGGGTGCTCGCGGATAAACGCCTTTATCATGCGGGAGATAATGGCTCCCCCGAACGTGATGAGTAAATCGGGAGCGTATGCCCCGGCTTCCCCCGGACGCACGGTCGAGATAATGCGATCGATCGTCGAGAAGGAACAAGGAGTAGTCAAGTTAGCCACGCTTTCCGTGAGAACTACCGTGTTCGGGAATCCCGCGAGTTGTTCAATATGTCGCTGTAAAACCGGATCGGGTGCTTGAAATCCTGCGATGATCATCACGTTGGTCGAAGATGCGAACTCCTGCCTCAGTTGGTTTATAATTTCGTCCGGGAAAACATTCCTTGAAGGAGTCGCTTCAATAACACGTTCCGCCGGAAGTGTTTTTTGGTGAAACTCGTACAAGGGCTCCCGCAGGGGAATATTTATATGGACGGGACCTTTGCGGGGAAGTCTCGTCAGGTTGATAGCCTCGTTAATCACGCGGTTCGTGTACCAGTGCTCCTCTTCGCTTGCAATCACCGCGGGCAGTTGGTAGCTTTTCTTGACAAAACGGTCGAGTGCGCCTTGTTGCCGGATTGTCTGGCTGTCATCCTGATCAATCCATTCCGCGGGACGGTCGGCCGAAATGACGATAAGCGGCACTCCTTGATAATAAGCTTCTGCCACGGCAGGCGCGTAATTCAACAAAGCCGTACCCGAAGTACAGACAAGTGCCACGGGTTCACCACTTTGTTGTGCCATCCCGAGGGCAAAGAAAGCGGCGGAGCGTTCATCCGTGATGACACGGTGGAGTATGCGTCTCTCCCGGGCGATTGAAACCACCAACGGTGCGTTGCGGGAACCGGGAGAGAGGACGACGTGGCGTACTCTTTTTTGCACGAGCAGGCTCACGAGCACGCGAACGCTCTCGATATCAGAATGTAGTTTTTCCATAGTTGATCTGGCGAATCAAATTGAGTAATGTATCGGCTTTTTGACAAGTTTCCTGCCATTCGGTTTCCGGGTCGGACAACGGGGTGATACCTCCGCCCACGTATAGTTTCAAGGCATCGTCGAATACCTCCATCGTGCGCAGGTTGACAAAAAGGTCAAACGCCCCGGTTGCCTGTAACGGACCGAGGTACCCGGCATAATATCCCCGTTCCTGCTTCTCGATTTCGGCGATCACTTGCATCGCCCGTTTCTTGGGAATACCGCAAACGGCCGGGGTAGGGTGCAATTGCGTGACCAGTTCGTCGATCCGGTCGGGTGGAATCTGTTCGTCACTTCTGAAAAAGGTGCAGAGGTGGAACACGTTGCCCGCTTGAAGCGTGATCGGTCCTTCCGTTTCGAGATGGCGGGTGAAAAATTGCTTTAAAGTATTTTGTATATAATCGGTTACTATTTGTTGTTCCTCGATGTCTTTCTCTCCCCATTGCGGCGGGTTCTGTGCGGTAGACACGGGTTGCGTGCCGGCAAGCGACATGGAGAAAAATCCGTTGCGATCGTATTTCAAGAAAGTCTCCGGCGAAGCTCCCATCCACGCGCATTTGCCGGGAATGGCGGCAAAGAAGAGAAAGGCATGATGGTATTGCCTCATCTGTTCAAACAACACGGGAGCTATCCGCAGGGAATCACACGGGATGGTGATCGTGCGGGATAGTACCGCTTTCCGCATTCCCTCCCGTTTCAACGTGGCGATCAGGGTGCGCAATTCGTCCAGATACTCGAAATGCTCGCAATCCTGCTTGGTGAAAATACGTCCCGGCGTGTTGAACACGGTATTCCGGAGATTAACGATAGCTTCCTGATCCGTGAGATAGTCCGTGAACGTCAGGTCTGCCTGTATGAAGAAAGGGAAACTCCATGACGCGGGATTAAAAGGGGTGATGATGAAGCCTTTCTCGCCCCGGTGTTTTTCGAATCCTTTAAAAAGGCGGATGTTATTGGTCAGCTGTGCCCCGAATACGACTTCACGCGAACCGGGCAGGCGATAAGAGTAGAAAGGAATATTATTCCTCAAGCAAATGGCTTGTGCTTCTGCCACGGATAATCTGTTTTCTGTTTGTAGTGTCATGATGTACCCTAATCTTTACGCGAAAGTAACCAAAATTCTTCTGCGTTGCTTCATGATTCAAGTAAAAACTAACTACTTTTGCGAATTGTTGTGGCCGCGCCACGTTGCAAGTTACAGGTTGGCAGGTTACAAGTTTCGGGTAAACGAGAGAACTTGTCCCGGTAAACGAGAAAACATGAAAAAAAATAGCGGCGGACATAAATTTTTGGGCGGTTGGCGAGGGCTTCGTGAGTTATTGCCGAATAACTCGGGGGCTTTCTCCCAGATATTCGCGTCGCTGAAGAATCGTAATTTCAGGCTTTATTTCGGGGGACAATGCGTGTCACTCGTCGGAACATGGATGCAGCAAATAGCCATGAGCTGGTTGGTATTCCGCCTGACGGGATCCGTGTTCCTGTTGGCGACGGTCACGTTTATGGCGCAAATCCCCGTGCTGGTCGTGACTCCTTACATGAGTGTCTTTGTCGATCGTTTCAACCGGCGGGCTTTGCTGGTTGTGACGCAATCGCTGTCTATGGTGCAAGCCTTGCTGATGGCATTATTGACGCTAACGGGCTGGATCGAAGTGTGGCACATTATGGTGTTGAGCCTGCTTATCGGGTTGATCAATGCTTTGGATAATCCTACCCGCCAGTCGTTCTACCCGAGTCTGGTGCCCGCGGAGAAATTGGGTAACGCTATCGCCTTGAATTCCGCCGTGATCAACGGTTCCCGTTTGATAGGTCCTGCCGTGGGAGGTGTGCTGATCGGCTTGTTGGGCGAAGGAATATGCTTTCTGTTGAACGGTGTCAGTTATATCGCCGTGATTATCGCCTTATTGATGATGCGGATAAAACCGAACCGGGAAACCGTCGTGAAACAACGGGTGTGGGAAGATATGCGGGACGGATTCCTGTACGTGGCACACGATATGCCTATCCGTTCGCTGTTGTTGTTGATGAGCGCGATTAGCTTTTTCGGTTTGCCGTTAATGACGTTTATTCCCGCTTACGTGAAGACTATTTTGGGCGGGGAGAGCGAGATGCTGGGGTTGTTACTGTCGTGCGTGGGTGTCGGGTCGTTTATCGCGGCTTTATATCTCGCGGCACGGAAGAGCGTGTTGGGATTGGGAAAAGTGGTTATGCTCTCCGGCGCGTTGCTGGGAATCGGTCTTGTCGTGATGTCTTTCGTGACCGTGCCGTGGGTGGCGGCTGTCTTGTGTGTGCCTGTCGGGTTCACGATCATCGCGGCCGTGGCTTCTATCAATACCTTGTTGCAAACGCTGTCGCGGGAAGATAAGCGGGGACGTGTAATGGGGTATATGGCTATGGCATTCACGGGTATGGCACCCGTGGGAAGTATGGTGTTGGGGGCTATCGAGAAGTTCGCGGGATTGCAGAATATTATCTTGTTGTCAGGTGCCTGTTGTTTTATAGCTTCTTTGATTTTTGAACACTACCGCCCGATAGTACGGAAATATGCCCGTCCGGTTTACGTGGAAAAAGGTATAATCAAAGAGATTGCCGAAGGTATAGGTTCTGTTGAGGAATACAAATTCTAATTTCTTTTTTTTGTCTGATATTCAGTGGGAAGTTATGAGGAAGTACTATCCATTATATAGAAGAAATCAACTATAGTAGTAGATCACTTCCGGTTCATTTCCGGTTGAAATATTATTAATAAGCTTTTAGTTCCCTATTAAAACGCTATTATAATATAGGGTTTTAATAGCGTTTTAATAGGGAACTAATAGCGTTTTACACGGAAGTGAACCGGAATTAATGTACTACTATTACGGAAATTACTATTGTATTCTTATTGTTTCGGGTATATTTTGCTTTTTAACTCGCGTATGTTATCTTTGTAGGACTTACTCTATCACTTTATGGACGAAAACGATATTTTGCTCGTGAAACAATTAAAGAACCGGGAGGAGAAGGCTTATGTTTTCTTGTTCGAGCAATATTATAACCGTTTGTATCGTTTCGCTGCCAATTATTTATGTGATCCCGAGGCAGCTCATGATATCGTGCAGGATTTGTTCACGGATCTTTTCGAGAAGAGCGAGGTGTTGAATATAACGACTTCGGTAAAGGCCTATCTGTTTATGGCAGTGAGGAATCGTTGTCTGAGTTTCCTTCGGAATCTGAAAATCAAAGACTCGTATAAACAGAATGTACTGGAAGCCCACCTGTATTCGGATACCGTGGATGCGATAGAGGACGGCTCCGTGTTGGACGAGTTGCAGGTAATTGTCGATAAGATGCCCCCGGGGATGAAAGAAGTTTTTCGTTTGCGTGTCACGGAGGATTACAAATTTAAGGAGATAGCCGAAAAATTAGGGATTTCGGAAAATAGTGCTAAGGTTCAGATGAACGGGGCTATCCGGATGATCCGGGAAAAATTGCCTTATCTGAAAGATCGTTTATTGTTGTTCGCTTTGTTTTAAGGGGCTAGAGTCGCTTTCGGCGAGTTGTAACTTGCCGAAGGCAAATGCAACTTGTAACTCGCCGCAGGCGACTCTTTTATTGGTAATTTTTTTATCCGATTTTTCATTTGCTAATTAGTTGTTAATTAGTATTTTGTTTATTGGTATGCGCTACCTTGAAAATTTTTATCAAAAAATAATGATATTTTGTCTTAACCTTTTTCTCTTTTGAGGCGTCTTAATAAAAATTAAACCCGAAAACTATGGAAAAGAGAAACGATGAATCTTTGGAATGGACGCTAATTAGGAAGAGTCTTGCAGAGGATTTGACAAAAGAGGAGCAGGAGCAATTGAATGCTTGGTTGGAGGCTTCTCCGGAGCATCGGGCTTTTTACAATCGGATTTCTAAGTTTGACCGTTCGGAAGGTATCGCGGGATTGTCCGGGGAAACGTATCAACGTGACCGGAACCGGAACGTGGATAAATTTCGGCAGAATAAGCGGAAAAACAGTAAACGACGTCTGGTATATTTCACTCGCTACGCGGCGGTGTTTATCATGTTGTTGGGTGTGGGGCTGTATTTCTGGTACGCGAACGGTTCGCGGGAGGTGATGCCCGAGAACGTGTTGCCCGTGGCGGTTCACGGGAAAGCGCAACCGATTCTGGTAACGGGGGATGGAACACGGGTGAATTTGGCGAAAGAGAGCAATTTGTTGAAACAACTCGCGGGCGGAGTGGTTTCTTCGGGAAAGGATGGAATCGCTTACACGGAATCGACAAATCAGGGAAAGAAAGCGGATCACCATACATTGATCATTCCTCGCGGAGGAGAGTTTCGGGTAGAGCTTGCAGACGGTACTGTCGTTTGGTTGAATTCCGAGTCTGAATTTACTTATCCGGTGATTTTTAGTGACACGACGAGAGAGGTTTCTTTGAAAGGGGAGGCTTATTTCGAGGTGACGAAGGACAAGAAGCCGTTTAAGGTGAGCGTGAACGGGGTGGAAGTGAAGGTTTATGGGACACGGTTTAACGTGAACGGCTATGACCCGCGGCAGGTACAGACCGTGCTGGTAGAGGGACGAGTGGGAGTAAGGTCTTTGGAACATGCTTCGAGAGAATGGATGATGAGCCCGAACGAGATGGCGGAGGTGAATACGGAAACGGGGGAATGTGTGGTGACGGAAGTGGATGCTTCGGCGTACGTGGCATGGAAAGAGGGATATTTCTCTTTCGAGGGTGAAAGTCTGGAACAGATTATGGAAAAATTGGGACGCTGGTATGATGTGGAGGTGGTGTTCGCGGCTGATGAAGCCCGTTCCCAACGGTTCTCGGGACGGGTGGACAGGAGCGAGGATTTCCGGGACGTGTTGAATTTGCTTCAGCGTACGCTATTAGTGAAATTTGAAGTGGATGGAAATAAAATAACCATTACTAAATAAAGAGACGGAAAGTGTTACCAGCACTTCCCGTCGTAAATAAGTTAACCGCCTAAATTGGAGGTTTAGGCAATTGAATCATCAATTAATTTACAAGAGTATGAAAAATTCGCGAGAAAAGAAAGCTTTTGCGGGGATTTATTGCAAAGTGTTCGTGATTATGACGCTGTGTTTGTGCATGGTAACGAATCTTTGGGCTAATTCCTCTTCTGCATCACCGCAACGGGTGACTATTAATCTTAAGGATGCGGCGGTCAAGCAAGTGTTTGCCGAAATCCGTAAACAAACGACTTACAATTTCGTGTATAGCGACGATCAGATGGATAAGTTGAAGCCGGTGACGTTGAATGTGACGGCGGAGACGGTGGAGAACGTGCTGAACAAGGTGTTGGAAGGGACTCCTTACACGTACACTATCGAGGGAAATTCTATCGCGATAGTGGCGAGAGATAACGTGAAAAAGGAAGTGAAAGAGATCCGGGTAACCGGTAACGTGAAAGATAAGGACGGTCTGCCCCTGCCGGGAGTATCCGTGATCGTGAAGGGGACAACGGTGGGTGTCGCTACCGATATCGACGGGAATTACACGCTGACTTTTGCCGAACGGCAGGGTGTTACGCTTGTCTTCTCTTTCGTGGGAATGCAAAGCAAGGAAGTTCCTTACACGGGACAGAAAGAGATCAACGTGGTTCTGGAGGAAGAGCAAGTGAGTCTGGGTGACGTGGTCGTGATCGGTTATGGTACGAAGTCGAAACATGACGTGACGAGTTCGGTATCTTCGATTAACGCGGACGAATTGAAAAAGTATTCCAGTAGTGCCACTTCCTTTGATGGTATGTTGGGCGGAGCGATCAAGGGAGTGCGTGTTATTCAGAATAATGGAGCCCCGGGTGCGGCCGCAACAATTAACGTGAGAGGTGTTACTTCACCCGTGTCAGGAAGCACGAACGAGCCTTTGTATGTTATTGATGATGTTCCTTTCTTTTCCGAGCGCGGAGGTGTGAATCCGTTGTTGATTATTTCCCCGAATGACATCGAGAGTATTGACGTGTTGAAGGATGCCGCGGCTACCGCTATTTATGGTTCCCGGGGTGCAAACGGGGTGATTATCGTGAAAACCAAGGGCGGGAAAAATAACGAAAAAATTAATGTATCAGCCGGTTATTCCGTTACGGTCGGTAATCCGGTGAAACAGTATAAACCGTTGAACACGGCAGAGTATAAAGAGGTGCAGGATTTGTTGATAAAAAACACGATGTCTGCCATAGATCGGGGGCAAATTGATGCCTACTCGGGAGTTTATTTTTTTATACCGATGTTAGAGTTACTCGGGAATTTTTCGGAGATCGGTTTTGATGACGAATTGTTTATCCCGAAGTACGGGTACGACGGTTTGAACGAAGATGCTTTTGGAGAAGCAAACACGAATTGGGAAAAAGAGATTCAGAATAAGAATGCTTTGAATCAACAATTTGACCTTGGTATCCGTGGTGGCGGGAAAGCTATAAATTATGCTTTTTCTTTCAACTCTGTGAATCAGGACGGTATTTATATTAATGACGGACTGAAGCGTTACGGGGTGCGTTTGGCTGTCGATGCTAATATTAGCGACCGTTTGAAAAGTGGTGCCACTTTAGGATATTCATTTTCAAAATTCCGGGATGCTACAAGTATAACGGATGGAAACACGAGACCTTGGCTGGTGCGTCCGGATTATCCCGCGAAAGACGAAAGCGGGGAATTTGTCCGGTTGCCCGGTTCTAATTATGGTGACGTGTATTATGCGGCGAATCCGGTCGCTCAAAGAAAGGTCAAGAACCGTACGGATGCCCGCCAGTTTATAGGTAGTGCTTACGCCCAGTACCGGATATTGGATAATTTGAAACTCCGGGGAGATTTCAATCTGGCTTCTTTCCGCGATGACGGAAGTTCTTTTGTGCCTAAAGCGGCGATGGATGAATACACGTATTATGAAACGTTGTCTAATCTGACAGAGTCGCAGAGTGATATGACAACTACTTCCATTAATTTCAGGGCGGATTATAATTTGGATATAGAGGAACATCGCCTTTCTTTTATGGTGGGGTACGGTTGGGATAGAACATTCCGTAAAGGAGGGTATCAAATGTACGAGGACTTCGCGGATGACCAAATTCTGAATAATCCGGCTTCCGCGGCAAAAGTGTCCGCTTACTATTCTTCAAAGTCTACAACGGGATTGAATTCCGTTTATGCCCGCGTGGGGTATATTTATAGTGACCGATATTTGGCGGAGTTTAATTTCCGTTCGGATGCTTCTTCTAAGTTCGGTCCCGGGAATAAACGCGGTTATTTCCCTTCGCTCTCGTTGGGGTGGAGAATAAGTAACGAACGATTTATGGCGAATTTTTCCAGATTGGATGATTTGAAATTACGTTTGAGTGCGGGACAAACCGGTTCGACGAACTTGGATGATTTTGTTTACAAGCAATTGTTCGGGAGGACTTCAAACAATTTGTGGGAGGGTAAACCGACAATCGTGCCGAAGAGTAATTTCCCGAACCGGGATGTAAAATGGGAGATGACAACCGAATATAATATCGGTGTTGATTTTTCTTTCTTTAATCGTCGTTTGTACGGTAGTTTGGATTTGTATTACCGTTACACGGACGGGGCATTAACTCCTTCTCCTGTTGCCTTGGAAACGGGTTCCATGACTTATTATTCTAACTTGATTGATTTGTCGAACAAGGGAATTGAGTTTGAGGTCGGGGGCGATATTATACGGAAAAGTGACTGGCAGTGGACTTCTAAGTTTAATGTCGCTTTGAACCGGAATAAAATAGAGAATTTGAACGGGGCCACGCTGGCCTCTTACCAGTTGGATTTTTTCACGAAAGGGTATCCGGCAGGTGCTTTGAAAGGGTACGTGGTAGACAGGATATTCCAGTCTGACCGGGAGGTTAACGCCTATAACAAGTTTTCAGAGATTATAAATGGAGAGGGTAGTTATT
>OHAT01002245.1_pt1 | contig 14912 bp, 11 predicted proteins | sample 1577141 | NCBI WGS metagenome assembly OHAT01 (sample SAMEA3541578, study PRJEB24748) | human gut metagenome | biome: human gut; feature: human-associated habitat; material: faeces | place: China | collected 2012 | reverse complement strand
AACTCCACCCAAAAAGCTCCCCCTTCGGGGGAGCTGGCATCGAGCAAAGCGAGATGCCTGAGAGGGTTTGTGCTCAAACCCCACCCGTGAAAAGGCAATTCTGGAAAATCCGCAGATTTTCCAGAATTGCAAATTTAAAAATATATTTTCCGCTGATTATGCGCAGAGCAATGCGGAGCGCATTCAAAATCGTGCTGCGCCCGGCAGGGGAAGGGCACAAAAAATGCTCCCCCTTGCGGGGGAGCAAATTCGGTACACAACGCCACGCTGTGCCGAAAAGAAAGGAGTGCAAAGTCAGTTTTCCTTTTTGCCCTGACGGTTCAGCACCCAGCCTGCGGCAAACAGCAGCACGCCGCTGCAGGCCAGCACCGGCACGGGCCAGTTCAACTGGCCGGTCTGGGGCAGAACAGGCTTATCGGGGTTGGAAGGGGAGACCGGGTTATCCGGATTTTCGGGGCTTACGGGGTTGTCCGGGGTGCCGGGACTTACCGGGTTATCCGGTGTGCCGGGGCTCACCGGCGTATCCGGGTTATCCGGCTGCTCCGGGAGATCGGGGGTGTCCGGTGTGTCGGGCGTATCCGGCACATCCGGGGTGTCGGGGGTGTCCGGCGTTTCCGGGATGGTAGCGCCTACCTTGGGGGTGGCGTCCACATCGTAGATCCAGTTGTCGCCATCGGGCATGGGGATGGACACAAGGAAGGGCTTGATGGCCTCGTAGCCGTGGGATGCCTCGGTCTGCACGACCAAGTACAGACCCTGCGGCAGCTTGGTAATGTTGGCATAGCCCTCTTCGTTCACGTCCTGCTGGGCGGCAATGGCGGGCACAGCGGGCAGATACTTTACCAGCTGGTCAGCCAGCGTGCTGTCGGAAAGATCGCCCAGCACGACACCGCAGCCCGTAAAATCGCCGGTATAGTCAAAGTACAGGTTGCCGTTGGTGCGCTTGACGGAGGCCACCTGATACAGGGTAAGCTCGCCGCCGCGCAGGGGCACATCGTTGTGGGTGTCGTACAGACGGACATGGAGCGAGCCCAGACGCCCCAGCACAATGTTGGCACTGGTGGCAAACGCCGGCAGGGCGCAGCATACCACAAGGCACATAGCCAGCAGCACAGCCGCCAGACGATGACGCAAATCAATGCTTTTCATGTTCTTCACCTCTCGTTTTCTTGGGTTTGCGTGTGGAAAGCAGCATACCGATCAGCAAGATCAGCAGCATGGGCAGCGCCATAATGGGCGCAACAATAATGGGTTCAATTTTAAGCGCTTCGGCGGTAACGCGGAGGTGCTTGTACTGATCCGGGGTCTCCACGCGGCGACCGCGTACCAGCAGGCGGTGGGTGTTGATGCCGTAGGGGGTGCAGGTCATCAAGGTGACGTAGTCCTTGCCTTCGGCGATCTTCAGCTCATCGGTCTCGGTGGGCAGCACGATGGAGATTTTGTCCACCTCGTAGGTGAGCACCCGGTCCAGCACGGTGATGGTAAAGGTATCGCCCACTTCCAGCTGGTCGAGGTTGGTAAACAGCTTTGCGCTGGGCAGGCCGCGGTGCGCCGAGATGACCGCGTGGGTGGACGCGCCGCCCACCGGCAGGCTGGTGCCCTCCAAGTGGCCTGCGGCGATCTGCAATACGCCGTCGCTGGTGCCGTGGTAGATGGGCAGCTCCACGCCGATTTTGGAAATGGTGATGTAACCCATAATGCCGGTGCCGGTAATATCCAGCGTTTCGTTGTAGCCGGTAAGCTGATCCGGGCGGTAAAGGGCGTTTTCGTTGGCGGCCACCTGTGCGTTAAAGGCATCGGCGGCGTCAAAGTAGGCGCTGTAATCCGCATCGGTCATTTTGTCCACGTCCTGCGCGTAGCTTGCCACCGCGCGGGACTGGTTGCGCTGGTTGACGTAATCGCTGATAGTGGGGTATAACATCACGGATAGACCCACGAAAAAGACGTGGATCAATATAATGGTGCTTTTGTTCTTTTTCGTGGGCTACTCCCTAACGTTATAGTTTCAGGATCAGAGCAGGGGGCTTTGCAGCCCCGCTCTGTGCGGGGAAAACGGAGAAGTTAGCGGTTCGCCATGCGCTTTTTGGTAATGAGCAGGATGGCTGCTGCAACCATCAGGCCGCCGCCGATGACATAGAACAGGGTAGTGCCGATGCCGCCGGTGCTGGGCAGGGTAGTGCCGGAGTTGTTGATGATGGTGGTGGACAGGTTGGAACCATTAAGATCAAGACGATTTCCGGTGTGGTTTGCTTTGATGGTCACTGTGGTTAAACCGCAGGTATTGTAACCGGTGGGAGTGGTGGTCTCCTTCAGGTAGTAAGTACCGGCGTCCAGACCCTTAACGTTAAACTGACCCTTGTCGTCAGAGAACATCTCATCGCCAGCATCAGTTCCAAAGTAGGGGGAGTAAGTGTTGTCCGTATTCTTTTTGAGCTTGATTTCCTCTGTAGCATTGCAAGTTTCAGCGCTGTACAGACGGAAGCCAGCGCCCTTCAGCTCGTTGCCCGCTTCAGCTTTATCGTGATACTTGGTGTTGTTCAGCTGGTAGGTGTACACATAGACTTCGCTTTCGGGAGTGTAGTTGGGAGTGTAGCCCCAATGTTCGCCGGGTCTGGGGTTATTAGAGTACTGGAGCCGTACAATGTTTTTGTTATCGGAGCTATTGACAGCGGCTTTGTCGTTCAGGTGTGCAGTGTAGGTAACCGTAATAGTAGCGCCGTCATTCAAATTGAACCCTGCTGCAACTGCACAGGTCTTGACATCATCAATGCTCAGTTTGAAGGAGGACTGAGGATCCTTCGGTGTAAGTGTATAGTTAGCAGCATTGATCACTTTTGAAGTACCGCCAGCGCCACTTGTGATTTCCACCGTATCCAATTTGTCAAAGGTAATGCCGTCAGACAGAGTATCAATGAAGCAAACAGTGTACTTATCATAGTAATCGTAAGCACGGCCATTTTTTTCGCTTGCGGGCAAGGTAGCGATCAGCCTGAACTGGAACGGTTCGTTGATTGCATGGTCAGCGGAACTGCCCCAACCGTTATTGTCACCCCAACTGTTATTGTCACCATAAGAGCTTTTATCGTCGTCGTCGAAAACCTCCTTCTTAACAGTGGGCTTTACAACCTTAGGCGTAATTTGAACGTGAAAGTTTGCTTGGTTAACCTTCAACAGGAAGGAATTGTAGGCATGATAGGAATCGCCTTCGCTAAAGGGGCTGGTATCAACGATCAGATAATAACCTGCCTCATCAAGTTGGAAGCCACCGGTGTGACCACCTTGAATGACGGGTTCCTTGTTTGCATTGGCATCCGTGTAGATATACTTGCATACAAAACGCGCGAAAGCGATGCTGTTATCATCGGAATCATGCCATGTGCTGATAACCGCAAGAACATCCTGGAGGTCATCTGCGTTTTGAAACGGAATCCTGAGGGTAGAGTCTTCCTTCAATTGGGCCAGAAAACCGGTATGATCAGGGATGTTTTTGCCCCACTCAACGTTGGAAATCTCATTGGCATCATTAACATTACCTTTGAAGATCTGGAAAGCGTCGTATTCGTGTTTTTCGTTGAGGTCCTCCTCAGTCTCCCAAGCGTTGTCTGCAAACGCCGGGATCGCCATGGCGCAGACCATAGCAACTGCCAGCAGTGCAGCCATGAGTTTTTTCATTGCTTTTTTCATGAAAAAAGCCCCTTTCTTTTTTGTCCCTTGCCGCCCCCCCCCGCGTTTTGCACAGGGGGTAGGGGTGTAGTTTTGTTTGGTCTATCGCGTAAACTTTGCGCTGGGCAGGCCGCGGTGCGCCGAGATGACCGCGTGGGTGGACGCACCGCCCACCTGTGCGTTAAAGGCATCGGCGGCGTCAAAGTAGGCGCTGTAATCCGCATCGGTCATTTTGTCCACGTCCTGCGCGTAGCTTGCCACCGCGCGGGACTGGTTGCGCTGGTTGACGTAATCGCTGATAGTGGGGTATAACATCACGGATAGACCCACGAAAAAGACGTGGATCAATATAATGGTGCTTTTGTTCTTTTTCGTGGGCTACTCCCTAACGTTATAGTTTCAGGATCAGAGCAGGGGGCTTTGCAGCCCCGCTCTGTGCGGGGAAAACGGAGAAGTTAGCGGTTCGCCATGCGCTTTTTGGTAATGAGCAGGATGGCTGCTGCAACCATCAGGCCGCCGCCAACAACGTAGAAAATGGTGGTGCCGATGCCGCCGGTGCTGGGCAGGGTAGTGCCGGACTTATTCTCGACCTTCACAGTAGTACCATCAGCTGCTTCCACAAAAGTAGCATCCTCTGTCGCGCTGGTTTTGTACGCGATCTTTGCAGACGGCGCCGAAGTCGTCCAGCTCTCAGCAGTGATCATAATTTCAATGGGGTTCTCCAGCGGGTTGTAACCCTGCGGGGCTTCTTTTTCCTTCAGGTAGTAAGTACCGTTTGCCAGACCGCTCATGGTGAGGTTGCCGCTTGCAGGAGAGGTGAGAACGGTAGCGTTGCTTTCGCCAGTGGTCCAACTCTTGATTTTACCGTTGGCGTCCATCACAGCATATTCGTTTTCGCTCTCAGAGTTGGTGTTGGCTTTACGGTACAGAATGAACTGTGCACCTTCCAGAGCTTTTGCTTTAGTGCCATCCATGAAGTACTTGAAGATGTTGAAGCTCCAAGTGTAGGTCTTGGTAGACTCGGCAGTAACTCTACCGCTGTCACCATAGGTCAAAACGGTCTCGTTCTTGTTGCCGTCAGTGCCGACCTTGGCTTTCTCATTCAAGGCAGCAGAGTATGTGACGGTGAAAACATCGTTGGTTTTTACAACATTTTCTTTGAACTTGATATCAAAGGTATCATGGTCTGCGGGAGAAGTGATGAGCTCGTAATCAGTGCCTTTTTTCAGAATGGTCTCGCCGCGCTTAACGGTAACGCTGCTAGAATCGAAGGTCAGACCTTCGTCCATCTTATCGTGCATGACGTAGTTCTCAGGCTTGCCATCAATAGCATCGATCGTAACAACGAACTTTACAGTATCGCCAACCGTTGCATCATTAGCAGAAGCAGGAGAACCGGCGGCGTGCTCTACCTGCTTGGTGATGGTGGGCTTGCCATTCTTTTCGTTAATGGTTACGTTCGGGTTGGTGGTACCCAGAGAGCACAGGGAGTTTGCAGACAGAGCAGGAGTAGAAACAACCAGATAATAGCCCAGTGGCAGGTTGCTTACAGTGGGGTCAGCAGCAGTTGCAGTGCCGTCAGCAGTCAGATTGTTGTCCTCTGCATACTTACCAGCGGCATTTGCAAGGTCTTGAATCTTTGCTGCATTAGTAACGGTAGAGGTAACAATGTCATTTTTGACAGTGAATACATCAGTATGGTCATTAACAAAGCCTGCCCAAACATCATTGATGGTGTACTTATAGGCGGTAAAGCCCTCGTTGGCTTCCAGATCCAGGATACGATAAATGTTATAGGTCTGGCCCGCGATGGCACCATTGATGGTAATGCTGCCCGTGCGGGGAGCACCAGCACCCTCAGCCGCAAACGCCGGAATGGCCATGGCACAAACCATAGCAACTGCCAGCAGTGCAGCCATGAGTTTCTTCATTGCTTTTTTCATGGAAAAGCCCCTTTCTTTTCTGCCCCTTGCCGCCCCCTGTGTTTTTGTACAGGGGGGGGGGAGGGGGGTAGTTTTGTTCGGATCATCGCGTAAACTTTGCGCTGGGCGGGCGGGGGCTCAGCCCCGGCACGCCAGCAGAAAAGTGCAGTTTAGTCATCTGCTCTTCCTTCGCGTCTGCGCTTGCGGTGGATAAAACTATATGCCAGCGCGGTCAGCATCATAGTGCCGCCCACGGCTGTGTACGGGAGTGTACCGGTGCCACCGGTAGAGGGGAGGACGTAGTCAGAGCTGTCATTATGGGTGTTTTCGCAGTAGTAGTAGAAGCTGCCAAACATCTGCCCTTCAGCCAACTTGTACTCGCTAAAGGTATCTGTACTCTTAAAGTCGGGAACGCCAGAGGCCGTGTAGCTGTGACTATTGTCAGAAATTACAAAATAATGGTAATTATTCGGTGTCCGATAACCATCAGGCGCTTGTGTTTCCTTCAAGCGATAGAAGGTGTTAACGTCCAGACTGCCAAGCGTTACGTTGCCGCTGGTGTTGGTCACTATATCAGTTTTTTCGCCTTTCCATCCAGTGGTAGCGTTATACTTTTCCAGACTGAACTCTGCACCGGGCAGAACGTTGTTCTGCGTGCCGGAGTACTTGACAATGGTCAGACGGTTGGAGTGGAAGTTGATTTCCGCACTACCGTCCGAGTTGGAAGAAAAGCTGGTGTTCTTATCCTCATACTTCCAATGATCGTTCAGTTCAGCGAGGTTCTTAAAGGTGTAGGTTTTGTTAGCAACCAGATTTGTTGTATCAACTCTGTAATGGAAAACCAGCACCAGAGCCTTGCCATCGGGAACCTTTGTCCAAGTCTTGATCTGCTTATTATCGTCGCTGAATTTGGAATAGTAGGTCTCTTGGGTTATCGCGTTCTTATTGGATGCGAGGGTAAGATCGGTAGGCACTCCAGCTGCTTCCAACGAACCATCGGCTTGCAGCTCGCCGTCAAAAACAGAGATGCCTTCCAGCGTCACCCTATCATGCAGACCTTGGGGGATGGTCATGAAGTCTTGCAGAACCATCTCATCGCCGTTGTTCAGTACTGAGCTGTAGGGGTTTACCTTGACCTGATAGGTCAAAAGACCGGTAACTGCGTCAAAGGTACCACTCTTGCCAACAACATCGCGGGTGACGGTTTCAGTAAAGGAGGTATCGCCGATCTTTTCGCCTTTGCGCTCGAACGTTGCATGGTTCGTAAACTTTGCGGTATTGTTCTCGTCCCAGATTTCATGACAGTTGGTATCCAGCGTGGTGTCGTAGGTGATGATGATATGCGCGTGGATCTTTTTCTTACCATTGTCTGTATAGCTGAATGCCTCCGGCTCCATGGTAATGACCAGCTTGGTAGAGCCGTCTTCCAACTTGTTTACAGCAACTTTATAAGAGCCAGTGGGCGGGGGGGAGCCATTGCAGTTGATCTTAACGCTGTTTTCGTCCAGAACCAGACCCTTAGGAATGGTATCGGTAATGACCCATTTATCGTCATTGATCCATTCGAGAACTCCTTGTTCGTTGATCTCAATCGTCCAAGGCAGCTTTGCGCCGGGCTGCAGGGTAGTGCTGCCGTTGCCGTTCTGAACATTATCCCAATTAAACTTACCGGCATACTTGTAGAAGTATTTGATCATGTCGGAGGCTTTGGTAACCTTCTGCTTAGCAGTTATATGGCTGCCGTTGTTGATGTAGCAGGTGTTTTTTACTTCTTCAGCACCCCAAGAGGGCAGATCGCTAGTAGTGGTTGTTGTGGTGTAGGTAATGGTCAGCGGCCCGGTCACGGTGATGCCTGTAAAGTCGATCGTGAACAGACCCAGATTTTTGCCGTAATCATCGTTTAGCTTGTAGCCAGACCATGCTACAGGCGTAACGGAGACCGCAGCTCCATTTTGGTCCGTTACCTTGATAGAGTTAAGATCGATCTCCTGTGCTTTGCGGTTTTTACCTTCTGTATCCTGTACCGTATTACTGTAATCGTAATAAACATAGGTGCCGACATCTTCTGCATTGATGGTACTAATCCACTTCATGGTGACATTCGTACCAGTGATGCTCGGTTCGCCGACTGCCTTTTTGGCAAGAACATTCGAATCAATGTGGACAGTGCCCTCAGAGCTGCCATCCAGCCCGTCGCCGTCCACATTGCCGGTATTTGAGACATCCAAACCGGTCAGCGGAATGCTATCCGTTACCTTTGTTTTATAGGTGATCTTATAGTAGTTGAAGCCCGCGTCAAGCGCGTAGGTGAGGGTATTGGTCGATTCGTCATAGACACCCTGCAACTTCTTAAACTCTTCTTCTTTGCCGGATGCATCGGTCTTTTTTACATTGAAAGAATCTTTAACAAATTTCTGACCTTTGGGGATCTCATCGGTAAATTTTGTGCCTTCGGGCAGATAGCGCCGGACGGAGTCCCGGTTGATGGTGACAGTCCATTTAATGGTCTGTCCGTCTTTATCAAGTTCGCCCTTTTTCTCGATCTCCTTAGTTTTGATAGAGGTGGCGGTGCCTTTGCTATCCTTCTCGAATTTAATGTAATTCCGCACATCCTTATCCGGGTAACTTGCAGTACCAAAATTTTCAGCCTTGACGTGGTAGGTGATGGTATAGGTGCCCGGATTCAGGGGTGTACCCTCTGTGCCCAAGGTGATGATCTTGCCGTCATATTCCTTGCCGCCGTCCGTTATTTTAGTATCCTTCCAAGAAATACTGGGCGTTGAACCATCCGAGACGGTAACGGCGATGTCGCCATCGTACTTAAACAAGGGATAACCATCCGGGTTTTTAAGGATATCCTTCAGCTCCAAGGGGGCATCCATAGCCTCCTTCAGTTTCAAGGTCACCGTATAATAGATGTAAGCGTCCTTGCCCTCGTACTTAAGCTTGCTTGCATCTTTATCCAGACTGTACTTCTTTTTTTCGCCGGGTTTGGATTCCTCTTCTTCCTTGATGGTGATCGTAACGGTTGCATCATCATTAAAGCTGAACTTGGTAGCGCCGGTGGTCGTGACAATTTCCTGATCCCACTTGAAATCAAAGCCGAGAGTACTATTGACCATGCTGGCGTTCGTCAACTCTTCCTGTTCGATGAACTCCTTTTTATAGGTCAGCAGCGCGTACCACCGACCCTCCTCGTTCTGCACAAACTCATAGGTGCCGCAAACGTGGTCAGCAGTATTGTAATCCGAACTGGTCAGGTTTCCTTTGTGTGTGCCGACATCCTTCAAATCAAATTCTGCAGGCAGTGCAACCACGACTTGGTAGTTCTTGTTTTGGATTTCTTTTGCCGGGATATTCTTCAGTTCAAGATAACCGTGCATTTTGTCGGTGATAACACTGGTCGTAACATCGACGTACTGGCTGTTCTTTTCCTGCTGAAGCTTGAAAACGGTAACATACGGGGAACCGTCCAAGGCAGAACTGATGTTCGCGCTTGCAGTCGTGCTTGCGGTCTCCTCAGCACCCGCCAGCGTAAGCATGCCGGGGGCCCGCAGGGCACCGGTAACAGCGGTGGTAAGCATCTCGTCTGCGTACTGGGCGGCGGCAACATCCACCACGCCCAGAACCTCAGCGTTGGAAAGGGTGACCTCGGCCACCTTGCCGTCCACGTCGCCGGAGATAACGGTCAGGGTGTTCTCGTCCGCCTCGCTCACGATGCCCACGGTCTCCACCGGCTCAGCATCGGTCACGGTGGTGGTCTGCGGCTCGGCAGCGGGGGAAACCACGCTGGGGGCAAGGGCATCCGCGCCGGATGCAGAGGTGCCGGTGCTGTCCGCCGGCTTTGCGGCGGGCTGGTCCGGGTTGGCGGTGTCGGGGGTGTCCTCGGCGGCGGGGGCTGCATCCAACGCAGAAGCACCGGAAGCTTCAAGCTCTGCGCCGTTCTCGAAATCGGTGTCCATGCTGAACAGGTCGTCCAGATCGTCCGCTGCACCATCGGCGCTGCTGTCCACAGCCACGGTGCGGGTGACGTACTTATTATAAATAACGATGTCGCCCACATTGGCGGCGCTGCCGTCCTCGCCGTCCAGCAGCCAGTCCATGTCGCTCATGGAGCTGCGCAGGGCAAGCACGCTGGCCTCCTGCGGGATGGCGCTCTGGGGGATACCGGCGTACTTCAGGCAGTAGGAGAGGAACATCACGTCCCACTCGCCGTAGGGGTTGCCGTAAGACTGGCCGTAGCGGGAGTAGTAGCGCAGGGTCACACCGTCTGCGGGGTCGATCTCGAAGTTTTTCTCGCTCTGCTCGTAGCCCAGCTGGGTCTTTGCCACGCTGAGCAGGTCCTCGTCCCAGTTGCCGGTCATCACGGCCTCGGCGTTAGCGGCCTGCCACTCCTCGGGGGTCTCAACGTCGGCGGAGGTGTCGCTCAGGCAGGCTACGGTGTGGTGATGCTCCGGCAGGGGGCAGGTAAGCACTTCCTCGTAGCAGGCGTCAGTGTGGTGGTGGTAGATGGGCTCCACGGTGTCCACCGTCGGCTCCAGTGCCACAGGCTCGGCCACAGCCATAGCCGCCAGCTCGGCGCTCTGGGTGGGCTCCACCACCTGCTCCACAAGCTCGCCCTCTTCCAGTCCACAGGTCAGCTCGTACTCGGTGGTATAGCAGCTTTCGTCGTGGGTATGCTCAAATTTGTCGCAGATCAGGCTGCCATCCTCGGGGTCGAAGCAGTCGTCACCGTGGACGTGCTCTTCCTCCATGCAGGTTAGGGTCTGCACCTCGGTGTAGCAGTCCTCGGTGTGCTCGTGGGGCACAAACTCGATCTGCGGCTCCAGCGACAGCGGCGCGGGCTCAGCCTCAACGGTGGGCTGGCTGGTGGCAGCAGCGGCGGCCAGCTCGTCCGCATTTTCAAGCTCGCCTTCCTCGTAACCGCAGGTGAGCACCTTGGTGTAGCAATCCGCGGTGTGGGTGTGCTCCTCCTCGCCGCACTGGTACTGCGCGGTCATCGAGATGCCCACGCCATGCAGCTGCCAGTTGACGAACAGGGTGGTGATTATGGCAAGTGCCAGCACAAATGCGGTGTAGCGCCGCAGGGTGTGCCGGTTCTCACGGAACCGCTCCATGTACGTTTTAAGAATGTCGTTCATAACGAAATACCTCCTCCCGGGGTCAATGGATCAACGAGAAGCTGGACAAGGGCCATACCCTTAGGAAAACCCTGCCCACGATCTGGCTTTTTTCAACGCAGCCTATCACGCTGCTGCGGCTGTCGATGGAGGTGGCACGGTGGTCGCCCAGCACGAAGTAGCGGTTTTCCGGCACCTGATAGGGGAACCGGATGTCGCATTCGCCCACGGTCAGCGCGTCCACATAGGGTTCGTCCAGCGCCACGCCGTTTACCGAGACTACGCCGTTCACGTCCATATCGATCACATCACCGGGCTGCCCGATGATGCGCTTGAGCAGCAGCTTGTTCTGCCAGTAAAACCCGCACAGCTCGCCGTTTTCAATGTGGTTGGATTTTACCAGCAGGATAATGTCTTTATCATTTAATGTAGGGTACATGCTGTCGCCGGAGACCTGAAGCACCGGCAGAAACAGCGTAGCCAGCAGCACAGCTACTGCGGCCACCACCACCAGAATATAGATCGTACTGCGCAGCACCCGCTGGTAGCGGCTCTGGTACGCAAGACGCTCACGTTCTGCGGCCACTTCCTCGGTGGAAGGGATGGAAGCGAACCGGATATCGCGTTTTTTCATGTTTCCTCCGAAGGCAGGCCGTCTGTGCTGCGGTATTGGTCCAGCAGCTCGTTGGCCTTGTGGTCAAATGCCTGCCAGCGCTGCTGCACCTCCTGCTCGGCGCGCTCCACCATGGCCTTGCAGTCGGCCTCGGTCTGGGTGCGCTTTTGCGCGGCGGCGGCGGTCATGGCGTCGCATTCCTGCTGCGCCTGCGCTTTCAGGCTGTCGGCATCTGCCTGTGCCTGCTCCAGAATGCGCTTGGCCTCGCTGCGCGCCTGCGAAAGGGTATTGGCGGCGGTGGCGTTGGTGTCCGCAAGACTGGCCTGCACCGAGTGCAGATAGTCATCGGCGGCGGCCTGCGCGGCGGCGAACACATTGTTCAGCTCCAGCGCGGCCTGCGCGATGGAACCGGCGCTTTCCAGCCGTAGCTGCCGGTCCTGCAGCTGCGCGGTAAGCGCGGCGTTCTGCGCCTTGAGCTGGTCCTCGCTCTGCTTCAGCGCATAGATGATCTCTATCAGTTCAGCGCGGTGCATCCGCCGCAGTTCACGATCTGCCATTTGTGTACATACTCCCAAATCATAAAGAACGAAAAGGTTTTCGAAGATTACGAAATTACTTAACAAAAATACCTGAAAAAACGCTTGCCGCCACGATTTTTTACGCGGTCTGAAGGGCATTTTATAAACAACCTTATTCTAGCACACCCACTGTAACAGTAATATAACAAATCAGATACAAAATCAAGAGATAAAGCTGAAAAAATATCGCATTTTTTTGCTTTATATATTAAAAATGTCCAAAAAACGGCCACTGACCCCCCAAAAACTTAAAAAGTTGTTCACAATTCTGGAACGTGAAGTGCTGCGCAGTAATGTACTGAATTACAGTGTGTACGAAAAACGGGAGCCGCACTTTTCGAAAAAAGCGCGGCTCCCGGATCTGAACTTTGGGGTGATGCTTTTACTTGCCGAAGCTGCCCAGCAGGCTGTTCAGCGATACAAAGGACTGGTAGATGACGTTAACGTTGTTGATGATGGAGCTTGCACCGGAGAAGATGCGGGCAATGTAGTTGAACACCTTGCCGATGTCCAGGAAGGACTGATAAGCGTTGCTGGCGCCGCCGTCCAGATAGGTCATCTCCTCGGCTTCGATAGCGGAATAGCTGGCGGGCATTTTCATGGTAGAAGTAGTCATGGTAAGATCCCTTTCTTCAATGGTGTCATTGTGTTTACAGCAGTGTTCAGAACATGGTGGCGACCAGCAGGGTAGTAAGCAGGGCACCGGCCACAAGTGCAGGCCCTACATACTTTTGCCACTGGGTGGCGGCAGGCTGGGTGGTGGGCTGCGGCACGGTAGAAGTACCGACCTTGGCAGTCCAGTGGGCGTAGATGGTGGCGTCGGAGGTGAACACGGTGGAGGTGGTCACCTTGCTGCCGCCCACCGGCTCAGTGTACCAGCCGTCAAAGGTGTAGCCCGTCATGGTAGGCTGCTCGGGCGTGCTCTCCAGTTTGCCGGACAGGTTCGTGTAGGTTACCACGGTGGAGCAGATGCCGCCTTGGGCGTCCATACCAATGGCGTACACGTTCTCTTCCTTTTTGCTCCCTGAAGTTTTGTCGGCGGCAAATGCAGCCGGCAGTGCGCAGCACAGCAGCGTGAACAGGCAAAGCCCGACCACCAGCGTTTTCAGGAATTTTTTCATGAGATCCCTCGCTTTCCTTCACAAAGATGGAGACACTGCCCCGCCCGGGGACAGCCCGGACATCGGTGTAGTTTCTTCAACTTATTTTTATCACATCCAGTGTACCAGAACCGCAACAAAAAATACAGCCTTTTGAGAAAATAATAAGAAAAATCAGGGAAAAAATAAATTTCACCTTTGCAATATGAATCTTGTGCCCCCTGCGGACTGTATTTTTTGAAAAACGCATCCCACAAAACTTGCCTTTCGTAAAAACATGGAAGAATATGGAAAACGCAGAATCCCGGCCGCAAAGCCCAAAAACCGACCTAAACCGCCGCAAATGCGGCAGACAGCGCACAGAAAAAGCTGCAAAAATGCGGCGCACCTCTTGTGGAACAGCGGAAAATATGCTATACTGTTTTGCATGATGCGCCATCGCCAAGCGGTAAGGCAGGGGACTTTGACTCCCCCATCGTAGGTTCGACTCCTGCTGGCGCAACTGAAACAGAACCCGCAGGGGGCCTGGGTGTCAGGTTCTCTGCGGGTTTTCTTTTTGTGAAAAGAGGGTGTTTGTGTGAACGAAGAGAATTCTCTGCTGACCGGGGCAGTGCGGCCCGCGCTGCTGCGGTACGCGCTGCCCATTATCCTGAGCATGGTGGCAACACAGTTTTACGCCGTGGCCGACACCATGATCATCGGCCTGCGGCTGGATGCCGATGCGCTGGCGGCAGTGTCCAACGCTTCCACGGTGCTGATGATCTTTCTGTTCATCTCCGGCGGCATGGAGCTGGGCGGCGGTCTGCTGGTGGCGGCGGGCAAGCCCACTGCCACAAAGCATGAGATGACAGAGCTGCTGTACAACCTGCTGTTCGTGGACGAGGTCATCGCCCTGTTGACCACGGCAGTGGGCTTTGTGACCCTGCCGGCTCTGCTGCGGCTGATCAATACGCCTGCGGAGATCCTGGATACCGCTGTGCTCTACGGGCGCATCTATCTGATGGGGCTGCCATTTCTGATGCCCTACGATCTGAGCAAGGAGTGTGTCATGGGCTGCGGCGATTCCAAAACGCCGCTCAAGGTCATTGTGGCTACCAGTGCGATGAACATTGTGCTTGACCTTGTTCTGGTGGGGCCCTTCGGGGTAGCCGGTGCAGCGGCTGCCACAGCGGCGGCGCAGGTGGCGGGCGCGGTCTACATGGTGGCATTTCTGCGCCGCACCCAGATGGATGCGGCCTTCTCGCTCCGGATGCTCAAGGCGCGCTATGCCAAGGATATTTTCCGGCTGTCAGCCCCCAACAGTATTCAGCAGGCCAGCGGCACCATCATCACCACGGTCAAGCAGGGGCTGCTGGGCGGTCTGGGTGTGGAAGCCATTGCGGGTTTCTCCTGCGCAGGCAAGCTGTCCAGTCTGTTGATGATGCCGGTGTTCGGCTTTGTGCAGTCCACAGTGTTCTTTATTGCGCAAAACACAGCCGCCCTCCAGCCGGGCCGTGTGAAAGAGGGCCTGCGGGAAGGGCGGCGGATCTTGTTGGTGTATTCGCTTGGGGTGATGGCGGTCTGCATCGGTCTGCGGGGGCCGCTGCTCCGGCTCTTTACCACCGACCCGGCAGCAGCCAGCTATGGCTGCACCATGCTGGCCTTTGAATCGGTGACCTGTCTGTTTGTGGCACAGAAGCATCTGTTCGAGGCCCGCCTGCGCGGTGCCCAGAAGATGGGGCTGTATCTGGCCTCCAACCTGGGGCAGATCGCCCTGAACCTGCTGGCCTGTGTGATCCTGGTGCCCCGCATCGGTTTTGCAGGCTTCTGGATGTCCAGCTGGATCAGCGCGCCCATCGGAATGCTGCTGGCGGCGGCGCTGGCGAACCTCTCAGGCGCTTTAAAACATCTCCCCTAATAGGGGGGCTTGCCTCTCC
>OHAT01002227.1_pt1 | contig 15002 bp, 13 predicted proteins | sample 1577141 | NCBI WGS metagenome assembly OHAT01 (sample SAMEA3541578, study PRJEB24748) | human gut metagenome | biome: human gut; feature: human-associated habitat; material: faeces | place: China | collected 2012 | reverse complement strand
CGTCACCGGGAAAAAGCCGGAGCAAAGAGCCTGACCATGCGGGTCGGTCCCTTTCCGGGGCGGTGATACACGGAGGAAATGCTTGTAAAAATCTCCGTTCCGGCTTTACAAATCGCCCCAAAGCAAGTAGAATAAAGAAAATAATGACAGCACGGTTACAGGGACCCCAGGGCGTGCGGGGCCCGCAAAAAGTATCCAGAAAGAAGAGAGGACTGTCCATGAAGCGTAATTTCCTTTGTATCCTGGCGGCTCTGTCGGCATGCACGATGTTGTTTGCCGCGTGCAAAAAGACGGATACCATCTCCCAGCCGGAATCCCAGCCGACACAGCAGGAGGAGACTGCCGAGCCGACGCCTACCCCGGAACCCTACGAGGCCAACGTCCTGACCGGCGAACCCAAGGGCGACGATTACCCCGAGGGCCAGCGCATCACCGCGGTCATGGTCAACAACATCACCGTTGCCCGCCCGCAGCGCGGTCTGTCCCGGGCACAGATGCTGTTTGAGATCAAGGTTGAGGGCGGCATCACCCGTTTCATGCCGGTCTTTAACGACTACCATGACATTGAGGAGATCGGCCCCGTTCGCTCCGGCCGTGACCAGTTCTTCCAGCTGATCCTGCCCTGGCAGGCGCTGTATATCCATGAGGGCGAGAGCATCTTCATGACCGAGTATGCCAAGAACTACGAGTACGGCCTGCTCAACAACACCGACGCCGCCAACGGCTACCGCGACTACAACCGTGTCAACTGGCAGGGCCTGAGCTACGGCAACGGTCTGGCGCTGGAGCACACCATGTACACCAGCGGCGAAAATATCGGCAAGTATATCGAGAACAACGATGTCGATATGAACCGCACCTACAACTCCACCTTCTTCAATTTTGTGGATTACCGCGACGAGAATCCCGTCCGTGACCTGACCAACAGCCCGGACAGCGCTTACAGCGACAAGTACGGTCCGGTGGTTTCCGACGGTGAGTACGTTGCCATCACCCACAGCGCCAGTTACAAGACCCGCTTCCTGTATGATGATGCGTCTACCACTTACAAGATGCAACAGTACTATTCCACCGACGGTTCCTGGCGCGATACCATCGATGAAGAGTATGACGAGCAGCTGGCGTTCACCAACCTGATCATCCTCTACACCGACTTTGAGGCCTACCCCGGCGACAGCCACGACATTCAGGATGTCGAGTACGGCAATGGCGGTATCGGCTACTACTGCTACGGCGGTAAGATGGAAAAGATCTACTGGCAGAAGGGCACCCCGCTGGAGGCCCTGCGCCTGTATTATTTGACCGAGGACGGCCAGTGCAGCGATGAGCAGCTGCCCGTCAACATCGGTAAGAGCTACGTCACCATCGTGGACGTGGACGAAGCCGTCAATCTGCAGACCGGCACCCTGGCGGATTTCGACCTGAACAAGAGCGATGCAGCCACCACCGAGCAGGTCGTCGATGAGGATGCGGTCGAGGCCGGTGAGGGCTCTACCGATTCCGTCGGCGATTACGTTGACTGATCACGCACAATAAAAGGGAACCGTCAGGGGCCGGGTACCGGCCGCTGGCGGATTTCCCTTTTTGCATTTTCCGGACAGAGGCGAAACCGGTCGAACGTGAGCCCTGCCCAAAACCCAAGCGAGGTAATTTGACATGAGACGATTCCCGGCCGCTGTGCTGGCGGCAACCTGGTTACCATGGCTACCATTGAACCCAAGCTGCGGGACCAGATCCTGAAGCGCCTGATGGATATTTTGGGCAGCCTGGTGGGCTGCATCATCAGCATCCCCATCATTGCCATTACAGCCATCCCCCTGAAACTGGAAAGCCCCGGCCCGCTCTTCTTTAAGCAGAAGCGCGTGGGCCGCAATGGCCGTGTTTTCTACATCCATAAGCTGCGCAGCATGTATATGGATGCCGAGGAACGCAAAAAGGAACTGATGGCCCAGAACGAGATGAACGGCCTGATGTTCAAAATGCAGGATGACCCCCGCATTACCAAGGTGGGTAAGTTTATCCGCAAAACAAGCATTGACGAACTGCCGCAGTTCTTTGATGTTCTGCGCGGAGATATGAGCCTTGTCGGCACCCGCCCGCCCACGCTGGACGAGTATAAACAGTACGAAAGCCACCACAAGCGCCGCCTTTCCATGAAACCGGGCATCACCGGCCTGTGGCAGGTCAGCGGCCGCAGCGATATTGAGGATTTTGAGGACGTTGTCAAACTGGACGTTCAATACATTGATAACTGGAGCCTGTGGGGCGATATAAAGATCCTCTTCAAGACCGTATGGGTCGTCTTTGCCGGCCGGGGGGCAAAGTAAATCGTTAAATGCGTGGAATGGCAACCTAAAATATAAAAACATCAATCCGGAACCCATTTTTTCAACACAATAAGCGGAGCAGGGAACTGCTCCACTTTTTTTACAACAAAAACGCAGGAGGTACTTTGATTATGGCTGCAACGCAAAACAGGGATATGGGGAGCGGCAGCATTCCCAAGCTGCTGGCTCAGCTGGCACTGCCCGCTGTGGTGGCGCAGGTGGTAAACCTGCTGTATAACATTGTGGACCGCATCTATATCGGCCATATGCCGGAGGTCGGCGCATCCGCGCTGACGGGCGTTGGCCTGTTTACCCCCATTTTGATGCTGATTACCGCGTTTGCCATGCTGTGCGGCTCCGGCGGCGCGCCCCGCGCGGCCATTGCCATGGGCCGCGGCGATGACGATGCCGCCGAAAAGATCATGGGCAACTGCTTTACGCTGCTGCTGATTCTGGCGGCTGTGCTGACCGTTGTGTTTTATTTCGCTGCGCCGTCCCTGCTGGTGCTGTTCGGTGCCAGCGAAAAAACGCTGCCTTATGCGCTGGATTACGCCCGCATCTATATCATCGGCACCATTTTTGTGCTCATCGTTATGGGCATGAACCCCTTTGTCACCACCCAGGGCTTTGCCACGTTCAGCATGATGACCACCGTGATCGGCGCTGTGTGCAACATCATCCTGGACCCCATCCTGATTTTTGCCCTCAATATGGGGGTGCGCGGTGCCGCCACGGCGACTGTCATCAGCCAGGCGGTGGGCGCGGTGTGGGTGCTGCGCTTTTTGACCGGCAGCCGCACCAGGCTGCGCCTGAGCGTGAAAAACATGCCGCTGGTGGGAAAAGTCATCGGCCCCTGCCTTGGGCTGGGCGTTTCCACTTTTGTGATGATTGCCACCGAAAGTATCCTTTCCATCAGCTTCAACTCCAGCCTGGCACGCTATGGCGGCGATATCGCCGTCGGCGCCATGACCATCATCACCAGCGCCACCCAGCTGCTCAGCATGCCGGTGCAGGGACTTTGCCAGGGCGCACAGCCCATCATGAGCTTTAACTTTGGCGCGGGCAAGGGTGACCGCGTCAAACGGGCATTCCGGTTACAGTTCATCATCTGCGTGGGATATGCGGTCGCGTTCTGGGCCGCCTGCATGCTGGTGCCCCAGATGTTTGCGAGCATCTTCTCCACCGATCCGGAACTGGTGCAGTACACGGCCTGGGCCATGCGCGTTTACATGGCGGGCATTTTCTCCACCGGGTTCCAGGCTTCCTGCCAGCAGAGCTTTGTGGCGCTGGGCCAAGCGAAGATCAGCCTGTTCATGGCCTGCCTGCGCAAACTGATTTTGCTGATTCCCCTGATCTTTATCCTGCCCCTGATTTTGCAGGACAAAGTCTTTGCCGTTTTCCTGGCGGAGCCGGTCAGTGATATCATCGCGGCAACCGTAACCTGCAGCGCATTCTTTATCCGCTTTAACAAGATTCTGGCCACCAGCCAGAAAAAGGCGTAAGAATTTGTGGGATGCCCGTCTCCCTGCAGTGTATTTTATAATGGGCAATCAACATTTGCCGTGCCTCCCACCCCGTAGGGGCGCACTCTGCGCCCGCCAACCTAAAAGGATAACGATTTTACCCAAAGGCATGTGTCGGAATCCCGAACATGTCTTTTTGTTTGCATCATAGCAAACTGTTTACCCGGCGCACCAAATTTGCTCAGTTGCCCTGCCTGCCGCTGGCGAACAAATTTCCGCCAAAACTCAGCATTTGGCGCGTCAACGGCCAAACAAGGTGCGCGTTCCTCCGAAACTGTATCCGATAAAAAAGCAAATTACGCACAGCCAACCTCAAACCCGGCGGGGCAGGGGATGGCAAACGGCGGATTTGGTGTTATAATTTCCGTGGAGTAAGAACGCTGGAAAGCCAGCGGAAAGGAACCGACCATGAAAGGCAAATGGATGAAAATAGTACGGCAGTATACGATCATCACGCTCGGCATTAGCATGATGGCGGTGGGGGTGTATTTCTTCAAATTTCCCAACAACTTTGTCTTTGGCGGTGTGACCGGCGCGGCGGCACTGGTTGCCAAGCTGACCCCGATTTCGGCCAGTGAGTTTTCCGCCGTGGTCAATATGTTGATGCTGCTTCTGGGCCTGATTTTTTTGGGCAAAGAGTTTGCGCTGACCACCGGTTATGCCACTGTGGTGCTTTCGGCGGAATTGATGCTGTTGGAAAAGGCCTGCCCGCTCAACGAGCCTTTGTCGGACCAGCCCATGCTGGAACTGGTTTTTGCCATTGCGCTGCCTGCCATTGCTTCGGCATTGCTTTTCAGCGTGGGGGCTTCCAGCGGCGGCACCGATGTGATTGCCCTGATCGTGGAAAAATACACCCACCTGCACAGCATTGCAGCGGCGTTGTTTTTGACCGATCTGGTCATGGTGGTGGCGGCCTGCTTTGTGTTTGACCTGCACACCGCGCTTTACTCTTTCGTCGGCCTTACCGTTAAATCCCTGATGATCGACGTGGTGTTGGAGCGCATGAAGATGTGCAAAGCTATCTTGATCGTCTGCGACGACAAGGAGCCGATCTGCAACTTTGTGAATAAGGAACTGGACCGCGGCGCAACATACACCCCCTGCAACGGTGCATACACCAACCAGCCGCGCTACATTATCTATACCACCCTGACCCGGCACGAAGCAATGCAGCTACGGGAGTTTATCCACAAGGAACACCTGAACGCCTTTATGTCCATGCTGAGCACCACCGAAGTGTTCGGCAAGGGTTTTGATAACGCCTGAAAACCCGCACATACCGCACAGTTCAAACGCTGTGCGGTATTTTTTGTACCAAAACGCTTGACAGAAATCCGAACCCGGACTATAATACAAATCCGGAATCGGATTATAACACATCACACAGCGGTGCACAAATAAAGCATCGCCGTTTTACTGTGAAGAATAGGAGAATGATAGTGTAATGCCGGAAGAACACCATCTCACTGCCCGAAATCTGTTGGAACAGATGAACCGCCAGTTCAATGAATGCAACGCCCTTTATCATGAGCTTGCCGTGCATTACGGTGTTTCGGATACCGTGTTCTGGCTGCTGTATTCACTGTATAACAGCAGCGAACCGCAGACCCAGAACCGCCTGTGCATGGAATGGAACCTGCCGAAGCAGACGATGAATTCAGCCGTGGCTTCGATGGTCAAGCAAGGACTGTTGGAACTGGAACCCGCGCCGGGCCGTTACAGCGGCAAACTGCTGCACCTGACGCCAGCCGGGCGGGAACTGGCAGCCAAAACTGCCAAACCCGTGTACAGCGCAGAACAGGCGGCACTGGAACAGCTGGGCATGGCGGAGGCTGAACATTTCGTCCGCCTTGGCCAGGAACACCTGAACGCCATCCGCACGGAATTTAACAAAATTTTACAACAGGAGAAAGTATGAATCAGCGCATCCAATTATCGGACCATTTTACCACATCGCGCATCCTGCGCTTTGCAGCATCCCCTATCATCATGATGGTGTTTACCTCCATCTACAGCGTGGTGGATGGATTTTTCGTTTCCAACTTTGCCGGCAAACAGGCATTCGCTGCCGTCAATCTCATTATGCCGTTTTTACAGGCATTTGGCTGCATCGGCTTTATGCTGGGCACCGGCGGCAGCGCTCTGGTTGCTATGACGCTGGGCACCGGCAACAAAAAGCGCGCCAATGAGCTGTTTTCCATGCTGGTCTGCGCCACTGCGGTGCTGGGCGTGATTTTTACGGTGGTTGCCCTGCTGGTGCTGCGCCCCGCGGCTGTTCTGCTGGGGGCCACTGCGGAACTGCTGGATGACTGCATCTTGTACGGCACCATCATCACGGTGTTCCAGACGGCGTTTATGCTGCAATTTTTGTTCCAGAGCTTTTTCATCACGGCCGAAAAACCCAAGCTGGGCCTTTTCTTTACCGTGGCAGCCGGCCTGACCAACATGGTGCTGGACTTTGTGTTTGTCGGTGTCATGGGGCTTGGCATCACCGGTGCCGCAGCTGCAACGGTGATTAGCCAGCTGATCGGCGGCATCGGCCCCATGTTCTATTTTGCCCGCCCCGGCAACGGCAGCCTGCTACACTTTGTGCGCCCGGTGTTCAGCGGCAAGGCGCTACTTAAGGCCTGCACCAACGGCTCCAGTGAACTGATGACGAATCTGTCTGCCTCTTTGGTAGGCGCGCTGTACAACTGGCAGCTGCTCCGCCTGGGCGGCGCCGATGGCGTGGCCGCTTACGGCGTTATCATGTATGTCAGCTTTATCTTTGCCGCCATCTTTATCGGCTATGCCCAGGGCTGTGCCCCGGTTGTCAGCTATCATTACGGTGCCGACAACACGGACGAGCTAAAAAACCTGCTGCGTATCAGCCTGCGGGTCATTGCCGTGGGGGGTGTGGCGATGCTCTGCTTCAGTGAGCTGCTGGCCGCCCCGCTTTCCCGCTTCTTTGTGGGTTATGATGTGGAACTGCTGGAACTGACTACCCTCGGCATGAAGCTGTATTCCCTCAGCTTCCTGCTCTGCGGTTTTAACATCTTTGGCTCGGCATTCTTTACCGCGCTCAACAACGGCATAGTATCCGCCGTTATTTCTTTCCTGCGCACCCTGGTGTTCCAGGTCACCGCCATTCTCGTGTTGCCCCATCTGCTGGGCATGAACGGCATCTGGCTTTCCGTTGTGGCAGCCGAAATCGCCGCACTCTTTGTCAATGCATTCTTCCTGGTTAAAAACCGGAAAAAGTACCAGTATTAACGCAAAAGATCAGCCCCTGCCTGAGAGATGGCAAGGGCTGATTTTACACTTATGCGGTTTTACGCATCCGAGCGGGAGTAGCAGTTTTTCATCTGGCAGCTCAGCTCATACAGCACTTTGTCCAGTGTGTCGGCGGTCAGGCCGCGGATGGTATCGGCCATGGCTTCGTTGGCCTGCTCGCGCAGGGCGGCGCGGGCGGAAGCATCCTGTTCACGGCGCAGCTTGGCATCGTAAGTATTGATGTTCGCATGCCCGGCGGAAGCCGCCGCCAGCTGGTAGCGCTCAATATGGAACACCGATTTGCTGTAGGCAGCATCGGCCATGGCGGCGATCATCCGGCTGTTCCAATAGAAGTTGTCGGTGGAAACCGCGCCCGTAGTGTTGGAAAGATACACAGGGGTGGTGGTTACATTGGCATAGAACGGCACCATCACATTGAACGCGTTGGAAGCAAAGGCGATCCATTCCAAAACGCGGGAATCCTCCGGCTGGTCGGGGCGCATCTGGATCAGGGCCATAAAATCGTTGCGGTTGATGCCGATGGAGCGGAATGCGCCCTTCTGGTCCGACTGGCTGCTGCCATACGGGTCATACAGTGTGCCCTGATAGTGGGAGGATAATACGTATTTGACATCCTCCGGCGTGATCTTCTTTTCCGGTACCATGCACCACGGCAGGTCATCACTGCGGGGTGTGTAGTCGGCGTTGGGGCCGTCCCACTTCTTGCTGTGGGGGTTCAGATAGCGCAGCATGAACCAGGCACGCGGCGTGTTGTACACATGGTCAGAATCATCGTGGCTGCCAAAGGCGTCCCGCGGGTTCAGTACCCCGTTCCAGGAAAGATCCAGATGGTTGTTCTCGATAAAATCATCCAGGTCGGCGGAGCAAAGGTGGTTCTTTTTGGCGCCAAGTGCGTCTTCCAGATCAAACTGGTCAATGCCAAGTTGGTTGGGCATCACCACATAGGCATCGTCCGGAACGCGCTTAGCGATCCAGTGGTGCCCGCCGATGGTCTCGAGCCACCAGACCTCGTTTTCGTCGTTGAAGGCGATGCCGTTCGACTCATAGGTGCCGTATTGCTCCAGAAGCGCACCGAGGCGCAGCACGCCCTCGCGCGCGGAGCGGATGTAGGGCAGGACGAGGACAACGATGTCCTCCTCGCCGATGCCGCCGCAGCGCTCCTCTTCCCCATCCTTCGCCTCGCGCAGCTCGACCATCGGGTCGGCCGCGAGCACGCGCGGGTTCGAGGTCGTGGTTTCCGTCGCCGTCATGCCGACGTTCGCGGCGTTGATGCCGGTCGCGGCCCAAATGCCGTGCTTCGGGTCCACGCTCGGGCAGGACGTGTAGCGCATGGGGTTCTCCGGCAGTGTGATCTCCACGTGGGACTCTACGCTTTTATAAATCTTCGGCTGCTGGTCGGGCTCGACCACGATCAGCTTTTTCTCATCAAAATGACCGTCGTCCGTACGGGCGATCATCGTCGAGCGGTCATTCGTCGCCAGCTTACCGGCCAGTACAGTGGTGCAGGGCATAATTACATCTCCGTTTCCTGTCGATTTCACCGCAGCGCCGCTTTTTCGCAGCGCCGCCAAATTTTATCTGCATCCATTATATTCACAGAATCGTCCTCTGTAAAGGCAAAATCCCCTTGCAGGTGCATCTCCCCTGCTGCTCTGCCGCGAAAAAATGCGGACAGGCCCGCTAAAAAGCGGACCTGTCCAAAAGGTTGGTAAAGAGAGGTCGTACCTATCAAGTTTGGATCGATCACACCATGATGGGCTCGTCCCAGAGCTTGAGCTTCTGGCCGATGCCGTTTTCCTTGGCATACTGGTAGACGCGCGCGGCGATCGCCACGTCGTAAAGGCCGAGGCCGACGTTGCAGGTGTAGGTGAGCTGGTCGTCGTTGTCGCGGCCGGACTTCCGCCCCGCCACCAGGTCGGAGACGCTCGCGTCGATGCCGGAATCGTCGATCTTGCCGTCGCGGAACATGTAGGCCATCGTGTCGCCCATGCGGTGCTTGTCGGTCTCCCAATCGTCGATGACGACCTTGTCCGCGCGCAGGATCAGCTCCTCGTCGACCTCGTTGTTGCCAAGGTGAGCAACGTAAACGCCCTTTTTGATCTCCGCGCCGTGGATGATCGGCTCGGTCGCGGTCGTCGCGGTCACAAGGATGTCGCCGCTTTCGATCGTGGCAAGGCGGTCGCTCGCCGCCTGCACGTCCATGTTCAGCTTTTGCGACATCTCCGCCGCAAATTTTTCCGCTCTCTCTCGGGAAAGGTCATAGACATACGCCTTTTCCAGCTGCGGCAGCGACGCCTTGAGCGCCATCAGCTGCGTCTTGCACTGCGGGCCCGCGCCGAAAAGGCCGACGGTCTTCGAGCGCGAGGGCACCATATACTTGGCGCAAACGCCCGTTACTGCGCCGGTGCGGATCGCACTGATGAGTGTGCCGTCCATGATGGCAATGGGCACCTTGGTCTCGGGATCGTTCAGCACGATCACGGCCGAGCCGCGCGGCAGGCCGAAGATCTCGTCCAAGCGCTGCGCGGCAGACATTTGTCACAGCTGCACAGTGCTTTTTATCATCATAAATCAAATTTTTTGTAAACACCTATTGACACAGTAGGAATTAAGCGTTAAAATTCCTATCTGCAAGGTAGGCAATTATGAGCAAGGAGGCATGCCGCATGATGATCTCAACAAAAGGGCGCTACGCTTTGCGGGTCATGCTGGATATGGCCGAGCACGGAGGCAGCGAATGGCACCGCCTGAGCGATGTCGCGCAGCGCCAGCAGCTCTCCAAAAAATATCTGGAGACCATCATGGCCGCGCTGAGCCGTGCGAACTTGGTCGAGAGCGCCGTGGGCAAATCGGGCGGCTACCGCCTGACCCGCTCCCCCGAGGATTACCCCGTAGGTGAAATTCTGCGGGCGGTGGAGGGCAACCTGTCGCCGATTGCGTGTCAGGCTGAGGACGGCTCCGGCTGCGGCGCTTCCTGCGACTGCGACGCGCGGCTTTTCTGGCAGGGGCTGGAAGACCAGATCAACAGCTATGTCGACAATCATACGCTGGCGCAATTCATGCGAGTCAATGAAAAAACACCGGCCGTCCTGAACGGCACGGAAAGAAGATAAGGTGGTTCAATATGAGTAAGGCACTTTTAGAGATTCAGAACCTGCACGTGCGGGTCGAGGAAAAGGAAATTCTCCACGGTGTGGATCTGGCCGTGGGACAGGATGAGACCCATGTGCTGATGGGCCCCAACGGCACCGGTAAGTCGACGCTGGGCTATGCCATCACCGGCAATCCGACCTACAGCGTAACCGGCGGTTCGATCATTTTTAACGGCGAGGACATCACGGAGCTCCCCGTCAACGAGCGCGCGAAAAAGGGCATTTTCCTGTCCTTCCAGAACCCGCTGGAGGTCCCCGGCGTAACGCTGAGCGCGTTCATCCGCAGCGCGCTCGAGCAGAAGACCGGCGACCGCCTGCGCCTGTGGGACTTCAAGAAAAAGCTCAAAGAGACCATGGCGCTTTTGAACATGGACGAGAGCTATGCCGAGCGCGACCTGAACGTGGGCTTCTCCGGCGGCGAGAAGAAAAAGGCCGAAATTTTGCAGATGCTCATGCTCGAGCCCAAGCTCGCGATTCTCGATGAGACCGACTCCGGCCTCGACGTCGACGCGGTCCGCACCGTCAGCGAGGGCGTGCGCCTGTTCCGCGAGCGGACGCACGGCTCGCTTCTCATCATCACCCACTCCACGCGCATTCTGGAAGCGCTCCATGTGGACGCGGCCCACGTGATGGAAGAGGGCGTCATCGTCCGCAACGGCGGCGCCGAACTGGTGGATGAGATCAACGAAAAGGGATTCAGCAGCCTGAAGGAAGACTGAATCGGGAGGCTCTTGACATGGCAGATTTGAAAGAAAAAACCTACGTGGAGGATGTGGACCGCAGTGTCTACGACATTCGGGACGCGGAAAACGACGCGTACCGAATGGAATCCGGCCTGACGCCGGAGATCGTCGAAAAGCTCTCCACTGAGAAGGACGATCCCGTGTGGATGCAGCAGTTCCGGCTCGAATCCCTCCAGATCTACAATGAAATGAATATCCCCAACTGGGGCCCGTCGATTGAGGGCCTTGATATGGATCATATCGCGACCTACGTTCGCCCGAACACCAAGATGCGCAACGACTGGGAGGACGTGCCGGAGGACATCAAGGAGACCTTCGAGCGCCTTGGCATCCCGCAGGCGGAGAGAAAATCCCTCGCCGGTGTGGGTGCGCAGTACGACTCCGAGCTTGTCTATCACAACGTCAAGGATTCCGTGGCGGCCGAGGGCGTGGTTTACACCGATATGGAGAGCGCCATAAAGGGCGAATATGCCGACATGGTGCGCAAGTACTTCATGAAGCTCGTGACGCCCCACGATCACAAGTTCGCGGCGCTCCACGGCGCGGTGTGGTCCGGCGGCTCGTTCGTGTACGTGCCCAAGGGCGTACACCTCTCCATTCCCCTGCAGTCCTACTTCCGCCTGAATGCCAAGGGCGCCGGCCAGTTTGAGCACACGCTCATCATCGTGGACGAGGGCGCGAGCCTGCACTTCATTGAGGGCTGCTCCGCGCCGAAGTACAACGTGGCAAACCTCCACGCTGGCTGCGTGGAGCTGTACGTCAAGAAGGGGGCCAAACTCCGCTACTCGACGATCGAAAACTGGTCGAAGAACATGTACAACCTGAATACCAAGCGTGCGCTGGTGGAAGAGGGCGGCACGATCGAGTGGATCTCCGGCTCCTTCGGCTCCCATGTTGGCTGCCTGTACCCCATGAGCATCTTAAAGGGTGACAATTCCCGCATGGAGTTCACCGGCGTTACGTTCGCCGGTGCGGGGCAGAACCTCGATACCGGCGCAAAGGTCGTCCATGTGGGCAAAAATACGAGCTCCTATATGAACACGCGCTCGATCAGCAAGAGCGGCGGCATCAGCACATTCCGCTCAAGCGTTGTCGTGGAAAAGGGCGCCAAGGGCGCCAAGTCCGCCGTGTCGTGCCAGTCGCTGATGCTGGACTCCGAGTCCCGTTCCGACACCATCCCCGCAATGGACATCCGCACGAAGGACGCGGCCATCGGCCATGAGGCCAAGATCGGCGCGATCAGCAACGAAGCCGTCTTTTATCTGATGAGCCGCGGCATGAGCGAGGAAGACGCGCGCGCGATGATCGTCAGCGGCTTTGCCGACAATGTCTCCAAGGAGCTGCCGGTGGAGTACGCAGTGGAAATGAACAACCTCATCCGGCTCGAGATGAAGGGCAGCATTGGCTGAAAGGAGTTTGGATATGAACGATACGATTTTGATCAACCGGCTCCCGACCCGCACCTGGAACCGGCTGGGTGTGAACGAAACGGCCATCGCCTGGGGGCAGGCCGACGATTTGGTCGAAGAGAAAATCACCGCCGCCGGTCAGACCGAGCGGCTTGAGATCACTGGCTCTGGCGAGCGCGGCGAGAAGACGGTCGACATCCACGCGCCCGCGGGCCAGACCGTCACGGTGTTTGAAACGCTGAGAGCGGAAAAGGGCCTGCTCGTGCGCACGGCGCTCCACGTTGAAAAGGACGCAAAGGTGCGGCTCGTGCAGATTCAGAATGCGGCACAGGACTCGCTGCTCCGTCTGGAAACGAGCGGCGAGTGCGCCGAAAACGGTCAGGTAGAGCTGATCCAGGTCCTGCTGGGCCGCGGCGACGTGTACAGCGACGGCCAGTTCGAGCTGAACGGCAATGGCGCGGGCTTCACGGCGGGCATCGGGTATCTGGGCCAGAAACAGCAGACCGTGGACATGAACCTTGTCGTGAACCACTGGGGCCAGAAGACCACGAGCGAAATCAATGCCGCCGGTGCGCTCAAGGATGACGCGCAGAAGATCTTCCGCGGGACCATCGACTTTAAGAAGGGCTCCGCGGGCTCCGTCGGCAGCGAGCAGGAGACGGTTTTGATGCTGGGCGACGGCGTCGTCAACAAGACGGTGCCGCTGATCCTGTGCGCCGAGGAAAACGTCGTCGGCAACCACGGCGCGACCATCGGCGAGCTGGACGAGGACACGTTGTTCTACTTTGAAAGCCGCGGCATTTCCGCAGCGGAGGCGGAAAACATCATGGCCCGCGCCGCCATCGAGCGGCTATCCCGCACGATTGAGGATGAAGCGGCGCAGGCCGCGATCCTCTCCGAGCTTGAGGAGGTGCTGTAAGATGGCGCATGCATATCGGGACGACTTCCCCCTGCTCAAGAGTCAGGATGTTGCGTATCTGGACAACGCCGCGACGGCGCAGCGCCCGCAGTGTGTGCTGGACGCCGTAACGGAGTTTTATAAAAGTAAGAACGCCAACCCCTTGCGCGGCCTCTATCCCCTGAGCATCGCCGCGACGGAGGCTTACGAAAACGCGCGCGAGGCCGTTCGGTCCTTTCTGAACGCGAAGAGCAGCCGCGAGATCATCTTTACCCGCAACACCACCGAGAGCATCAATTTAGTGGCTTACAGCTACGGTCTCTCCCACGTGAAGGCCGGGGACGAGGTGCTCGTCTCCATCATGGAGCACCACAGCAACCTTCTCCCCTGGCAGATGGTTTGCCGCCAGACCGGCGCGTCGCTCAAATTTATGGAATGCGAAATGGACGGTACGCTGGACTTAAATAAGGTCGAAGCCCTCATCACGCCGAAAACGAAGATCGTCGCCTGCACACACGTTTCGAACGTCTTAGGCCGCGTGAATCCCATCCGCGAGCTCGCGGCGCTGGCGCACCGCGTCGGCGCGGTGATGGTCGTCGACGGCGCGCAGAGCACGCCGCACATTCCGGTGGACGTGCAAGCGCTGGACGCGGATTTCTTCGCCTTCTCCGGCCACAAGGTCTACGGCCCCATGGGCATCGGCGTTCTCTACGGACGTGAAGAATTGCTGAACGCCATGCCGCCGTTCCTCACCGGCGGCGAGATGATTGAATCTGTCACCCGCGATGGTGCGGTCTTCGCCGAGCTCCCGCACAAGTTCGAGGCCGGCACGGTCAACGCGGCAGACGCCGTGGGCCTGCATGCGGCCATTGACTATGTCAAGAGCATCGGCTTTACAGCGATGCATCAGCAAGAGGTCGCGCTGACACGCCGCGCGATGGACGCGATCGGCGAGATGCCGCACGTCCACGTGCTGGGCTCGGAAAAGCCCGAGGAGCATTGCGGCATCATCACCTTTACGGTGGACGGTGTTCACCCGCACGACATCAGTGAGATCCTCGCGAGCGGCGGCGTCGCCATCCGCGCAGGCCATCACTGCGCACAGCCGCTTCTGGCCTATTTGAAGCATCCGTCCACCGCGCGGGCAAGCCTCGCGTTTTATAACACGGAATCCGAGGTCGACCGGCTGCTTGACAGCATTTCCACGCTAAGGGAGCGAATGGGTTATGGAAAATAGAAGCTTTTACAATGAAATTCTCACCGAGCACAACCTGCATCCGGAGTTCAAGCACGACCTGCCGGACGCCGACATCGTGCTCGAGGGCGTCAACCCGAGCTGCGGCGACGACATCTTCCTCAAGCTGAAGCTTGACGGCGATGTGATCGCGGACGGCGCGTTCGTCGGCGACGGCTGCGCCGTCTCGCAGGCGTCGGCGGACATCATGCTCGGCATGATCGTCGGCAAAAAGAAGGAAGACGCGCTGAAGATAGGCGAGATCTTCCTGAAAATGATCCAGGGCGAGGCGTCGGAAGACGAGATCGACAGCCTGGAAGAGGCCTCGGCTCTCTGTGATATCGCCCATATGCCCGCGCGCGTCAAATGCGCGGTGCTCGGCTGGCGCACGCTGAAAGAGGCCCTGCTGGACGGGGACGAGCTGTCGTAACGCTGTCACTCCG
>OHAT01002210.1_pt1 | contig 15145 bp, 10 predicted proteins | sample 1577141 | NCBI WGS metagenome assembly OHAT01 (sample SAMEA3541578, study PRJEB24748) | human gut metagenome | biome: human gut; feature: human-associated habitat; material: faeces | place: China | collected 2012 | reverse complement strand
TTTGCAGCCGATCATGATCTATCCCGAAAGTTTTGAACACAAAATAGGCTTCGATGCTGTGAGAAGTGCCGTTGCGGGCCATTGTCTGACGGCTCCGGGGCGTCGTATGGTGGCCGACATGGGTTTTTCGGCCTCGTTCGAAGAGGTCAGCCGTCGTATCGGTCTTACGGCTGAGATGCTCGCTATTGTCAGTGGGCCCGATCCGATGCCGCTGAGCGATCTCGACGATGATCTCGACACCATCATTGCCGCAATCAGAGTCCCGGGCGCTTCGATTGAAGTTGCCGACCTTGTGAAACTGCGTCGTATGCTTGGAATTGTCAGGGATGTTGCCGACTATTTCGCCTCTCACCGCGACGGGGAGAGTCAGCGGTCGCCTTTTCCGGGACTCGACACTACGGCTATTTCTCTGCCCGATTTCACGGCTTTGCGATCAGAAATAGACCGCACCATCGACAAATACGGGAATGTCCTCGACAACGCGTCGCCGGAGCTTGCCGACATACGCCGCCAGCTGCGCGGAATTTCAGGAACGATAAACTCAATAATGCGCAAAGTGGTAGCCCGCGCCATAGCAGAAGGTTATGTCGAGGCAGACGCTACCCCGACGCTGCGCGACGGCCGCCTCGTGCTTCCGGTTGCTCCCGCAAACAAACGGCGCGTGGCCGGCATAGTCCACGACGAGAGCGCCAGTGGAAAGACTGTCTTTATCGAGCCTGCCGAGGTAGTCGAGGCCAACAATCGTGTGCGCGAGCTTGAGATGGACGAACGCCGCGAGATAGCCCGTATTATGTCCGCCATAGTGGCGGACATGAGGCCCGAAGCCGACGAGCTCGCGGCAGCGTATCTCGATCTCGGCTTCTTCGACTTCGTGCGTTCGAAAGCATTATATGCTCTCGACAGCGGAGCTTCTCGTCCCTCGCTGTCGAAAGAACCGGAGATGGAATGGTACCATGCCTGTCACCCCGTGCTTCAGGCCACTCTCGCCGCTCAGGGAAAAGAGATAGTTCCTATCGACATCTGCCTGACGCCGAAGCAGCGTATACTGATCATTTCGGGGCCTAACGCCGGAGGTAAGTCGGTGTGCCTGAAAACTGTCGGAATACTTCAGTATATGCTTCAGTGTGGAATGCTTCCCACTGTCTACGATAACAGCCACTTCGGCATTTTCGAAGACATCTTCCTCGACATCGGCGACGATCAGTCGATTGAAGACGATCTGTCGACCTACTCGTCGCATCTGCGCACGATGAAACTCATGCTCCAGCGCGGGCGCACGACTTCGCTTACTCTTATCGATGAGTTCGGCGGGGGCACCGAGCCTCAGATCGGAGGCGCGATAGCGCAGGCCATTCTTCATCGTTTCAACGACCGCGGGATGTGGGGTGTGATAACGACCCATTTCCAGAATCTGAAGCATTACGCCGAGGACACCGAGGGCCTGGTCAACGGTTCGATGCTCTACGACCGCCATCTCATGCAGCCGCTGTTCCGCCTGTCGATAGGCAATCCGGGCAGCTCTTTCGCTCTCGAGATAGCGCGCAAGACCGGGTTGCCCGCCGAGGTTATTGACGAGGCAGGCGAGATTGTCGGCAGTGACTATGTCAATCTCGACAAATATTTGCTCGACATAACCCGCGACAAGCGCTATTGGGAGAACAAGCGCGCAGCTATCCGCAAGCGCGAAAAAGAGCTCGAGGCCACTCTCGAACGTTATCGCGACGAGGCCGAGACGCTGCGCCGCAGCCGCCGCGACATCCTTGCCGAAGCCCGCGCCGAGGCAACGCGGATAATCGAGGGTAGCAACGGAGCTATCGAGCGTGCCATTTCGGAAATACGCCATGCTCAGGCCGAGCGTGACCGCACCCTCGAAGCGCGCCGTCAGCTCGCCCGCGACAAACAGGAGCTTCAGCGTGAATCGTCGAAGCTTCCCGAACTGCTGCGCAAGGCGCCGAAAGCGAAGAAAGAGCGCGCCAAGTCCCCGACAGCGGTTCAGACGGCGAAAGCGCCTGTTGAAGTCGGCTCGACGGTCAGGCTCGACGGTCAGGGTACGCCCGGACGCGTCATTGAGATAAGCGGAAAGAATGCCGTTGTTGCTTTCGGCATGATAAAGACAACCGTAGCTCTATCGCGTCTGCAGCCTACCAACGCAAAGATTCCCGAGGCATCGGCTAAAGGCGCAGGATTCGTATCGTCGGCCACTACCGACGCCATGAGGCGCCGTCAGCTCCAGTTCAATCGCGATATCGACGTGCGCGGGATGAGGGCCGACGAGGCAATTCAGGCTGTCACCTATTTCCTCGACGATGCAATACAGTTTCAGGCCGGACGCGTCAGAATCCTTCACGGAACGGGGACGGGAGCATTGCGTCAGGCTATCAGGACTTATCTGGCAACAGTGGCCGGAGTTTCGCATTTCGCCGACGAAGATGTGCGCCTGGGAGGCGCCGGAATCACCGTAGTCGATCTCGACTGACACTTTTTTGTAGCCATTTTTTGAGGCCCATTATTGTCCCGATGACGGATGATAATGGGCTAAATGTGTCGTATAGTACCTGTCTTTATTGGGAATATTGGCCGATTTGTCGAAATATGTTTTATAACATATAAAATTATTTGGGACTTTTTTACCCCCCCGTACTTTTGTTTCGAAAATAAAAACACCGCAATAGTTTCGAATTTCGAAAGTAGTTGCGTTGTTGCGAAACTGACGCAATTTTAATTCACAACCAATCATAATAATTTCCAATTCTAAACATTTCACATCATGCGCAAGCCGTTAATACTGAAACAAGTTGCGTTAAGCACGGTCGTACTCTGCGGTCTCACAGCCTGTGACGACGACACCCGAACCGATGGTTTCTCATCTTACGACGAACCTGAAATCCATGAGCTTTCCGACGCACAGAAAGAAGTCATTGCCTATACCCCGAAAAATGCGGTAATCGCCCACCGCGGCACGGAGTTCTGGGCGCCTGAAGAGAGCGAGGCCGCCATGCGCTGGGCCCGAAATATCGGAGCCGATTATCTCGAATGCGACCTTCAGCGCACAAAAGACGGAGTCACACTTGCCCTGCACGACACCGACCTGACACGCACGACAGATATCGAGGTCATTTATCCGTCGAGAATTGCCGACTACGTAAGCTCATTCACGTTCGAGGAACTGCTGAAGCTCGACATCGGATCGTGGTTCAACGAAGCCAATCCCGAGCAGGCGCGCTCTTCGTTTGTAGGGCTCGACGTGCTGACGCTCGAAGATGTCATCGCCATTGCCGAGGGCAAGCGAATCAAGCGTGACGCCGATGGCAAGCGCGTTATTATCCGCAATGCCGACGGTTCTTATGCCGGCACGGAATATGTTCCTGACGAGGCCGACAACGGAAACCGTCCCGGTGTATATATCGAGACAAAAGCTCCCTGGATGTTCGCCGGTATGGAAGAGACTCTTCTTGAGATTCTGACCCGCACCGGATGGTATGCCGAAGATATCAACCAGCTCAAAAAGATTCCCTACAAAGACGGCAAGCCCGGCGAAGTCGATGTCGCCAATACTCCGGCGCGTATCATTCTCCAGACATTCGAACAGGACGGCCTTGCAAACTTCAACCGTGTCTTCAAACGTAAGATTCCTACCTTGTATCTGTTTGGCGACATGAGCTCCACTCCGCAATCCTACGCCGCACACATCAACTTTGCCATCGACAACGGCGCTACCGCAATGGGCCCGAACATCGACTACATTTCAGGTTATCCCACAAGCCTCAAGTCATGGCAGGCCGCTATGATACAGAAAGCCGGCATGGATGTTCACGCATGGACGTTCAACACCCAGAACCACATGCTTGCCTACACAGGCCCCTGGACTGACCCGACAAAAGAAGGCGGCCCCGACAAAAACTCGGTTGATATGGTGTTTACCAATCATGCCGATCTGGCGATCGATTATTACCGCACGACCCTGCAGGGATATCTCGATAAAGGACTGAACTACTTCAAGAGCAATGCCAACAATCCCTGGTTCAGGGATAAAGGTGATAACCTGCAGCTCCACAAGACCCGCCGCACAGCGCAAGAAGTTCTTGACGAACTCGGCTATTATAAATAAAAGTCACTCTCTCCACATCATCACAAATTCATCCATTAAAGAAAAATCATGAAAAAGATACTGACATTATCCATGTGTGTACTCGCGGCCGCAAGTGTGGCGGTAGCCGAAGAAACCGAGGCACAGCACGAAATGAATGCCTACATTCAGGACGGCATTACAAAATTCAGCACTCCCGACGGCAAATATAGTTTTCGAGTCGGAGCACGGGCAGATATTGACGGTGCCATATATTTCGACGACCATACCGACCGCGGCAACGGCGCTACATTGTCGGCCGCGCGCATCCGTCTGTTCAGCAAACTCGGCGACCACTTCGACTTCAAATTCGATGTCGACTTCATGGCCAAAGGCAATATGCTTAAAGACGTGTTTGTGCGCTGGCATTCCAATAAAAACGGATTCCTGCGTCTGGGTAACTTCGCAGAGCCGTTCTCGGCCGAGAACATTCAGTCGACAATGGATTATCCGTTCATTGCAAAGTCGGCGACTGTGCAGGCATTCGGAACCGGGCGTGCGCTCGGTCTGAGTTACCGCTACTATCATCCTTATGTATGGGTTGAAGGCGGTGCGTTCAGCCAGAAGCTGTCAAACGAATATCATGGCGGTGACATGGGATATTCTCTCTCTGCCCGTCTGCTCGGCCGCTATACCAGCGAAGATTTCAACATCCATGCCGGCGGTAGCGTCAATTTCAGAGTCCCCAATGCCAACGGTATCAAAAACGGCAGTGATAAATATAACCGTTCGCTGATTTTGTCGTCGAATCTCGAATCTAACATTGACAACACGCCGTTTTTGCAGGCTAATCTCAACAACGTCAAGAGCACATTCAAATACGGTCTGGAACTGATGGCCAACTATCGCAATGTGTATGTCAAGGGCGAATATATCCATACCCATGTCAACCGTGAGCGTGACTGGGATTATGATTTCAATAACTCGCTCGGCACATTCATGGGCTCGATGTTCCCGACAATCGACAGCTATAAGGCTATGATGGGTGAGGACACTCCGGCTAATTTTCAGGGCTTCAGCGTAGAGGCCGGTGTTATCGCCATCGGCGGAGACTACAGCTATAACCGTGTCGATGCTCTCATGCGCCGTCCCGGCGGCAAGACGCTTGAGTTTGTTGCCCGCTTCAACTATACCTCGCTGAATGATGTCATTCCAGGCTCAATATATTCTGTCGGCATGAAGGGCGACGGCTTTTATACAAGTCCGCTTCACCAGTCGTTCGGAATGACCAACGGGTCGGTCGGCGGTGGAGCTGTCCACTCATATACATTCGGTGTCAACTACTACATCACCAAATCGCTGATCGCACGCGTTGACTACAGCTATTCCCGTTTCAACAACCAGTATAGCCTGGCATATAAAATGGATCGGAACCTACATTCACTCATGGCTCGCGTAGCCTATGAGTTCTAAAGTAAGAGCATATCAGAAATATATATCTAAACAAAAGATTCGGGCTCTCGTGAGGGAGCCCGTTTCTGTTTTATGTATTCGTTTTCAATTATTCGCGTTATTTCGCCTCAACGGCTTTGTTGAGAATGGTATTGCGCAGCGCGCGTGCGTCGCCGATTCTCAGAGAGCTTATTTTGACGGCGCCGGCATTGGTCGACAGTGAGAGCGTGACGCGTCCGGTGAAGCGGGAGAACGGAGTTTTTCTGATTCCGGTTGCCTCTATGCTGCTGTATCTGATATATTCGCTGATATAGGCGATATTTCCGCGATTGATCTTTACGAACGAATCGTAGAGCGTTATCCGGCTGTGTCGGAGTGCCATTGCGGCCCGCAGCGAGCCAAAAACGACAGCTGCCGGACAGATTATGACGGCTGACAACGGGCTGTCGGCTGCGAAAATCAATATGACAGCACCGGCAATGGCGGCAAGCAGCCAGGGAATTGACTTGCGGTAGAAGAGGCCGGCTCCCGAACGCGCCGATTGCATGGGGGCTCCCGTCAGTGAGTCGCCGAGCCACCAGTCAAGCAGCGCCTTTCCGGGCATTGCGCCGTAGATTGTGATATTGCCTCCGGCTTTAGAGTCGGTCGCGTTGTTGGCCTGACGCAGTGTTACAGTCTCGCACCCGGCGGCTTTTTCGACCGGATTCTGTTTTATTGACAGAATTGTCGCCTTGTCGCGTGAGAGGCGGCTTGTGAACCGGGAAATCAGACCCGATTCGATTGTCAGCTTGCTCCCGGCGACTTTTATCGCCATATCGCCATATCGTAGAAGGATTTTTCCGGTCAGCAGTACAATGATAACCAGATATAGAGCGACAAGAATAGTTGCCCACTGCCAGATGGTGGGGAGTGTGTCGCCGGCGTGCGATTCGATAAAGTCGATGACGCGCTCGGTGTTGTTTTCGCCGAAATCATTGAGCTTGTCGAGGACGGGAAGCAGAATAGTCGACAACACGGCGAAGCCTTTGAGATGGTTCTGGCAGAGAGCGCCCTTTATCACGGCGGCATTGCTTATCAGAATCGTATCGTCTATATGGGGCGGGGGAGATACCGAGGCGCCCTCTTCCCCGGATTTGACGGCGATATTTTCCCCGCTTTTGACACGTGACAACAGGCTTTGCCAGTCGCTTTCGTCAAGAATAAGCTCGACTTCCTCTTTATCGGTTGCCAGAGTGTCGAATGTCACGCCTCTCATGTTAAGAATCCGATAGACCAGCCCTCTTTTTGTGCGCAGATTGTGGATGCGCGAAAGTGGTATGCTTGTTGTCCTTTTTTGTGCGATCCCGCGGGAGTAAACAAGCTTATCCTCCTCGATATGGAATTTTCTGAAATAGAACCGAAGGAAGGCAGTAAGCAGGGAGAATGCTATGAAGATGCCAATTGCCAAGGCTATTTTCATAAGAACCGAAACCGACGAATCGCTGTCGTCAGACCTGAACATCAGGTATAGAAAAGCGACGATCGAAGCGCCGGCTATTTCCCGGAATGATTTGACGAATATTATAACGAACGCGCCGGGGCTCATTCGGCGGGGTGTCGAGAACTCATTCATTGCCGCATCGGGAGTTGTTGATGAGCAATGATTTAAGCTGCTCGGCTTTCTCGGCCGACAATCCGGGGATGGTCAGGCGGCTCATGGCGTCCTGCGACCCGTTTATGACATCGACGTAATATAGGCTGAATAGACGGCTGACAAGGTTCATGCGGGTGCTGACCTGCTGGATCTTGTTGAACGGGATCGTAGTAACCGACTCGAAAAAAATGCCTGACCGATAAGATATGTCTTTGTTGCGCAGCGCAAAACCCTTGAAGTCATATATCTTGCGGACGAGGGCGGCATTGGCGGCGAACGCTGTCGCCAGCAGGCATTCTGTCGCCACGAGCAGAACCGCGTCATAGGGGGTGTCGAGCATCAGAATGAAAAGCGCGCAGCTCATCAGAATAAAGTAGACGATAACTAACCGCGCCATGATCACTTTTATATAACGGCTTTCAATCTTCTCGAAGCTCAGAGCTTCGACCGGCTCGATGTCGTTGAGCCATATTTGTCTGTTTCCCATTCGGTATAATGTTAGAAAAGGCCGCGCCAGAGAAATGACGCAGCCTCTTCGTTATATTTTCGGTCGGAATTAGTCTTTCTTGACTACGCGACGCTCTTTGATACGAGCTTTTTTGCCGGTCAGGCCGCGCAGATAGTAGAGTTTGGCGCGACGGACTTTACCGTATTTGTTGACAGTGATCGAGTCGATGAACGGCGATTCGAGAGGGAAGATACGCTCTACGCCGATGTTGTCGCTCATCTTGCGGACAGTGAAGCGCTTTTTCTCGCCGTCGCCCGAAATGCGGATAACGACACCGCGATACTGCTGGATACGCTCTTTGTTACCCTCTTTAATGCGATAGGCTACGGTGATAGTGTCACCGGGGTTGAACTCGGGATGCTGTTTGCCGGTGGCAAATGCCTCGTTGGCAATCTTAATCAGGTCCATTTCTTGTTGATAATGAATTTGTTAACAATATGCGCAATATGGCTAAGCTGCGTGTCATGCCAGAGATTGCGGGATTTTCGGCCACAAAGTTACAAAATTTTTCCGAATTACCAACTCCACGCAGAATTTCAAAAAATAACTTTTTTCAGGAAAGACAGGATATGACGATAAGACGCACACTGACCATTTCAGCCCTCGACGCAGTTGTATCCATGTTTTTGACGACCGCATCGAGTTTCTTAATCCAGGCGGAATGCCAATGCCCTTGGAGGTAATGGAAAGCTCGTTTGAATCTCAGCCGCGCAATCCTGTCATCGCAAAGCTGTTTCGTCTGGCACATCTGTCAGAGAATCTCGGCTACGGGCTTCGTAAACTCAAAAGGTGGCAGAAAGTAACAGGTCGCCCGATGCGCATCGAGACAACAATCAGTTCTGTCAAAGTAACCTTCGACCTCCAGACCCGCGAAGCGGAAAAGTCGGATGTCGCTAAAAATGTCGCTAAAAATGTCGCTAAAAATGTCGCTAAAAACTTAACCGGGCGGCAACAGAAAATCATAGCAATCATCAGCGAGAACCCGCAGGTCACAAGAGCGGAGATTGCCACTGCAATTGGTGTGGCGACTAAAACAATCGAGCGCGAACTCGCCGTTCTCTCAGATATAGTCCGCTATGTCGGCTCAAAGAAAGGTGGTCATTGGGAAATATTGACAGGTGATAAGGAGGCCTTTATGTTAACTTTCGATAAATGAGAGGCTATTTAAAAAACTGGTCGGCTTGATGCTCTCCCGGAAATTCAGTCTGACTTTATGAAGGGTCAGGCGGGGCGGGCAGGGGAAGTGAAGACGCGTTTCTGGACAATCAGTGCGGCCGACACAACGAGGATGCCGGTTATGGCCCATGAAATGGGGTAGATGTCGAGCAGCAGGCAGAAGTCGAGGGTGCGGGCGGCTACGGTGAAGACCCATACGAGGCGCAACACACACGTTCCGAACACGGTCAGCAGCATCGGGCACATCGAGTAGCCGAGGCCGCGCATATAGGCGCCGCTGATTTCGTAGCTGCAGGCCAGACACTGGAATATGAGCACTGTACGGAACCGGTCGAGACCGAACGGAATAACAGCTTCATCGGTGGTGAAGAGTCCTAAGGCGGCCCGTCCGTTGAAGAAAACGGTGAGGTTGGCCAGTGCGCATCCGACAGCCGCCATCGCCATACATATCCTGAATACGCGCTTGCACCGGTCGAAGTTACCGGCGCCGTAGTTCTGTCCGACAAATGCAATCGTGGCGGCGCAGAACGACGACACTATGTAGTAGCAGTAGGCCTCATAGGTCAGAGCGGCCGCCGAGCCGGCGATGGCGTCGGCGCCGAAGCGGTTTATCGATGACTGGATGAAAATGTTTGAAAAAGAGAATACCATCCCCTGCAATCCTGCCGGCACTCCTATTTTGAGCATCTTCTTAAGATCGCCGCTGTCGATATACATCCGTCGTGGATTAAGAGTGTACGGTTCAGGCTCGCGCATGAGAATGCCGGCTATTATTGCGGCATTGACCCCGTTGGCGATTACCGTGGCAATGGCCACCCCGTCGACTCCCATCCCGAATTCAGCTACCAGCAGCCAGTCGAGCAGAGCGTTGACGGCTGTCGCAACAAGCAGCGAGTAGAATGGGCGGCGCGTGTCGCCGATACTTCTCAATATGGCCGAGCCGAAGTTGTAGGCCATTATGAAAGGCATTCCGAGGAAGTAAATCCGAAGGTAGACGGTGGCAAGCTCGATGACGTCGTCGGGAGTGCCCATCGCTTCGAGGATAGGGCGGGCGAGCACACTTCCCAGAACGAGCAGTATAGCTCCGCTGACGAGCGAGACGATCCCGACTGTAGCCACTGACCGCCTGACACCTTCTTTGTTGGCGTGGCCGATATGATTGGCGATAACGACGTTGGCGCCCACGGCAACACCGAGAAAGAGGTTGACCAGTATGTTGATTATGACTCCGTTGGAACCGACTGCCGCCATGGCCTGTGCCGATGAGTAACGTCCGATGACAGCCACATCGACAGCGTTGAACGACTGTTGCAGAATTCCGCTGGCTATCAGGGGAAGTGCGAACACGAATATTTTCCAGGCCATTGGCCCGTGAAGCATGTCGATGCCCGTGCCGCTGTTATGGTGAATCCTGTGCATATCCGATTGCAAAGGTAGTGAAAGATAATCAATGTGGCACGGGTTTGCTTTTTTTTCGCTATTTTTGCCGATGAAATTTCCACACCTAAATTCCCAAGATATGAATGTAGCAATTGTTGGCGCCAGCGGCGCAGTAGGTCAGGAGTTTATGAAGGTGCTTGCCGAGCGCCGTTTTCCTATTGACCGGCTGAGCCTCTTCGGATCGAAACGGAGCGCCGGCCGCAAATATATATTTAACGGTAAAGAAATAACCGTCGGCGAGCTTACCCGCGACAGCGCACCTGAGTTTGCCGATGTCGATATAGTATTCGCCTCGGCCGGTGCGGGCACGTCGCGTGAGTATGCCGACATTATCACGTCGGGCGGATCTCTGATGATAGATAATTCGAGTGCCTTCCGCATGGACGACGACGTTCCTCTCGTTGTCCCCGAAGTCAACGGCGACGACGCTTTCACGACGCCTCGGAATATAATCGCCAATCCTAACTGCACGACAATCCAGATGGTTGTAGCTCTTAAGCCCATCGACGACATCTCGAAGATACGCCGTGTCAGAGTGGCTACTTATCAGGCTGCCAGCGGAGCCGGAGCCGCCGCCATGGATGAGCTTGTCGGGCAGCACACCGATATAGCCGCCGGCCGGGAAGTGAAAGTCGAGAAATTTGTCCATCAGCTCGCTTTCAATGTCATTCCCCATGTCGACGTCTTCACCGATAACGGATATACCAAGGAAGAGATGAAGATGTTCAACGAGACGCGTAAGATCATGCATTCGCCGGATATAAGAGTCAGCGCCACCTGTGTGCGTGTTCCCGTTCTGCGGGCCCACAGCGAGGCCACCTGGATCGAGACCGAGCAGCCTGTCGGTGTTGAACGGGCTATCGAAGCGTGGTCGAAAGCCGAAGGCGTTGTCGTTGTTGATCGTCGCGAAGCCAACGGCTATCCCATGCCGCTCGACATCGCCGGCAAAGACGAGGTCTATGTAGGACGCGTGCGCGAAGATCTCGCAGATCCCTGCGGCCTGAGTTTCTGGACTGTCAGCGATCAGATAAAAAAGGGAGCGGCCCTCAATGCCGTGCAGATTGCCGAGTATATGCTTGCCAACGGCTGGAAGCCGCGTTCCCACAGCTGACGACAGAGGATGATTGCCGCCACGCTGCTTCAGGCCCAGGCGCCGATGGTTACCAATCCGGTAGCTATCTTTCTGGTTGTGTTGGCAATCATTCTGATTGTTCCGCTGCTGCTTCAGCGCATTAAGCTGCCATACGTCATCGGCCTGATTCTGGCCGGTGTCGCTGTCGGGCCCCACGGATTCAACATCGTAGGGCGCGACATGAGCTTCGAGGTTTTCGGTCAGGTAGGAATACTTTACCTGATGTTTCTGGCCGGCCTTGAGATAGATATGTATCATCTGCGGCGCAATCTTCGCCGCGGCCTGGTTTTCGGCGCCTATACTTTTGTCATTCCGCTCGTTGTCGGTCTTGGCGTGGGACTCGGTCTTCTGGGTCTCGGAGTCAAGGCGTCGTTTCTGCTGGCGGCGATGTTTGCGGCCCACACTCTTCTGGCATATCCGATAGTCTCGCGTTTCGGGCTGACGCGAAATAACGCTGTTGTCGTTGCCGTGGCCGGAACTATTTTCACTGTGGTCGGCTCTCTGGTCGTTCTGGCAATAGTCGGCGAAGTGGCCGACAAAGGCTCGTTCAGCGCGCTGTCGCTTCTCAGGGTGACGGGTTATATCGCTGTTTTCTGTCTGGTGACCATTCTCGTCTATCCGCGCCTGACGCGCTGGTTCTTCAAGCGTTATAGCGACACTATCGCCCAGTTCGTCTATGTGCTTGTCATGGTCTTTCTGGCGGCTACCGTAGCTATCCGTCTGGGTATCGAGGGCGTTTTCGGAGCCTTTATCGCGGGCCTTGTCCTTAACAGATATGTGCCGTTGCGCTCGGCGCTGATGGTCAGGATAGAATTTGTGGGCAATGCGCTGTTTATCCCTTATTTTCTGATTGGCGTAGGAATGATGATCGACCTCGGCGTTCTGACCCGTGGCTGGGGCACGCTTTACGTGGCAGCCATAATGTCGGTCGCCGCCATGGCGGCGAAATGGCTCGCGGCCTTCGCCACTCAGAAGACCTTCGGAATGCCGGCTCTCGAGCGGTCGATTCTTTATCAGCTTTCCAATGCCCATACGGCAGTGGCGCTCGCTGTGGTGACTATCGGCCTTCGCATGAACCTGCTTGGCGAGGAAATTCTCAATGGAACCGTGGTAATGATTCTGGCTACCTGCACGGTGTCGTCGATCGGTGTCGAACGGGCGTCGCGTCGTCTCAAACTGCGCCAGTTGCGTTCGGGCGCCGACAATGTTGCCGAAAATCTCGAGAAGCATCCTCCGCGCACACTGATAACCGTGGCCAATCCGATCACTGCCCCCTCGCTTGTCGAGCTTGCCATGATGATTCATCAAGGGGGGAAGAGCACTCCCGACAGTCCGATATATGCCCTGTATGTCCGCGGTTCCGACCATTCCGATGCCTCGCGCGCTATCGGCCGCAATGCTTTGTCGGTGGCTGAAAAAGCCGCCGCGGCTGTCGATTCGACCCTCATCCCCATAGAGCGCTACGATGTCAGCATAACTGCCGGAGTATTGAACACCGTGGCCGAACGCGACATAAGCGAAATAATAATAGGTCTGCATGGCCGCACACGTATTACCGACTCGTTTTTCGGCCAGAAAATCGAGCAGCTTGTGCGTTCTACAAACCGCATGATTGTTGTCAGCCGCTGCTATATTCCCGTGAACACGGTCACCCGTATCGTTGTGGCTGTGCCTCCGAAGGCCGAGTTCGAGACCGGTTTCCCGCGATGGGTCGAGGCTATGGCCATGATAGCCTCGCAGCTCGGCTGCCGCATAATCTTCCATTGCCACCCGGCTACGACAGGTTTTGTCCGGGCTGTCATTGCCCGCGGCCGGTTTGCCATACGCGCCGAATATGTGCGCCTTGACGATTGGGACGACTTTGTTCTGATGTCGAACAAGATTCTCGACGACGATTTGTTTGTGGTTGTCAACGCCCGCCGCGCATCGGTTTCGTTCAGTCCGGAGCTCGAGGAACTGCCTGAGTTTCTACTGCGTAACTTCTCGCGCAATAATCTGGTTGTCATCTATCCCGAACAGTTCGGCGACGCTCCCGAGCTCGACGCTACGATGGCTGCGGCGATGTCGGCAGATTTCACCTCCACCCCGATATCCGTCTGGGTCAAGCTTCGCCGTCTGGCCCGTCGTCTGATGCGCCACTGATTGCATTTTTTTCGGGCAGGGGAAGGTCGCCATTGCGAGATTTTGATTAACTTTGCGCTTTAATTCGAAATCAACGATCCTATACCGTTATGACACAGGAAAAAGATACCGCCGCCACAGCCGAAGAACCGCGCCGTGGCCTTAACTTTGTTGAACAGATCGTGGCCGACGACCTTGCCGCCGGCAAAAACGGCGGACGCCTCAACACGCGTTTCCCGCCCGAACCGAACGGCTACCTTCACATAGGCCATGCCAAAGCCATCTGCATGGATTTCGGTGTTGCCGAGAAATTCGGGGGAACCTGCAATCTCCGTTTCGACGATACCAATCCCGTCAAAGAGGATGTCGAGTATGTCGACTCTATCCGCGACGATATCCACTGGCTCGGCTTCGACTGGGGCGACCGAGAATATTATGCCAGCGATTACTTCCCCCAGCTCTTCGATCTTGCAGTGCGCCTCATCAAGGAGGGCAAGGCATACGTCGACGACCAGACATCCGAATAGATCGCCGCCCAGAAGGGAACGCCGACAACGCCGGGTCGGAACAGCCCCTATCGCGACCGCACTCCCGAAGAGAATCTCGATCTCTTCATGCGCATGAACAAGGGAGAGTTCGACGAGGGGAGCCGCGTGCTGCGCGCCAAGATCGACATGGCCAGCGACAACATGCACTTCCGTGACCCCATAATGTATCGCATCATCAAGACACCCCACCACCGCACCGGAACAACCTGGCAGGTCTACCCGATGTATGACTTCGCCCATGGTCAGAGCGACTATTTCGAGGGGGTTACCCATTCGATATGCACTCTGGAGTTTGTGCCCCATCGTCCGCTCTACGAATACTTCGTCAAAGAGCTTGCCGACGAGAGCTATTGCCCGCGACAGATCGAGTTCAACCGTCTGAACCTGACATATACCGTCATGTCGAAGCGCAAGCTGCTACAGCTCGTCAAAGAGGGTCTGGTTGCCGGTTGGGACGATCCGCGTATGCCGACAATTTCGGGTATGCGCCGCCGTGGCTTCACACCCCGGTCGATACGCAATTTCGTCGACCTCATAGGCTATACCAAATATGAGGCTCTGAACTCGATCTCGCTGCTTGAGCACGCCGTGCGCGACGATCTCAACCGTGTGGCTACGCGCGGTATGGCTGTTGTGAATCCTGTCAGACTCGTCATAACCAACTATCCCGAGGGCAAGACTGAGATGGTCGAGATGGAGAACAATCCTGAAGATCCGCAGGCCGGCACCCACGAAATGCCCTTCTCGCGCGAACTCTATATCGAGCGCGAAGATTTCATGGAGAATCCTCCGAAGAAATTCTTCCGCCTCGCTCCCGATGGTGAGGTTCGTCTCAAAGGTGCCTATATAATAAAGTGTACGGGAGTCGAGAAAGATGCCGACGGAAACATAACCACTATCTTTGCCACCTACGATCCCGAAACCCGCAGCGGATTGCCCGGCAGTATGCGCAAGGTGAAAGGCACTCTCCACTGGGTTTCAGCCGCCCATGCCGTCGATGCCCGCGTGAACCTCTACGACCGCCTCTTCGCTGTTGAAGATCCGTCGGCCTCCGACAAGGATTTCCGCG
>OHAT01002180.1_pt1 | contig 15316 bp, 13 predicted proteins | sample 1577141 | NCBI WGS metagenome assembly OHAT01 (sample SAMEA3541578, study PRJEB24748) | human gut metagenome | biome: human gut; feature: human-associated habitat; material: faeces | place: China | collected 2012 | reverse complement strand
GGGAGGGCCGCTTTTCACTTGAGATCATGCCACGGCGGTTAATCCACGACCGTGACGGCCACGGTGGTGGCCGCGGCGATGGCGTCCGCCTGCAGGGCGTCGGCCGTGACGGTCTGCAGCGGCAGGCCGCCGAGCGCCGACCAGTCGAGCGTGCCGGAAACGCCGCGCACCGTCAGCTCCGTGAGCCCGGTGAAATCCTCCAGCCCGGACGTGCTGTCCAGCTCGCAGCGGATGAGCGTGAGCGACGTGATCGCCCGCTCGCGGTCGAAGCTGCGGAAGAAATCGCCGCGCAGGTCGCACCCCACCAGCGTCAGGTGCGTGAGCGAGGACTTGTGCAGCACGATGAGCAGCTCGCGGCGCGTGCAGTGCGAGAGCGTGACGTCCTGCAGCTTTGTGAGCGCGCGCAGCTCGGACAGGTCCGACACATTCGCGCCGTTGAGACTCAGCTTCCGCACGTTCAGGCAGCGGCCGAGGCCGGTGAGGTCGGTGACGGCGTTGCCGTCGGCCGTGAGGGCCGTGAGCTTCGGCAGCTGCTCGATGCCCGACAGGCTCGTGAGCCGGTTGGCGCTGACATCGAACACCTCCACACCGCAGGCGGGCAGGCTCTCGAGCGAGGTCAGCGACTGAAACTGCACCGAGACCACCGTCAGGCTCGGAAAATACGCAAGGTCGGACAGGTCGCGGATGTCGCCGCGCCGCACGGTGACGGTCTGGCCGGAGGGGTCGACGGCCTCCGCCGTCTCGACGCCGGCGGCCGCCGCGTCCACGCCCTGCTGCGGGGCGGCGAACCAGTACCGGTCGCCGCAGACGTACAGCGCCGTGAGGCCCTTGAGGTCCGCGACCGTGAGCTCGCCCGCGGGCTTGCCGGCATAGTCGCGCGCGGCCTGCTCGAGCAGCGGGTTCTGGAACTGGGCGACCGTGTCGTCCGCGAGCGTCTGCACCGCGACGGTCTTGGCCGTGAAGCGGTAGAGCAGGCCCGTGAAGTGGCCGACGATGCCGGCCGCGATCAGGCAGCCGGCGAGCACGACGGCGATGATCGCCGCCGCGAGGCCGCGGCGCCTTTTCTTCGGCCGCGCGGGCTTTGGCGCTTTGGCAGGCTTTTCGCGCTTGACCCGGCGGGGAGATTCGCCGCGGGGCGTTTTCTCCTTCGCCTTTTTCGCGGGCGCGGGCGCGTCCGGCAGCTCCGGCGGCTCGCCGGCGAATTTGCCAGCATCGAGCAGCTCGGCCGAGAAGAGCTTGTCGTAGAAATATTCCTCGCTCGGATAGGTATACTTCATGAGCGCGAAGAGGTTGCCGATCTGCATCTCCATGCCGGGCGAGAGCTCCGTCGGCTCGAGGTAGACGTTGATGACGGGCTTGCGCTTGGTCAGGGCATAGTGCATCTCCTTGCGGCAGTTGTCCGAGCGCAGGTACGCCGGGGACAAAAACGCCAGCACGAGCTGCGCGCGCTCGAGATGCGACGCGATGCTCTCCGGCCACTCGCTGCCGGCCTCGATGCCCTCATCGTACCAGACGCGAAAGCCGCGCGACTGCAAGATGCTGATGATCTCGAGCACGGCCGCGTCGTTCTTGTGCGCGTAGCTGACGAAGAGATACGGCAGCGTGCCCTCGTAGGGGCGCAGAAGGGTCTTCAAGGAACCACCTCCGGAAAAATTTCAAAAATGGACTGGATCCTGTTAGTGTATCACACACATTCGTGCCCGGCAAGGGCTTTGAGCCCGGCGAGGTACGCATACGGCACGCGCAGCCCGCCCCGGCCGGAGCCGAGGGCGATGTCCGGCTTGCGCAGACCGTGATAGTCCGAGCCGCCGGAGGGCGCGAGGCCGAAGCGCGCGGCCAGCGCCTGCGCGATCTCCGTCTGCTCGGGCGTATAGGTCGTATAGCGCACCTCGACGCCGAGGACCCCGGCGTCCGCCGCAGCGGCGAGCATGGCGGCGCGCTGCGCATCGTCAAAGCGGTACTTGAAGATGTGCGCCACGACCGGCACGCCGCCCGCCGCGCGCAGGGCGCGGATGGAATCCTCCAGCGGGATGTTGTAGCGCGGGACGTAAAACGCCTTGCCCCGGCCGAGCAGACCGCGCATACCGTCCGGCACCGAGGGGATGCACCCGCGCTGCACGAGCAGCGCCGCGATGTGCGGCCGGCCGAGCACCGTCTGCCCCGGGAAGGCCGCGTGCAGGTCGTCCATCGTGATGGGGTAGCCCGCGTCGTGCAGGCGCTGCACCATGGTCTCGTTGCGGGCATTGCGCTCGTCGGTCGCGCGGGTCATGAGCGCGCGCAGCACGGCATTGCCCGTGTCCATGAAGTAGCCGAGCAGGTGCACCTCCTCGCCGCCCCAGACGGTGGACAGCTCCACGCCGGGCACGACCTCGATGCCGCAGCGCTGCCCCGCCGCGAGGGCCTCCGGCAGGCCGGCGAACGTGTCGTGATCCGTGACGGCCACGGCCCGCAGGCCGAGCGCCGCCGCCTTGCGCACCACGTCAGCCGGCGCGTCCGACCCGTCGGACGCGAGCGTGTGCGTGTGCAGGTCAATCCGCTCCATGGCGCACCTCCAGCCCGTCCGGCAGCGCGTTGCCCTGCCAGAGGACAAAGACCGTGCCGTCCGTGACGCGCACCGTGGCCGCCGCGCCGGTGAACGAATTGCTCACGCCGAGCGGCATGGCGCACCGCAGCTCCGCGTCCGTGATCTCGTAGAGCAGGCCGCGCAGCGTGACGCCGCGCGCGGCATCGCCGCTGCTGAAGACGGACACCGTGCCCTCCATGTCGGCGGGAAAGGCCAGCGTGCCGTTTTGCACCGCCGTGACCACCCAGCCGCAGCCGATGAGCCAGCCCTGCGCGCCCGCGTCCGTAAGCCCGCGCAGCGTCTGAAAGCTTGCGATCGTCTGGTCGATGCGGCCGCCGAGCGCGCCCGCGATCACAAACTTCCGGCGGCCGTGCGCCAGCGCCCAGCGCACGGCGAGACCGAGGTCGGTGTCATCCTTCATGACCGGGTGCGTCTCCACGTTCGGGTGGTCCGGCCGGTAGCCGAGGGAGTCAAAGTCGCCCATGACGAAGTCCGGCTCAATGCCGCGCGCCTTCAGCGTGCGGTAGCCGCCGTCGGCCGCGATCACGTAGTCCCCCGGCCGGGGGCTCAGGCGCACGCCGTCAAGACTGGCCGCGCCGACGATATAGCAAATGTTTTCCAAATTCATTCCAGCTTTCCTGAATTTTCGTCCGATATTGTACCACATTCCGCGCGGCGAGAAAAGAATTGCATGTAAACAGTATTTGTTAGATTTTAAACTCGCCAAAAATCAAAAATTTTATTTCTATTGTTACTGATATATGATATAATTCCGACGTTGGCAGCACGACGGATCTCCCCCGCGCCGCTGCCGCCCCCACCTCTGCGGCCCCGCCGCAGTCAGAAAGGAGACACGACCGTGTCAGAAAAAGTTTTCAACAAGGTCCTTGCCGCCAACCGCGGCGAGATCGCGGTGCGTATCTTCCGCGCGTGCTACGACCTCGGCATCCACACCGTGGCCATGTACTCCAAGGAAGACGAACTGAGTCTGTTCCGCACCCGCGCCGACGAGGCGTATCTCGTCGGTGAAAACAAGAGCCCTCTGGGCGCGTATCTCGACATCCCCGAGATCATCGACCTGGCCAAGCGCCGCGGCGTCGACGCCATCCATCCGGGCTACGGTTTCCTGTCCGAAAACGCGGACTTTGCCCGCGCCTGCGAAGAGGCCGGCATCACGTTCATCGGGCCTCCGAGCGACGTGCTCGGCAAGATGGGCGACAAGCTCTCGGCCAAGCAGATCGCCATGGAATGCGGCGTGCCGGTCATCCCCGGCTGCTCCGAGCCCCTGCGCGACGGGCAGGAGGCGCTTGAGAAGGCCATCAGCTTCGGCTTCCCCGTCATCCTCAAGGCGGCGGCCGGCGGCGGCGGCCGCGGTATGCGCCTGTGCGAGATGCCCGAGGATGTCATCCCCGCGTTCGAGCTCGTTAAGAGCGAGGCGCGCAAGGCCTTCGGCAATGACGACATCTTCATCGAGAAGTACCTCGTGCAGCCCAAGCACATCGAGGTGCAGATCCTCGCCGACCAGTACGGCAACGTGCGCCACCTCGGCGAGCGTGACTGCTCGCTGCAGCGCCGCTACCAGAAGGTCGTGGAGTTTGCGCCCGCGTGGAGCGTGCCCGAGAGCATCCGCGAGCAGCTGCACGCCGACGCCGTGAAGATCGCCGAGGCCGTCGGCTATGTCAACGCCGGCACGGTGGAGTTCCTCGTCGACCGCGACGGCAACCACTACTTCATTGAGATGAACCCCCGTATTCAGGTCGAGCACACCGTCACCGAGATGGTCACGAGCATCGACCTCGTGCGCGCGCAGATCCTCATCGCCGAGGGGCAGCCGATCAGCCACCCGGAGATCGGTCTGGGCGACCAGAACAATCTCAAGGTCAACGGCTACGCCATCCAGTGCCGCGTGACCACCGAGGACCCGGCCAACAACTTCGCGCCCGACAACGGCAAGATCGAGGCCTACCGCTCCGGCGGCGGCTTCGGCGTGCGTCTCGACGGCGGCAACGTCGGCACGGGCTCGATCATCTCGCCGTACTATGACTCCCTGCTCGTCAAGGTCACGAGCTGGGACTGCACCTTCCCCGCCGTCTGCCGCAAGGCCACCCGCGCCATCAATGAAGAGCACGTGCGCGGCGTGAAGACGAACATCCCCTTCGTGACCAACATCCTCACGCACCCGACCTTCGTCGCCGGCAAGTGCCATACGAAGTTCATCGACGAGACGCCGGAGCTGTTCGAGTTCACCGAATCGCGCGACCGCGCGACCCGCGTGCTCAAATACATCGCCAACATCCAGGTCAACAATCCCGACGCCGAGCGCCACCAGTACGACACGCCGCGCTTCCCGAAGGCGCAGCGCGAGATCACGAAGCAGGACGGGCTCAAGCTCCTGCTCGACACCGACGGCCCCGAGGCCGTCAAGGACTGGGTCCTCGGCCAGAAGAAGCTGCTCATCACCGACACGACGATGCGCGACGCGCACCAGTCCCTGCTGAGCACCCGCCTGCGCACCCGCGACATGCTCAAGGGCGCCGACGGCACGGCCGACATCCTCGCCGACTGCTTCTCGCTCGAGATGTGGGGCGGCGCGACGTTCGACACCGCCTACCGCTTCCTGCACGAGTCCCCGTGGGAGCGTCTGGAGATGCTGCGCGAGAAGATCCCGAACATCCCGTTCCAGATGCTGCTGCGCGGCTCGAACCTCGTCGGCTACGCGAGCTATCCGGACAACCTTGTGCGTGCCTTCATCGCCGAGTCCGCCCGCGAGGGCATCGACGTGTTCCGCGTGTTCGACTCGCTCAACTGGCTGCCGAACATGGAGACCGCCATGGACGAGGTGCTGCGCCAGGGCAAGTTCCTCGAGGGCACCGTGTGCTACACCGGCGATATCCTCGACCCGACGCGCGACCGCTACACGCTCGAGTACTACGTCAACTTCGCCAAGGAGCTCGAGCGCCGCGGCGCGCACATGCTGGCCATCAAGGACATGTCCGGCCTGCTCAAGCCCTACGCCGCCAAGAAGCTCGTGAGCACCCTCAAGCAGGAGATCGGCATCCCCATCCACCTGCACACGCACAACACCACCGACAACCAGATCGCGACCTATCTCATGGCGGCCGAGGCCGGCGTGGACGTGGTCGACACCGCCATCGGCCCGCTGGCCAACCTCACGAGCCAGCCGTCGATGAACGCCGTCGTCGAGTCCCTGCGCGGTCAGGAGCGCGACACCGGCTTTGACCCGCAGCGCCTGCAGGAGCTGGCCGATTACTGGGCCGACGTGCGCCTGCGCTACGAGAGCTTCGACAAGGGCCTCAAAGTCCCCGTCACCGATATCTACCGCTACGAGATCCCCGGCGGCCAGTACACGAACCTGCAGCCGCAGGTCGAGTCGCTCGGCCTCGGCCACCGCTTCGCGGAGGTCAAGGAGATGTACCGCACCGTCAACATCATGCTCGGCGACATCATCAAGGTCACGCCGTCGTCCAAAATGGTCGGCGACCTGGCGATCTTCATGGTGCAGAATGACCTCACGCCCGAAAACATCGTCGAGCGCGGCGAGACCCTCGCCTTCCCCGACAGCGTCGTGAGCTACTTCAAGGGCATGATGGGCCAGCCGCCCTGCGGCTTCCCGAAGGATCTTCAGCGCGTCGTGCTCAAGGGCGAGAAGCCCATCACCGGCCGCCCCGGCGACCTGCTGCCGCCCGTCGACTGGGACCAGCTGCGCCGCGAGATCGTCAAGTTCTACCCGAACTACGAGGAGCCGCGCTCCCTCATCTCCTACGCCATGTACCCGAAGGTCTATGAGGAGTTCATCAGCCACCGCAAGGAGTATGGCTACATCATGCGCATGGGCAGCCACGTGTTCTTCAACGGCATGGCCGTCGGCGAGATGAACAAGATCAACATCGAGGACGGCAAGACCCTCATGATCAAGTACATCGGCCTCGGCGACCGCAACGACGACGGCACGCGCAACGTGCAGTTCGAGCTCAACGGCATGCGCCGTGAGGTCTCCGTGCCCGACCCGACCGCGACCGACACGGCCAAGACCGTCGTCATGGCCGACCCGAACGACAAGAGCCATGCCGGCGCATCCATCCCCGGCATGGTGTCGAAGGTCAACGTCAAGCCCGGCGATCAGGTCAAGGTCAACGACGTGCTCGCCGTGATCGAGGCCATGAAGATGGAGACGAGCGTCGTCGCCCGCATGGACGGCACGATCGACGAAGTCTTTGTCAAGGGCGGCCAGACGGTCAAGGCCGGCGAACTGCTGCTGACGATCAAGTAAATCCCCGGTTTCCCAAGCGGAGCGCACCGTCGTGCGCTCCGCTTTTGCGCGCGAAAAAACAAAGGCAGATGGCAGTTTTTCAAGCCTTCTCCTCAAAGGGGAAGGCTTGAAAAGGCACTCCGCTGTGTTTTTGTCCATTTTGCCGCTTTTGTCCCCATCCGCGCCGGAAAGACTGGAAATGCCCGGAGCATTATGTTATAATCTTTGAACCATCATGATGAGACTGGGGCAGTGTCGCCGCAGGCGCCCAGATCTGAGAGGAGTTTTTTTCGTGCTTGTGCCCTATTCCTGGTTCCAGATCCTCTGGTACTTCTACATTTACGGCTTTCTCGGCTGGTGCTCAGAGGTGGCCTTCGCCGCCGTCGCGCACGGCAAGTTCGTCAACCGCGGCTTCGTCAACGGCCCGATCTGCTCCATCTACGGCTTCGGCGTGATGAGCGTACTGCTCGTGCTCGGGCCGCTCAAGAGCAGCTTCTGGCTGCTGTTCGGCGGCAGCGTGCTGTTCACGAGCGCCATCGAATACCTCACCGGCTGGGTGCTCGAAAAAGTGTTCCACGACAAGTGGTGGGACTACTCCAAGCGCCCGCTGAACATCAAGGGCTACGTGTGTCTGGAGTTTTCGGTGCTGTGGGGGCTGGCGTGCGTGTTCGTGGTCGATGTGTTCCAGCCGCTCGTGGCCAAGGTCGTCGACCTCATCCCGAAAAAGCTCGGCTGGGCGCTGCTCGGCACGTTCAGCGTCCTGTGGATCACAGACAACATCATCACCGCCATGGAGATCCGCAAGCTGCCGAAAAAGCTGCGCGCCCTGCAGGCCATCGAGGATTCGCTCACGGCTATCTCCGACGAGATCGGCGAGGAGATCTATATTCGCGCCTCGGACGCGAAGGACCGCGGCATGGAGGTTTACACCGACGCGAAGGAAAAAGGCGCCGAGATCGCGGAAAAAGGCGAGCAGATCGCAGAAAAGCGCGCCGAGAGCTCCCTCATGCGCCGCAGCGAACTGCTGGCCCGCCGCAGCGAACTGTTGCAGCGCCGCGAGGAGCTGCTGGGTCAGCGCAACATCGTGCACGAGCGTATCGCGCAGGCGTTCCCGGCGCTGCGCGAAGGCAAGACCAACGGCCCGGCCTTCACGCGTGTGCATGAGCACGCGCAGCGCCGCAAGCAGCTGGCCAAAGCCCTGAAGGCAAAGGCCAGAGAACTCAAAAACAAGGCCAAGGACCGCTCCTGACCTGACACGGGAAAAGGAGATAACTGAAAACCATGAATCTCTATCTGATCGGACATGATTACCGCTACGCGGCGGAGCAGATGCTGCTGACGCTGTTTCCGGATGAGCGCCCGGTGTATCCGGACGGCCGGCCGACCGGCGACCGCGCGGAGCTGCGGCTCATGTCCGGCGCAAAGGTGACGACCGCGACGTGCGTGCTCGTCTATCAGGGCCGGACGGCCAACGGCCGCACGAGCGTGCCCAACGAGGAACTGACCGGCCCCAACGAGACCGACCGGCGGCTGCAGGGTGCGGTCAAGCGCGCGTTTTACCGCGCGGCCATGGGCATCGGCCTGCCGCACCGGCCGTGGGGCATGCTCACGGGCGTGCGCCCCGGCAAGCTCATGACCCCCCTGCTCGCGCAGGGGCTCAACGACGCACAGGCCGCGCGCTATTTTGAGCGGCACTACGACGTCGCGCCCGCGCGCGCCGCGCTCGTCGTGCGCACAGCCCACGCTACGCTGCGCGCCATGGACTCGCTCGGCAGCAAGGACGTGTGCCTGTACGTGGGCATCCCGTTTTGCCCGACGCGCTGCGCCTACTGCAGCTTTGTGAGCCAGTCGGTGGAAAAGAGCATGGCGCTCGTGCCGGAGTTTCTGCAGGCGCTCGCGCGCGAGATCGCGGCGACCGCCGAGGCCGTGCACCGCGCCGGTCTGCGCGTCGTGTCGCTCTACATCGGCGGCGGCACGCCGACCACGCTCTCGGCGCGCCAGCTCGACGCGCTGTGCACGCAGCTCGACGCGGCATTCGACCTCAGCGCCCTGCGCGAGTTCACCGTTGAGGCCGGCCGGCCCGACACCATCACGGCCGACAAGCTGCACGTGCTGCGCGCGCACCGGGTCGACCGCATCAGCGTCAACCCGCAGACGCTCGACGACCGCGTGCTCGAAACGATCGGCCGCCGCCACACGGCGCAGGACATCTATGACGCGCTGCAGCTCGTGCGCGCGACCGGCGGCTTTGCCGTGAACATGGACCTGATCGCCGGCCTGCCCGGCGACACGCCGGACGGCTTTCGCACCACGCTCGAGCAGGTGCTCGCGCTCGCGCCCGAAAATATCACCGTGCACACGCTCTCGCGCAAGCGCGGGGCAGACCTCTCGCAGCAGACGGCGCCCGTCCCCGACGGGGCGCAGGTCGGCGAAATGCTCGACTTTGCCAATACCGCGCTCGACACGGCGGGCTACGCGCCATATTACCTCTACCGGCAGAAGTTCATGTCCGGCGGATTTGAAAACGTCGGCTGGACGCGGCCGGGACAGGAGAATCTCTACAACATCTGCATCATGGAAGAGCTGTGCAGCATCCTCGCCATGGGCGGCGGCGCCTCGACGAAGCTCGTGTGCCCCGGCGGCCGGCTCGAGCGGCACATCGACCCCAAATATCCCACGGAATACATCGCCAATATCGACCGCATCTGCGCGGCCAAGGCAAAACTGGAGGCATTTTTCCTATGAGCTATCAGATCCAGGAGATCAACCGCCGCATCCAGGCTGACCCCAAGGAATTCGTCGACGCGTGCGACGCGGCCTATGCCGAAAAGATCGAGCGCGCGGCCCGCGCCATCGCCGAGAACGTGCACACGTGCCCGATCGTGCTGCTGTCCGGCCCGTCCGGCAGCGGCAAGACCACCACGGCCATGAAGATCGCCGAGGCTCTGCGCGGGATGGGCATCGGCAGCCAGAGTCTCGCCATGGACGACTATTTCCGCACCGTGAACCCGCGCACCGCGCCGCGCACGCCGGAGGGCGACATCGACTTCGAGTCCCCCGCGTGCCTGGACATGGACCTGCTCGGCAAGCACCTCAACGCGCTCGCCCGCGGCGAGGAGATCCACCTGCCGCGCTACAATTTCGTCACGCGCGTGCAGTCCGGCCCGATCGGCCGGCCCATGCGTCTCGGCAAGGACGAGGTCGTCGTGTGCGAGGGCATCCACGCGCTCAATGACGACATCGCCGCCTACTGCCCGGATGCGTTCCGGCTGTATATCAGCGCGCGCTCCGTCGTCGTCGACGGTGACGGGCAGGAGATATTCAAGGGCACGTGGATGCGCCTGCTGCGCCGCCTCGTGCGCGACAGCAACTTCCGCGGCACGCCCGCCGCCGCGACGCTGGACATGTGGGCCAACGTCCGCCGCGGCGAGAAGCGCTTCATCTCCCCGTTCAAGGAGCGCGCGAACCTGATGTTCGACTCGTCGTTCCCGTGCGAGGTGTCCATTATGAAAAACTTTGCCGCGCCCCTGCTCGCGGCCGTGCCCGAGGGCGCGGAGCGCTATGCGGAGATCCGCAGCATCCTGCCGGCGCTCGAGCGCTTCGAGACGATTGCCCCCGCCCTGCTCGCGCCCGAGAGCATGCTGCGCGAGTTCATCGGCGGCGGCGTGTACAGCTACTGAGCGGACGATAAAAAACAGCACCCGATCCCATAGGATCGGGTGCTGTTTTGTCTGTCCCATCTGCGTGCCGTGCCGTCAGCTCAGCCGCTGCACGAGCGCGTCCCACAGCTCCAGCAGCCGGAAGCGCACGACATAGCCGCCGTCGGACTCCGTGACGAGGCGCACATCGTCGTCCGAAAGCGCCTGCACCGCCTGCTCGGACAGGCCCTTGTGGTGCTCGCACAGCGGCGGGAAGATGACGCACCACCAGTTGTGCCCCACGCCCGCGCCGAGCGTCACGCGCAGTGACGTGTACACCCCCGCCGGGAGGGCGAACGTGCCGTAGTCGCGCGTCGGGTAATGCTCGGGGCCCAGCGCCACGCGCACCGGCCGCTCCCCCGCCGCCGCCTGCGCCGCGCGGGCGATGCCGTCGAGGTCGCCCGCGATGAGCTGCTGCGCCGCGTCGACGTCCGTCACGCCCTGCAGTTGCGGCTCGAGATAGGCCAGCACCGCGTCGCGCACCTGCAGCTTCACGGCCTGCTCGGCGTCCGAGACGGCGATCACGTGCAGCCGAAAGAGCCGGGCCGCGAGCAGCTGGCTGCGCGCCTGCGCCCACGTGCCGGTCAGCAGCGTCACGCACACGGCCAGCAGCAGCGCCAGCTCCCACGGGCGCAGCGCGCGGCCGGGATCGGAATTTATGGAGAGAGAATGGGTATGCATCGTATGTCCGCCTTTCTGTGATGAAAAAACTGCCGGTACCGGGCATCTGTGCTCAGTATCGGCAGTTTTGTTCGGTTTTAATCCGGGGACGCTCAGATCTCCAGGCGGCCGATGGTCTCGGTCAGGAAGCACTCGGCATAATCGCGCGCGAGCCGGCGCTTGGCATACGCTGCGCTGTCGGCATCGGCAAAGATGCCGAACACGGCCGAGCCCGTGCCGCTCATGACCGCACCGAGCGCGCCGCCGTCGAGCAGGCGGCTCTTGATGGCCGCGATCTCGCCTTCGCGGTGGGTGAGCACGTCCTCAAAGACGTTGTACATCCGGCGGGCGAGCCGGGGCATGTCCCCGTCGGCGAGCGCGGCGCAGATGCCCTCCGTGTCCGGGCGGCAGCGCGAGGTGCGCGCGTCCACGCGGTGGAACAGTTCCGGCGTCGAGATTGGAAAGTCCGGCTTGCAGATCACGACCGGCATGCGCGGCATGGGCGTGACGGGCGTGAGCCGCTCGCCGCGGCCCTCGGCCAGCATCGTGCCGCCCGCGACACAGTACGGCACGTCCGAGCCGACCTGCGCACCCATCTCCTCGAGCTCCGCGCGGGTGAAGCCCGCGCCGGTCAGCCGCTCGAGCGCGCGCAGCACGGCCGCCGCGTCCGACGAGCCGCCGCCCAGCCCCGCGCACACGGGGATGCGCTTGTGCAGCCGGATGTGCACGCCGCAGGTAAGCCCCGCGCGAGAGAGAAACACCTGCGCCGCGCGCACGGCCACATTGTCCGCCCCGCAGGGCAGGTAGCTGCGGTTGGTCTCGGCGCGGCAAACGCCCGTGTCGTCGAGCGTGACGGTCACGTCGTCGTGCAGGTCAACGCTCTGCATGACCATGCGTAGGTCGTGAAACCCGTCGGAGCGCGCACCGAGCACGTCCAGCGACAGGTTCAGCTTTGCCCACGCGGCCTCCGTCGTCGTGCCGGTCACAGTTTTTTCAGCTCGAAGAGCAGATCCATCAGCTCCGCGCCGTCGTCCACGTACGGGCCCTTGCGGCCGTTGGCCTCGGAATATGGCAGGCCGGAGCCCTCGCTCACGCGGCTGTCATAGAGCACGAACGGCACGGGGTCGGCGCCGTGCGCGCCGTTGGCCATATACGTCATGTGGTCCGAGAGCAGCAGCAGGCGGAAGTCCTCGCCCGCGGCGCGCAGCGCCTCGGTCACGGGGGCGACGACGTCGGCGCTCAGGCGCTCGATGGAATAGATCTTGTGCTCGAGGTCGTGGTTGTGCGTAGCCTCGTCCGGGCCCTCGAGATGCAGGGCCACAAAGTCGTGCTTTTTGAGCACGCCCAGCGCGGCGGCGACCTTCGCGGTGTAGTCGGTGTCCCACTCGCCGGTCGCGGTCGGGACGGTGACGGCCTCAAGCCCCGTCAGGATGCCGATGCCGTGGCACAGCGGCACGGCCGAGACGACGCCGCCGTCCGAGCCGTAGTGCTCGGGGAAGTTCGGCAGCGCGGCCGCCGTGCCCTCGGCCCAGAACCAGACGCCGTTGGCCGGGAGCTTGCCGGCGGCGCGGCGCGCGACGTTGATCGGGTGCTGGTCGAGAATGTCGAACGCGCGGCGCATGAGCTCGCGCAGCACGTCGGCGTTCGGGCAGCCGGTGGGCAGGATGGGGCCGATCTCCTCTCCGAGGTGGTCGTGCGGCGGGGCGAGCTGAATGCCCTTGATGTCCACGTGGCTCTGCACCGCGAGGTGGCGGAACGACGAGCCCTTGTGGATGACCATGCCGGCCTGCTCGGCCAGCGGGCGGAAGTCGGGGTGGTCAAAGAGCATCGTCACGAGCTCGTCCGACTCGCGGCCCTCGATGCTGCCCGCGCTGTGGGAGATGATGTGCTTGTGCTCGAACGGCACGTCCTCATCGGCATACGTGACCATGTTGCAGCGGTAGCACGCATCGCCGGGGGCGAGCCGGATGCCGGACGCCGCCGCCTCGAGCGGGGCGCGGCCGAAAAAGTACTTGCGCGGCGAGCAGCCGAAGATGGACATGATGGCCGTGTCGCTGCCGGGGGCGAAGCCCTCGGGCACGTTGCGCACGCTGCCGAGGATGCCGTGGCGCGCGAGGGCATCGATCGCGTCTTTTTTCGATGCTTCGAGCGGCGTGCGGCCGCCGAGCGTGTCGAGCGGATGGTCGGCCATGCCGTCACCGATGACAAGAATGTATTTCATACTGTATCCCTCTTTTCGGAAGATTTTTCGCCGCGGGGTGCCCTGTGGGATGCCGGGACCCGCAGTTTTTTCTGCCCCACAGTATATACTATTTCCACCGGTTTGTGAAGCGGCATGGCGCGTTCCGGGGCATTTTGCTGCTATTTGTAGAATTCAACAAAATTATTCAAATCATTAAATTAGGTATTGGCAATTTTTCGTCATCATGATATAGTAGAATACTGTTAAGTATCCGCTAAGTTTTCGCTAAGAAATGGCCCCGGCATTGCCGGGGTTTTCCGCAGATCGGGAGGGACAGCAAATGTCGATCGGACAATATCTGCTCGGCGGCGCGGCCGGACTGGTGTTCGGCCTGCTCGTGGCCGCCGGCAACACGCTGCTGACGCGCCGCAGCCTGCAGCGCGCCAAGCAGAGCCAGGCCACCGTCATGGGCACCAGCGGCCTGCGGCAGGTCATCAACCTCGCCGCACTCGTGCTCGTGTACCTGCTGCGCAAGGTCGTGCCGCTGCCCCTGGCCGGCACGCTCATCGGCACGGCCGTCGGCCTGTCGGGCGGCAGCATCGCCGGCGTGTGGATCCTCGCGCGGAAAATGGACGACACCATCCCCGCCGAGGGCGTGGAAGTGCCGGACGCGGAGACGGCCGAGCTGCCCGAAAACACTGCACAGGAACGCACGCCGGATACCGACCCGGCGGACGAACGGAGGGACGACACCAATGGGTGAGACGAATGTACTGTTTTCCATCGGCCCGCTGGAAGTGACCGGCGCGGTCGTGACCATGTGGGTCATCATCGCCGTGCTGGCGCTGCTGTCGTGGCTGGCCACGCGCAGGCTGCGCGACGTGCCCGGCCCACTGCAAAACGCCGCCGAAATGGCCGTCGAAAAGCTGCAGGGCTTCTACGGCGGCATCCTCGGCCCAGCCAATGCCCGGCGCTACTTCCCGATGATGGCGACGTTTTTCATCTTCATCGTCGTGTCCAACTACATCGGGCTGCTGCCCGGCGCGGGGCAGGTGTTCACCGTGCCGACGGCCACGCTGTCCGTCACGGCGGGCCTGGCCATCATCGCCTTCTGCATGACGCACACCGTCGGCATCCAGCGCCGCGGGCTCAAGGGCTATCTCAAGAGCTTCATCAAGCCCTTCCTGCTCATGCTGCCGCTCAACCTCATCGAGCAGATCGTGCGGCCGTTTTCCCTCGCGCTGCGACTGTACGGCAACCTCTACGGCGAGGAAATGGTCACGCACGAGCTCGGCAACCTCTTCCCGCTCGTGCTGCCGCTGCTCATGCAGGTGCTGAGCCTGCTGTTCTGCCTGATCCAGGCCGTCGTGTTCACGATGCTGCTGTCGATCTATATCGAGGAAGCCATCGAGGAGTGACGCCCTGCATCCCATAACCACGCAAGGAAAGAAGATTCAGATAACCGAAAAACATTAGGAGGAAAAGAGTTATGTCAACCGGAATCATTGCGATCGCCGCCGCGCTCGCCATCGCCATCAGCACCATCGGCCCCGGCATCGGCCAGGGTCTGGCCGCCGCCCACGCCATGGACGCCATCGCGCGCCAGCCCGAGGCCGCCGGCACCATCCGCTCGAACATGATCATCGCCATGGGCCTGCTCGAATCGCTGACGATCTACGGCCTGCTGATCGCGTTTCTGCTGATCGGCAAGCTCGGCTGAGAAGCCCGGAACAAGGGAGGCACACGCTTTGAGCATCAACATCTCCGAACTGATCTGGACGGTGATCTGCTTTTTCGTGCTGCTGGTGGTTTTGAAAAAGCTGCTGTTTGACCCGCTGGTGTCGTTCATGGCCGCGCGCGACGCGCGCATTCAGGACGGGCTCAACGCCGGGCGCACCGCCCAGCAGCAGCTCGACGCGGCCGCGCGCGCGCGCAGCGAGGCG
>OHAT01002161.1_pt1 | contig 15436 bp, 13 predicted proteins | sample 1577141 | NCBI WGS metagenome assembly OHAT01 (sample SAMEA3541578, study PRJEB24748) | human gut metagenome | biome: human gut; feature: human-associated habitat; material: faeces | place: China | collected 2012 | reverse complement strand
GCGGCCTTCATGCCGCGCACAAGGCTCGAAATGCCCTGCAGGTTGCCGTTGCAGCCGCCGAGCACGCGCACATCCTTGATGACGCCGTCCTCCAGATCAACTTCCATCTGCTTTGAGCAGGTGCCCTTGGGATAATAGGTATAGGTCGTCATGGGGTCTCCTTACTTGGTCTTGATGATGGCCGCAAACAGCGACGCGGGCTTGTCCGTGCGGTTGGCAATGCCGTGGCTCTCGCCGTCATAGCAGATGGCGAAGTCGCCGGGGTGCATTTTGCGCTCGGTGCCGTTGTCGTTGAGCGTGACCTCGCCCTCATGGAAGAAGAACACCTCGTACTCGCCGGTGTGGGTGTGTGTGCCCAGCGAGCAGCCCGGCTCGAGCCTGATCTCAGCGAACATCTTCGCGTTCTCCGGCATGTTCTCCAGCACATAGTCGCGCTTGTCGAGCGTACCGTCGCCGCCGCGGGCGTTGGGCGTCAGGATCTGCTTTCGGTCCTCTGCACGAATGATCATTGTCATCTCTCCTTTGCTGTGCAGCCTTGTGCTGCGCACAGCATACCACAAAGCGCGGCGGGACGCAAGCCCCCGCCGCAAAAAGCAAGTCACGCCTTGACGCGGACGCCGCGCCGGTGCTATCATAGGCTCACCGAATCTTAATTCAGGAGGCTTTTCCGATGAAAACTGTCATTGCCACCACTGCGGCGCCCGGCGCCATCGGTCCCTATTCGCAGGCCATTGAGGCCAACGGCTTCGTATTCGTCTCCGGCCAGATCCCGCTCGATCCCGCGACCGGCGCGTTCGTCCCCGGCGGCGTAGAGGAGCAGGCCGAGCAGTCGCTCCGAAACCTCAAGGCCATCCTCGCCGGCGCGGGCTGCGCGATGGAGGATGTGGTCAAGACCACCGTTTTTCTCACCGATATGGGCGCGTTCGCCGCGGTAAACGCCGTGTACGCCAAATATTTTGAGGGCGATTGCCCCGCGCGCAGCGCGGTGCAGGTCGGCGCGCTGCCCAAGGGCGCGCTGGTCGAGATCGAAGCCATCGCCGTCAAGAAATAACATGGCGCAGCCGACACGCTGCGGCTGGGCCGGGCCGGAGCCGATCTACCTCGATTACCACGACCACGAGTGGGGCCGCCCCACACACGACGATCGCGCGCTCTTTGAGCTGCTGTCCCTCGAGGGGATGCAGGCGGGGCTTTCGTGGATCACCATTCTCAAAAAGCGCGAGGCTTTCCGCGCGGCCTTCGCGGACTTCGAGCCTGCTGCGGTCGCCCGCTTCGATGAAGCAAAGGTCGCGGAGCTGATGCAGAACGCCGGCATCGTCCGCAACCGCCGCAAGATCGTCTCCGTCATTGAAAACGCCCGGCATTTTTTAGAGGTGCAGCGGGAGTTCGGCAGCTTCGACCGCTTTCTCTGGGCCTACGTTGACGGCAAGCCCGTCGTCAACAGCCCTGAGACGGATGCCGACGTGCCCGCCTCCACCCCGCTCTCCGACCGCATCAGCCGCGACCTGAAAAAGCGCGGCTTCACCTTCGTCGGCACCACCATCGTCTACTCCCTGCTCCAGTCGGCGGGGCTGGTGGACGACCATCTGAAGGGCTGCGGCTGGCACGCCAGCTGCCGTCCGCCGGAATAACGCGAAACAGAGGAGAGCTCCGCGAGCTTTCCTTTGTCCGTTTTGAAAGACACGCTGCGGCGGTTGATTTTCTCCTCCGCGCGGCATACTAATCAAAAATACTTTCAGGAGGTTTCCCATGTGTACCGCAGCAACGTACCAGGCCAGAGACTTTTACATGGGCCGCACGCTCGACTATGAGTTTTCCTACGGCGAGGAGATCGTCATCACTCCGCGCCGCTTCCCCATCGCCCTGCGCCACGGCGGCGTGATGGACACGCATTACGCCATCATCGGCACGGCGCACGTCGCCGACGGCTTCCCGCTTTACTACGACGCGGTGAACGAAAAGGGGCTTGGCATGGCGGGGCTCAACTTTGTCGGCAGCGCGCAATACGCCGAGGTCGTCCCCGATCGGGAGAATATCGCGCAGTTTGAGTTCATTCCCCGGCTGCTGGGCCGCTGCGCGACGCTCGCGGAGGCCCGTGAGGCCCTGCGCACGCTGAATCTCACCGGCACGCCGTTCAGCGAACGCCTTCCCGCCTCGCAGCTTCATTGGCTCCTTGCCGACAAAAGCGGCGCGGTCGTGATCGAGTCCGTCGCGGACGGTCTGAAGGTCTACGACAATCCCTCAGGCGTGCTGACGAACAACCCGCCGTTTCCGCAGCAGATGTTCGCGCTCAACAACTTCATGCACCTCTCGCCGAAGCAGCCGGAAAATCTCTTTTCCGACGCGCTCCCGCTCACGCTCTACAGCCGCGGCATGGGCGCGCTGGGACTGCCCGGCGACCTCTCCTCCGCCTCGCGCTTTGTGCGCGCGGCGTTCACGCGGCTCCATTCCGTCTCCGGCGAGGGCGAAGCCGACAGCGTCGGACAGTTCTTCCACATCCTCGGCGCGGTCGAGCAGCAGAACGGCTGCTGCGAGGTCCGCCCCGGCGAATACGAGCGGACCATCTACACCTCCTGCTGGAACGCAGACCGCGGCATCTATTACTACACGACCTACACCAACCGCCGCATTTCGGCGGTGGAGCTGCGCCGCGAGGACCTCGACGTCGCCGCGCTCATCCGCTACCCGATGCGCACGCGGGAGGACATTTTTTATCAGAACGCCCCCGGCACAGAGTCTTAGCGCTCCCGCCCGCAGCTCCTCCTTTCCCCGGCGATTTTGTCACATTTTTGACAATGTGGGACGATTCTGACAAGAGCACCGGACAAATCTGATAAATTGCGTGTAAATCTGCTAAGTTGTTCAAATTTTCTTGCCAATTCAACACACAGGTTGTAATATTTATGCAATCTGATGGGATCGGGAACGTTCCCGATGACCCCCGGATAAATTTTGAATTGGAGGAAAATTTGCATGAAAAAGCTCATTGCTCTGCTCCTCTGCCTGGTGATGGCGCTCAGCCTGGTCGCCTGCGGCAGCAAGCAGGACGACACCCAGGCCCCCGCTGACGATCAGCAGGGCGCCGAAGAGACCAGCCTCGTCGACGCCGCCAAGGCCGAGGGCAAGCTCGTGGTCTACGGCTCCTGCGAGGAGGAGTACCTCGCCGCCGCCTGTGAGAACTTCGAGAAGATGTACGGCATCGAGGTCGAGTATCAGCGTCTGTCCACCGGTGAGGTGCAGGCCAAGATCGAGGAAGAGAACGGCAATCCGTCTGCCGACGTCTGGTTCGGCGGCACGACCGATCCCTACAACGTCTGCGCGGCCGAGGGTCTGCTCGAGGCCTATCAGGCGGAGAACGCCTCTCACATCGCCAAGCCCCAGTACAAGAACGCTGACGGCTACTGGTACGGCATCTACACCGGTATCCTTGGCTTCATGGTCAACACCGACGAGCTCGAGCGCATGGGTCTTGAGGCTCCTCAGGATTGGCCCGACCTGCTCAAGCCCGAGTACAAGGGCCTGATCTGGCTGTCCAACTACAACACCGCCGGCACCGCCAAGCTGGTCATCAACACCATGATCCAGAAGTACGGCCACGATGAGGGCATCCAGTACCTCGTCGACCTCGATAAGAACATTGAGGTCTACACCAAGTCCGGCTCCGGCCCGAGCAAGAACGTCGGCACCGGCGAGTGCGTCATCGGCATCGGCTTCCTGCATGACGGCATCACCCAGATCATCGACAACGGCTACGATAACATCGAGCTGATCATCCCGTCCTCCGGCACCTCCTGTGAGATCGGCGCTACCGCCATCTTCAAGGGCGCCGCACACCCCAACGCCGCGAAGCTGTGGATCGAGTACGCGCTCTCTCCCGACTGCGTGAACCTCGCCGCTCAGAACGGCTCCTATCAGTTCCTGGTCATTGACAACGCCACCCAGCCCGAGGCTGCCGTGGAGTTCGGTCTGGACCCCGAGAACGTCATGGACTATGACTTCGACGACGCCACCAAGAACATCAAGACCTACGTTGAGGAGGTCATGAATGCTCTGGCCGCCTCCGGCGCGAACACCGGCGACGAGAACCGCTTCCAGGTGAAGTAATTCTCCCTACATCGTCTATTGCATCGACCCAACGATCCCGACGGGGCGGCGGCATGAGCCGCTGCCCCGCCTGCGTTTTCCTCCAAACCACCAAGAAAGGAGCTCCCTATGGCACGTTCTCAAAGCGCGGCGCTGGACCGGAAAAAGCTGATGGCCGATCCCATCATGGTCACCACCATCGTCGTGCTCATCACCTTTCTGACTCTGTTCATTCTCTATCCGCTGGCGATCCTGCTGGTGGACAGCTTTGTGGGCGACGGCAGCTTCGGCTTCGGCATCTTCGAGCGCATCTTCGCCATGCCCACCTTTACCAAGGCCATCACCAACACGCTCAAGGTCGGCTTCCTCGTCGGCATCCTCTCGGCGCTGCTCGGCCTGCTCTTTGCCTATGTCGAAGTCTACGTCCGCGTCGGTAAATTCGTTGGCGGCCTTTTCAAGGTCGTCTCGATGCTGCCGGTCGTCTCCCCACCGTTCGTGCTGTCGCTTTCCATGATCATGCTCTTCGGCAAGTCGGGCATCATCACCCGCTTCCTGCTCGGCATCTACGACAACAGCGTCTACGGCTTCTGGGGCATCGCCGTCGTGCAGACGCTCACCTTCTTTCCCGTGTGCTACATGATGCTCAAGGGTCTTTTGAAGAACATCGACCCCTCGCTTGAGGAGGCCGCGCGCGACATGGGCGCGAGCCGCTGGAAGGTCTTCACCAGCGTCACGCTGCCGCTGATGCTCCCCGGCCTCGGCAACGCCTTCCTCGTCACCTTTATCGAGTCCATCGCCGACTTCGCCAACCCCATGCTCATCGGCGGCTCCTACGATACCCTCGCCACCACCATTTATCTGCAGATCACCGGCTCCTACGATAAGCCGGGCGCGGCGGCGATGGCGGTCGTGCTGCTGTGCATCACGCTGGCGATGTTTGCGGTGCAGAAGTATTACCTTGAGCGCAAGACCGCCGCGACCCTGACCGGCAAGGCCTCCCGCGGCCGTATGCTCATCGAGGATAAGAGCGTCAAGATCCCGCTGACCATTCTCTGCGGTCTTGCCGCCACCTTCGTCATCCTCATGTACCTGTGCGTGCCCATCGGCGCGTTTTTCCCCACCTGGGGCTACAAGTTCTTCCCGCTCACCGGCAAATGGTTCAAGCTCATCTTCACGCGCTACCACGGTCTGCAGGCGTTCTGGGATTCCTTCCGCCTGAGCCTCATCTCCGCCCCCATCACGGCGCTGCTGAGCATGATCATCTCCTACCTCGTCGTCAAGCGGAGCTTTAAGTCCAAGGGCTTCATCGAGGCGGTGTCCATGCTCGCCATGGCCGTGCCCGGCACGGTGCTCGGCGTCGGCTACATCCGCGGCTTCTCCGCGGGCGTGTTCCGCACCGGCTTCCTGCAGGGGCTTTACGGCACGGGATTGATCCTCATCATCGTCTTTGTCGTGCGTTCGCTGCCGACCGGCACGCGCAGCGGCATCTCCGCCCTGCGTCAGATCGACAAGTCCATCGAGGAATCCGCCTACGACATGGGCGCGGACAGCTTCAAGGTCTTTATGACTGTCACGCTGCCGCTCATCAAGGACTCCTTCCTCTCCGGCCTTGTGACCGCGTTCGTGCGCTCCATCACCGCAATTTCCGCCATCATCCTGCTCGTGACGCCGCAGTTCCTGCTCATCACGGTGCAGATCAACGAGTTTGCCGAAAAGGGCTCCTACAGCCTCGCCTGCGCGTTCGCGACGATCCTCATCGTCATCACCTACGGCGCGGTGCTGCTGATGAATCTCTTCATGAACCATTTCGGCACCAGCAAAAAAATGAAGGAGGACTAAGCCATGGATAAGATCAAGAAGGGCGTTCGCCTCGACCATATCTCCAAAATCTATCAGGACCCCAAGACCGGCAAGGACTTCTATGCCGTTAAGGACACCTCGCTGACCATTGAGCCGGGTTCCTTCGTCACGCTGCTCGGCCCCTCCGGCTGCGGCAAGACCACCACGCTGCGCATGATCGCGGGCTTTGAAAGCCCCGACGAGGGCGAGATCTACCTCGGTGACGAGCCGATCAACGCCCTCACGCCCAACAAGCGCGACACCGCGATGGTGTTCCAGTCCTACGCCCTGCTGCCGCACTACAACGTGTTCGACAATGTGGCCTACGGCTTGAAGCTGCGCAAGGTGCCGAAGGACGAGATCCGCGAGCGCGTCATGCACATCCTCGACCTCGTCGAGCTGACGGGCATGGAGGGCCGCATGACCAACCAGCTCTCCGGCGGTCAGCAGCAGCGCGTGGCGCTTGCCCGCGCGCTGGTCATCGAGCCGAGCGTGCTGCTCTTCGACGAGCCGCTCTCGAACCTCGACGCCAAGCTGCGCGTTTCCATGCGCACCGAGATCCGCCGCATCCAGCAGGAGGTCGGCATCACCGCCATCTACGTCACGCACGACCAGAGCGAGGCGATGGCGCTCTCGGACCAGATCATCATCATGAACAAGGGCGTCGTCGCTCAGATCGGCACGCCGCAGGAGATCTACTATCACCCCGTGAGCGAGTTCGTCGCCGACTTCATCGGCGAGGCGAACTTCCTGCGCGGCAAAATGACCGGCACGGAGAGCGGTCTGGCTGTGCTGGACGTCGAGGGCGAGCGTCTGGCCGTTGCCCCGCGCGAGGGGATGCGCGTCGGCGAGGAGTACACCGTCGTGCTGCGTCCCGAGTCCGCGGCGCTCTCCGACGAGGGCGGGCTGCCCTGCACCGTTGAGCTTTCCTGCTTCATGGGCTCGTACCAGAACTATCACGTCCGCGTGGGCAACACGCTCGTCAAGCTCGCCGAGAACGATCCGCGCAACAAGCGCATCTTCCGCGTGGGCGAGCAGTGCCATCTGACCTTCGCACCCGATGCCGTCCACGTTCTGTAAAACCTATCTGACTGCAAAAAAGGAGTCCGCTGTCCTCGGCAGCGGACTCCTTTTTTCATTCTGCGGTCAGGTCGCGCAGCGCTTTCCTATTCCCTGAGCCTTGCGCTCATGTCCCGCCGCGAGGCGGCGCAGAGGGCCGCGGCCTCCGCCATCGTCCGCGCGTGCGCGGAGTAGTAGAGCTTGAGCTTCGGCTCCGTACCGCTCGGGCGGACGATGACCTTAACGTGCGCCGTGCGCAGCTCCAGCACGTCGCTTGCCGGCAGACCGTCCAGACCGCCGAGGTAGTCGCGCACCCGCGTGACGCGCTCGCCCGCGAGCGTGTGCGGCGGAGCCGCGCGCAGGGCCGTCAGAATGGCGCTCATGCGCTCCATGCCGTCCTCGCCGGGCAGGACGACGCTTTGCAGCTCATTGCGGTAATACCCGAATTTCTCGTACAGCGCGTCCATCGCCTGCGCAAGCGTCATGCCCTGCGCGCGGTACCATGCAGCCATTTCGCAGCAGAGCAGCGCGGCGTTCACCGCGTCCTTGTCGCGGACGTGCGGGCCGGAGAGATAGCCATAGCTCTCCTCAAAGCCGAAGAGATAGCGCTCCGTCTCCCCCGCCCTTTCCAGCTCGCCGATCTGCTCGCCGATGAATTTGAAGCCCGTGAGTGTGCGGCGCAGCTCAACGCCGTAATGCGCGGCGACCGCGTCCGCCATGTCGGTGGAAACGATGGTCGTCACCGCCACAGGACGCGCGGGCATCGTGCCGTTTTCGCTCCGCCGGCAGCAGAGGTAATCGAGCAGCAGCACACCCATCTCGTTGCCCGTGAGCAGGCGGTAGTCCCCGCCGTCGGGCACCGCCGCGCCCATGCGGTCGCAGTCGGGGTCGGTGCCGAGCAGCAGATCGGCGCGCGTCTTGCGCGCGAGCGCGAGGCCGCGCTCCAGCGCCGCTTGCTCCTCGGGATTCGGGTAGGGACAGGTCGGAAAGCTCCCGTCGGGCCACGCCTGCTCGGGCACGAGCGTCACGTCCGTCACGCCGATGCGGCGCAGGAGCCTTGTCACGCACTCGCGCCCCGTGCCGTTGAGCGGCGTGTAGACCACGCGCAGCGCGGATCTGTCGCCGTCCCAGACGCTCCGGCGCTCCACCGCGTCGAGGAAGGCCTCCAGGCAGTCCTCGCCGATCATGCGGACGGTTCCGTCCGCCAGCGCATCGGCAAAGCCGCACAGACGCACGCCGTCAAAATGATCCGCGGCCCCGATGTGCTTCGATACGGCATCCGCCGCCTCGAGCGTGATCTGGCAGCCGTCGGGACCGTAGACCTTGTAGCCGTTGTAGGCGGCGGGGTTGTGGCTCGCCGTAACGCACACGCCCGCCCCGCATCCGTAATAGCGCACTGCCCAGCTCAGCGCGGGCGTCGGCTCCAGGCGCGGATAGAGATAGGCGGTCACGCCGTTGGCGGCAAGCACACGCGCGGTCTCGCGCGCGAAGCGCGCCGAGCCGATGCGGCTGTCGTAGGCAATGGCGCAGCGCAGCGGCAGTCCCGCCGCCTTGAGGTAAGCGGCAAGTCCCTGCGTCGCGCGGCGGACAACGTAAACATTCATGCGGTTCGTGCCCGCGCCGAGCACGCCGCGCAGTCCGCCGGTGCCGAAGGCAAGGTCACGGTAAAAGCGGTCCTCGATCTGCGCGGCGTCGCGCACCTCGTCGAGCGTGGAAAGCTCCGCGCGCAGCGCGTCATCCTCCACGCGCGCGAGCCAGCGGCGGTAAGTGTTCAGAGCGGTCATCGTCTTCCTCCAGCAGAAAATTTTACTTTATTATTAAAGCACGCTTTGCCCGCTTCGTCCAGAAGAATGGATTGCAAAGTGCGCTTTTTCCTGTTAAAATGGTAAAGAAATCCGTCGGATCAGGAGGGATGCCCGTTATGCGCCGCTGCTGTCTGCTGCTCGTCTGCCTGCTTCTGCTCACCGGCTGCGGCCGCGCGGACACGCAGGACGTCTCCTCCTTCGCGCCCGCTGAAGGGGACCGTCTGGTCATTTTCACCTCGCACAAGGAAACGATCTACGAGCCCATCCTCAAGGAATTTGAGCAGCGCACCGGCATCTGGGTCGAGCTGGAGACCGGCGGCACCGTGACGCTCCTCGAGCGCATCGCCGCGGGGGAAAGCGGCGCCGACCTGATGTTCGGCGGCGGCGCGGACAGTCTGAGCGCGTACAGCGCGTGCTTCGCGCCCTATGTGAGCGAATACGCCGGCGACGTTGCGCCGGAATACGATCTCGGCGGCGGTATATGGACGCCCTTTTCCGCTCTGCCGGTCGTGCTGATCTACAACACCAAGCTCGTGCGGCAGAATCCGCCCGAGCGCTGGGCCGACCTGCTCGACGCGGGCTGGCGCGGGCGCATCGCCTTTGCCGACCCGACCGTTTCCGGCTCGAGCTGCACCGCGCTCGGCACCCTTCTGCAGGCCGTCGGCGGCAACACCGACAACACCCTCTCCGCGTTCTTCCGCAATCTTGACGGACGCATCATCGCCGACAGCGGCGGCGTGGTCCCCGCCGTGGCAGACGGCAGCTGCTACGTCGGCGTGACGCTGGAGGAAAACGCCCGCAAGGCCATCGCCGATGGGCTCGACGTCGCCATCGTCTACCCCGCCGAGGGCACGAGCGTCCTGCCGGACGGCGCGGCCATTGTCCGCGGCTGCGCGCACGAGGAAAACGCGCGGAAATTCATCGACTTTCTGCTCTCGCCCGACGTTCAGCAGCTGCTGGGCACGGAGCTCAGCCGCCGCAGCGTGCGCGCAGATACCGCCTCCGACTCGCTGCCCGAGCTGACCGTCCTCCCCTACGATCTGCGCCGCGCGGATGAGCGGCGGCAGGAGCTTTTCGACGCCTGGCAGGCGCTGTGCGGGGAGGGGGAAGCATGAGAGCATGGCTTGAGCGGTCCTTCCGAAACCGCATTTTTCTCACCGTCCTGCTCGTCGCGCTCGTGCCGCTGCTGCTGTGCGACGTGCTGATGACGCAGGTGATGATCTCCCGCAGCGAGCACACCCTGCGTACCGACGCGCAGGAGGAGATGGCGCTGCTCACCACGCAGCTCGACACGCTGCTTACCGACTGCGGCGACGTCACGCGCGCCCTGGCCGGCAGCACCGTGACGCGCAGCGCCCTGCGCCGCGGCGGCAGCGACTCGCGCACGCTCTATCAGCTTTTGAACCGCAGCACGGTCGCGCTGCGCGAATACGCCGACTTTGAGGTCTACGGCGAGGACGGCAACTGCCTCTATACCACGGCGAACGTATGGCCCGCCGCGCAAAGCACCGGCTGGGGCATACTCAGCGCGGCCCGCGCGGCGGACGGCATTGTGCTGCGCGCCGGAAACAGCGGGCTTGCCGGAGCCTGTCCCGTGACCGCGCGCGGCGGTGCGGTGCTCGGCTATGCCGTGTTCCGCATGGACGACGCCAACTTCGACGCCTTCTTCGCACCCCTGCTGCGCGGTGCGGACGATCTGCTGCTCGTCGATGCGACGTGGCGGTTGCTCTACGCCTCCCAGCCCCTGCGCGCCGACGATACCCTGGCCCTGCTGCGCGCGCAGCTGCTCTCCGGCAAATCTCTCTCCGACGGGGACGGCGAGCGCAGCTACTACGTCGGCGCCTGCGCGGAAAGCGGCTTTTCGCTCATTCTGCAGCAGCCGCAGACCTATACCGCGCAGGTCGTCCGGTCGATCTATCTCGTCGCCGCGCTGATGGGCGCGCTGTGTCTGGTGCTCTGTCTCGTGTGCGCCTGGTGGCTCAGCCGCCGTCTCTTTGAGCCGGTCAACGAGCTTGACGGCGCGATGCGCCGCGTCGAGGGCGGTGATTACGACGTGCGCATCGAAAGCACACGGCAGGATGAAATGGGCCGCCTCGCGGCGAGCTTCGACCGCATGACGGCGGAGTACCGCCAGAACCTTGAGCGCAGCGTGCAGCGCGAGCGCGAGCTGAACGAAACGCGCCTGCGGATGCTCCAGTCCCAGCTCAACCCGCACTTTCTCTACAACACGCTCGACTGCATGAAGTGGCTCGGCGTGACCGGCGGTGTGCCGCAGGTGGCGGAGCTGGCCGCCGACCTCGCCGCGCTGCTGCGCGCGGGCATCTCCGGCAGCGAGTACATCACGCTTGAGGAGGAGCTTGAGCTGATCGGGCGCTACCTCGCCATTCAGGAGGTCCGCTTCGGCGACCGCTTCGTCTGTGAGCTTGATGTGGACGAGCGCTTCCAGCACTGCGTGGTGCCCAAGCTCATTTTACAACCGCTGGTGGAAAACGCCATCATTCACGGCGTGGCCGACAGCGACGAGGGCTTCATCAAGCTCTGGGCGGAGGAGGACGCGGAGGGCTACCTGCTGCTCAAGGTGTCCGACAACGGCAGCGGCATCCCGCCGGAGGTGCTCGAACGGCTCAACAGCCATGAGCTTATTCCCGGCGGCCATCTGGGCCTGAACAACGTGGACCGCATCGTGCGCCTGAGCTACGGCGAGAGCTGCGGTCTGAGCGCATATCCGAACGAGGGCGGCGGCAGCTGCGTGCAGCTGCGGCTCCCGATGCAGAAAGGAGAGGACCATGCTCAAGGTACTGATCGTTGACGACGAGGCCGTGGTGCGCCGCGGCATCGTGCTCGGCATCGACTGGGCCTCGCTCGGCTGCGCCGTGGTCGGCGAAGCCGCCAACGGCGAGGAGGGTCTGGCCGCCGCCGAGCGCTACAGCCCAAACCTCATCATCACCGACGTGCGGATGCCGCACATGGACGGCATCGAGATGATGCACGTCCTGCGCGAGCGCGGCAGCACCGCTCACGTCATCGTGCTCACCGCCTACAACGACTTCGACTATGCCCGCTCGGCGCTCCGCTTCGGCGCGGTGGACTATCTGTTGAAGCCCTTCCGCGACCAGGAGCTCGTCGCCGCCATCGAGCGCGTGCGCGAGAAGGCCGAGGCCTTCTCCAGCCGCAGCGCGCAGGACGATCTGCTGACGCTGCCCAAGGGCGACAAGAGCAAATATGTGCTCCAGACGCTCGAATACATCGCCGCGCACTACGCCGACGCAGACATCAACATCACCACCATCGCCCGTTCCATCGGCATCAGCGAGGGCCATCTGAGCCATGTGTTCAAAAAGGAGACGAGCTACACCGCGCTCGGCTACCTCACGCTCTACCGCATCCACATGGCGCGCAGGCTCCTCGCCGACTGCCGCTACAAGGTCTACGAGGTCGCCGGCATGGTCGGCTACCGCGATGTCGCCTACTTCGGCTCGACCTTCAAAAAGCTCACCGGCCTCTCCCCCTCGGAGTATCAGGACCGCTGCCGGTAGAACGCGCAAGCTGCACAAAAAAGTACGGAACATACCGGACAAGCTCAGCGGACTTTCACAGCATTTCGCAGAAATGCCCGCATAATCGCAGACTTGTCCCGTTCCGCGCCGGCGCCGCGGAAGGTATAATACTGTATGTGGTATTTTATGCCGCAACTACAAACGAAGGAGAACAACGATGAAAAGAAAACTCTTAGCGCTCCTGCTTGCCTCCGTCATGGTCCTCAGCCTTGTCGCCTGCGGCCAGAAGGAGACTCCGGACACGCCCGAGACGCCCGACGATCAGGAAGAGGTCAAGGACTACTCCGGCTACACCATCCGCATCTATTCCAACTCCAACTCCACCGAGCGCACCACCTGGCTCATTCAGGAAGCCAAGGACGCCGGCTTCACCATCAGCATTGACGATAACTCCGTCATCTCCGGTGATACCGCCGCCATCCAGGCCGCCAATGAGAACAAGGACGGCGACATCCTCTTCGGCCTCAACGAGACCCGCTGGAGTCAGGTCGTCGACGGCGTTTACGAGAACCTCAAGCTCGTTGACTGGACTCCCACCTGGGCAGGTGAGGTCGGCGAGTACGCCTATCCCGGCGCGGCCTACGGCCTCGTCATCCAGAACGTTCTGATGCTCTACCGCAACGACGAGCTCGGCACCAACGGCGAGAAGCTCCACTTCCAGCACTGGGCCGACATCGTGAACTGCGGCTACACCTGGTACCGTCAGAACAAGGTCGGCGGCACCACCAACGCCAACATCAACTCCGCGATGCTCTACGCCTTCGTCGATCCCTCCTCCCCCGCCGGCGGCATCTCCACCGAGGGCTGGGAGACGCTGTGGAAGTACTGCGCCGAGGGCAAGTACTCCTCCGACGACACCTATAAGTACGGCTTCGATCCTCTGAACAAGGGCGACGTCGCTGTTTCCACCTTCTACTCCTCTTCTCTCTACGGCAAGATCGACGCCGCGGCTGAGAGCTCCGAGCATCCCCTCAAGGGCGCTATGACTCCCGAGAACTGGGACCTCGTTGAGATCGACGACGGCACCTATTACATCGCCGAGTACATCGGCATCCTCGATAAGGCCGGCCGCACCGAGGAAGAGACCGAGGCTGTCAAGGCGTTCGCCGAGTGGTTCGGCTCCGCCGAGACGCAGGCGGCCTGGGGCGAGGAGTTCGACTCCTATCCCTGCAACACCGCCGCGGCTGACATCCTCTATCCCGACGGCATCCCCGCCATCTACACCCTCAAGAATTTCGCTCTGACCAAGGTCGACGGCACCGACATGACTTATGCCGAGTACGTTGCCGAGCACTCCAGCGAGTGGACCAACATCATGACCAACCTCGGCTTCTACTGGGCCGACGCTTCTCAGGCTCCCGCCGAACCCGACTGGGATAACCTGCAGTGGGACACTCTGACCCAGAAGGCCGCTGAATAAGCAGCGGAATCATCATTCCGTTCCAATGGGGGAACCTGCCGTCGGCGGGTTCCCCCAACGACCATCTACGCAAAAAACGCAGGGAAAGCCTTTCCCACATTCCAAGCCCGCGGAAGGTTTTCCCTGCGTTTTTTACAAACTGCATCAAGGAGTGATTTTCCCCATGATCGAACTGAAGGACATTATCGTCAAATTCGGTGATTTTGAAGCGCTGCACAATATCAACGTGGACGTAAAGGAAGGCGAATTTTTCACCTTCCTGGGCCCGTCCGGCTGCGGCAAGACCACCACACTGCGCACCATCACCGGCTTCATCGAGCCGGTCAGCGGCACGGTGAGCGTCAACGACAAGGACATTACCCGGGTGCCGATCGAAAAGCGGAATATCGGCATCGTGTTCCAGAGCTACGCCCTGTTCCCCTCCATGACGGTGTACGACAACATCGCCTTCGGCCTGAAAATTCAGAAATTGAGCAAGACCGAGATCGACCAGAAGGTGCGGGACATCGCCCGGAAGGTAGACCTTTCCGACGAGCAGCTGAAAAAAGCCGTCAGCCAGCTCTCCGGCGGCCAGCAGCAGCGCGTGGCCATCGCCCGCGCGCTGGTGACGGGCCCCTCTATCATCTGCATGGATGAACCCCTGTCCAATCTGGACGCCAAGCTGCGGGTGCAGCTGCGCAACGAGCTGAAAAAGATGCAGCGGGATTTCGGCATTACCACCATCTACGTCACCCACGATCAGGAGGAAGCCCTGACCCTGTCCGACCGCATCGCCGTGTTCAACAAGGGCTACATTGAACAGATCGGCACACCCAATGAAATTTACAATCACTCCAAGACCGAGTTCGTCTGCAACTTCATCGGCGACATCAACCGGCTGGAGGAGACCATCTGCGGCGAAATGAAGCTGCCGGAAAATCAGCACCACTTCATCCGTCTGGAGCGTCTGCGGGTGAACCGGCCCAAGGCGGACGATGAGCTGCAGCTGCAGGGTGTGATCGAAAGCCGGGAATACTACGGCCTGTACATCAAGTACTACATCCGCGTGGACGGACAGATCCTCAAGGCCATCGAAAAGAACGACGGCATCAACATCTACGAGCCGGGCGAGACCGTCACCGTGGGCATCCATCCGTCGGACGTCATGTCCTACGATGCGCCCGCCGAAGCGTAAGGGGGCGGAACCATGACAAAGAAAGCCTCATGGCTGAAGCCGGAGTACATCTGGAAGGTCTTCGGCATCGCCTTTTTCGTGTATCTGTTCTTCGGCTTCATGCTGCTTCCCTGCCTGAACACCATCACGCAGATCTTCACCGTCAAGGGTGCAGACGGCAAGACCGACCCGCTGGCCGTGATCCGCTTCTTCTTTGCGGGCAACATGCCCAGCTATGTATGGAACTCTCTGAAGCTGGCCATTTCGCTGGTCATCACGGTGAATTTCGTGGGCATCAGTATCGTGCTTCTGACCGAGTACTTCGACATCAAGGGTGCGAAGGTGCTGCGGCTGGGCTACATGACCACGCTGATCTACTCCGGCGTGGCGCTGGTGACCGGCTACCTGTTCCTGTATGATTCCAACGGGATGCTGACTACCTGGCTGGCGAATGTGATCCCGGGCTTCAACAAGGACTGGTTCTCCGGGTTCCGGTCGGCGCTGTTCACTATGACCTTCG
>OHAT01002154.1_pt1 | contig 15486 bp, 15 predicted proteins | sample 1577141 | NCBI WGS metagenome assembly OHAT01 (sample SAMEA3541578, study PRJEB24748) | human gut metagenome | biome: human gut; feature: human-associated habitat; material: faeces | place: China | collected 2012 | reverse complement strand
GTACCCACGGAATGACGGGAGCTCCCGTCGCCGCATATATCAACGCTGTTGGTCATAGTATACCTGTATTTCTACCAAATGTAAATCCAAAACTTGTGCGCCTTTGGCGGAAAATAAAATGGGAGAGACGGCTCACAGCAGCTTCTCCAATTCGCTCTCGCCATAGACCTTGATGCCGTTTTCCTTCAGCAGCGCCGCCGTGACGCCGTCGCCGTCCGTCAGCGTTCCGGTGAACGTTCCGTCATAGATGCGCCCGCAGCCGCAGGAGGGGCTTCGCTCCTTCAGCACGGCGGCGGTACAGCCGTACAGCCGCGCCAGGCGCAGCGTCTCCTCCGCGCCCCGGCGGTATTCCGCCGTCACGTCCCGTCCATCGCTCATCACCACCCGATCGCCCCGCCGCTCGGAGGGCTTTCGGGGCGTGGGCAATCCTCCCAGCTGCTCCGGACACGCCGGCACCGCAAGCCCGCGCCGGGCCAGCTCCTGTGCCGCCGGACAGGGCTTGCTCTGCCCGTCGTACCGACAGGTGCAGCCCAGCAGGCACGCGCTCACCAGGATCATACCGCCAGCTCCTTTCCGTTCAGAGCGGCATACACCAGCGTATCGCCCGCGTATTGCAGCTTCATGGAGAAAAACGGCGTGTCCGGCGCGTGGATCAGCGCCAGAAACAGCTTGTCCCCCTCCCATTGGGGCAGCGCCGCCAGCGCGTCCTTGTGCAGCCATTCCAGCACGCCCTCGCTGCACTCCCGCAGCGTTCCCGTCCAGCCGGTGGCGGTAAACAGGTGCATATATTCCCCCTCCCAGATATCCGACACGAAGGTGATGACGCCCCGGTACCGATAGTCGGTCAGGGTCAGGCCCGTCTCCTCCAGCGTCTCGCGGCAAACGCACTCCTCCGGGCTCTCGCCCTCCTCGCACTTGCCGCCCACGCCGATCCACTTGTCGTGGTTCAGGTCGTTCTGCTTCTTCACCCGATGCAGCATCAGGTATTCGCCCCGTTCGTTTTCGATATAGCACAGCGTGGTGTTTTTCATCTTTGCACCTCCGATTTACAAATCACTGCCAATAGTATATACTATTTGTATCATCAACACAACTGTTACCTGTCAGGAGAGTATATAGTATGTCAACTATAAAACCAGGCCGCTACCGCCACTTTAAGGGTAATGAATATGAGGTCATCGGCACCGCCCGCCACTCTGAAACACTGGAGGAACTGGTGGTCTACCGTGCCCTGTATGATAATGGCGGTCTGTGGGTGCGCCCCGCCGCCATGTGGTCCGAGATCGTGGACTGCGACGGTTACCGCGGCCCGCGTTTCATCCCGGAGGACGGCCAATGATCGACTATACTGTGATACGCTCCCGCCGGCGCACCCTGGCGCTGGAAGTCACCCGGCAGGGAGCAGCCCTGGTCCGGGCACCTCTGCGGGCCACCGATGCGGACATCGCCCGCTTTATAGACAACCACCGCAACTGGCTGGAAAAGCACCTTGCCGCAAGGCAGGCCTATCTATCCGCCCACCCGGAGCCGTCTGCGGCACAAGCGGACGCATGGCGGCAGCAGGCAAAAGAGACACTGCCGCCCCTGGTGGCCCACTGGGCCCAGCGCATGGGCGTGCAGCCCGCCGGTATCACTGTCACCACCGCCCGCACCCGCTTCGGCAGCTGCTCCGGCAAAAACCGTCTCAGCTTCTCCCTCTACCTGATGGCCTATCCCGAGACCGCCATTGAATACGTGGTGGTTCATGAGCTGGCGCACATTCGCCATCACGACCACTCCCCCGCCTTCTATCGCGAGGTGGAAGCCTATCTGCCCGACTGGAGGGCACGCCGTGCCCTCCTTCGCCGGTAATTCCGTCATTTTTGCGTTGTACATCCGATACTTCGCCGCCATCCGGCGGATCAAGCGGTGGTTTTCTTGTGATTTTCACAAGAAAACCACCGTCTTTTCTGTGCGTTTCGGCAAAAATGCAGCGGAGCAATTGACAATTGCGGCAAACACTGATAGGATAACTATGCTGAACGGAAACGTTACCGGAAATGTTACCGACAAATTCCGGGCGGTTGCGTCCGTTCCATTTGCTATAGTAGGAGGCACACCGGGACATGACGATCAAGGATATAGCCAAACAGTGCAGCGTCAGCGTCAGTACCGTCTCCCGTGTGCTGAATGACCGCCCGGACGTCAGCGAGGATGTCCGGCGCAAGGTCCTCAATGCCATCAAGAACAGCAACTACATCCCCAACAACAGTGCCCGCGACCTGGTCCGCACCAAGTCCGACGCTATCGGCCTTATCGTCCGCGGCGTCTCCAACCCCTTCTACACCGACATCATCCGCGCCATCGAGCGCACCATCACCGACGCCGGCTTCACCATGGTCATGCAGCAGATCGGCGCCTGTGACGACGAGGTCAAATGCGGTGCGGTCATGGAGCGCGAAAAGCGCCTGCAGGGAATCGTGTTCCTGGGCGGTCGGTTTGATTACACCCCCGCTGATCTGGCGATGCTGAACGTTCCCTTTGTTTGCTGTTCCTACTCCAACCGCTATGGCACGCTGATCGAGGGCGAGTATTCCTCTGTGTCCATCGCCGACGGTGACACCGCACAGCAGGCAGTGGAGGAGTTGTACCGCCACGGGCACCGGCGCATCGCCGCGCTGATCTCCCGTCCCAACGATCAGTCCATCAGCCAGCTGCGCTATGAGGGCTATGTGCAGGCGCTGGAGAGTCACGGCATCCCTGTGGACCCGGAACTGGTGATCTCCACCGGCGGCTTCGACGTCCGCGACGCCTATTCCGCCGTAAAGGCTGCCCTGGAACGGGGCGCGGATTTTACTGCTCTATTTGCCATTGCCGACTCTATGGCCATTGGTGCCATGCGGGCTTTGATGGACGCCGGCAGGCGTATCCCCGAGGACTGTTCCGTTATAGCGATAGATGGGTTAGAATTGTCTGCCTATATTGAGCCGCCGCTTACTACCCTGTGCCAGCCTATGGAGGAAATGGGCCGCCGCAGCGCCGAGATTTTGCTGGACATGGTGCGGCACAAGGGCTCCCACGCCTGTGAGCTGCTTCCCACCACCCTGCGCCAGGGCCGCAGCGTGGCCGCGCCCGGATGATACTTTTGTATATCTTTGTGATCTATTTTGTGTATCCTAAGGATCCGTTTCCTGCATCCCAATAATTTGTTTTTTGTACCCTAATGATCTGTTTTTTACATCCTTGTGATGTGAAAATAAAAACAAAAAAGGAGTAATTACCATGAAGAAGTTTCTTGCAATGCTTCTTGCTCTCGTGATGGCCCTGTCTCTGGTGGCCTGCGGTGAGAAGAAGGACGACACCAAGACCGAGGGCGGCGACACTGCCACCGGCAGCGTGTACTATCTGAACTTTAAGCCTGAGTCTGACGACGCGTGGAAGGCTCTGGCCGCCACCTACACCGAGAAGACCGGCGTGCCCGTCAAGATCCTCACCGCCGCCTCCGGCGAGTATGAGTCCACCCTGGTGTCCGAGATGGACAAGGAAGACGCGCCCACCCTGTTCCAGTGCAACGAGGGCGGCGTGGCTACCTGGGGTGAGTTCTGCTACGACCTGAGCAGCAGCGACGTGTACAACCAGCTGACCTCCAAGGATTATGCCCTGAAGAACGCCGACGGTGAGGTCATCTCCATCGGCTACTGCCTGGAGACCTACGGTATCATCGTGAACAAAGCGCTGCTGAAGGAAGCCGGCTATGAGGTCACCGACATCACCAACTTTGAGTCCCTGAAGAAGATCGCTGACGACATCCACAGCCGCGCTGCCGAGCTGGGCTTCGACGCCTTCACCTCCGCCGGTCTGGACGGCACCTCCGCCTGGCGTTTCTCCGGCCACCTGGCCAATATGCCCCTGTTCTACGAGTTCCGCGATGACGGCGTGACCAGCAAGCCCGCCACCATCAAGGGTACTTATCTGGACAACTACAAGGCCATTTGGGACCTGTACACCACTGACTCCGCCACCACCGGTGCCGCCCTGCTGACCGCCACCGGCGACCAGGCTGAGGCCGAGTTCGGCGAGGGCAAGGCTGTGTTCTATCAGAACGGCACCTGGGAGTACAGCAACCTGACCGGCGAGAAGTTCGGCATGAACGCTGACGACCTGACCATGATCCCCATCTACTGCGGTATTGAGGGCGAGGAGAAGGCCGGCCTGTGCACCGGTACCGAGAACTACTGGTCCGTCAACAAGAACGCCTCCGAGGAGGACATCAAGGCCACTCTGGACTTCCTGAACTGGGTCGTTACCTCCGAGGAAGGCACTACCATGATGGCTGAGCAGTTCGGCGCCTGCCCGTTCCAGGCCTCCAAGGCTCCCTCCAATCCGTTCAGCGCTCTGGCCAACGAGTATGTTGCCAATGGCTGCTATCCTGTCACCTGGGCCTTCAACTACACCCCCGCTGTCAATGACTGGCGGGCCGCTGTGGTCGACGCTCTGGGCAAGTATACCGCCGACGGCGGCAGCTGGGACGATGTGAAGACCGCCTTCGTGGAAGGCTGGGCTACCCAGTACAACAACGATATCGCCAACGGCTAAGCTACGGTTTCAACCACATACGCACAGGGGGCGGGCTTTTCGCCCGCCCCCTCTTTCTTACTCTGTGACGGCGTGCGCTGTCCTTCGAACGCACTTCGGAGGAGAGCTTTCGCTGTGACAAAACTACGGAGAACAGGAGTGGTCTAATGAAACGATTTCAAGCGAAACGGGACGCGGCTGCGCTGAACAGCCGACTGGTCCGACGGCCAATTCAGCGCATGGTGTGGCTGTTTCTGCTGCCCACCTTTGCCGCCTTCTGCATCGGGTTCATCTACCCGTTCCTGAAGGGCGCGTTCCTGTCCTTCTGCAAATTCAAGCTGACCAGCAAGTGGACATGGGTAGGCTTTGACAACTATCTGAAGGCCTTTGCCGACAGCAGCTTCCGCCATGCCTTCTTGTTCACGGCGCTGTTTGCCTTTGTGTCGGTGCTGTTCATCAACGCGCTGGCCTTCGCGGTGGCCTATGCGCTGACGCGGGGCATCAAGGGCTCCAATCTGTTCCGGACGGTGTTCTTCATGCCGAACCTGATCGGCGGCATCGTGCTGGGCTATATCTGGTCCATGATCTTCGACGGCTTTCTGGTGGCCTACGGCAAGTCCGTGGTGCTGAACAGCCACTTCGGCTTCTGGGGTCTCATCATCCTGATCTGCTGGCAGCAGGTGGGCTACATGATGATCATCTACATCGCCGGACTGCAATCCGTGCCGGAGGATATGCTGGAGGCGGCCCGCATCGACGGCGCCACCAACTGGCAGACCCTGTGGAAGGTCACTATCCCCAACATGATGAGCTCCTTCACCATCTGCATTTTCCTGACGCTGACCAACGGCTTCAAGCTGTTTGACCAGAACCTGGCCCTGACCGGCGGCCGCCCCTTCCTGCAGCAGGCGGACGGCAGCGTTATCAAGACCACGGAAATGCTGGCCCTGAACATCTACAACTCCTTCTACTCCGGCAGCGGCAACAACCGCGGCGTGGCCCAGGCCAAAGCCGTGCTGTTCTTCATACTGGTGGCGGCTATCGGACTGATCCAACTCCGGGCTACCCGTAAAAAGGAGGTGCAGCAGTAATGCAGACGAGCCTTGCCAAAAAGCATGACCGCAGCAAAATGGTGTTGACCATAGCGTTCACGGTGATCTGCATCGTGTATGTGCTGCCCATCGTCATCGTTCTGATCAACTCCTTCAAGACCAATGCCGCTGTCAATACCGATACGTTCGCCCTGCCCAATGAGGACACCTTCGTGGGCTGGCAGAACTATATCAAGGGCATGACCTTCGGCAACTATCCGTTTATCAAGGCGGTGTTCTACAGTCTGTTCATCACCCTGGTCTCCTCGGCGCTGATCCTGATCTGCACCTCTATGGCCGCGTGGTATGTGGCCCGTGTGGGCAGTCTGTTCAGCAAGATCGTGTACTACCTGTGCGTGTTCTCCATGGTGGTGCCGTTCCAGATGGTGATGTTCACCCTGTCCCGCACCGCCGAGCAGGTCAAGCTTCCCTACTTTAGCCTCACCTCTATGGCTTTTGCCAAGATCGGATTGAACACACCGTGGACAATACCTATCGTGTACCTGGGCTTCGGCGCGGGACTGGCGGTATTCATGTTCTCCGGGTTTGTCAAGACGATTCCGCTGGAGATCGAGGAGGCTGCCGCCATTGACGGCTGTGGGCCTGTGCGTACCTTCTTCCTGGTGGTGCTGCCCATGCTGAAGCCCACATTTATCTCCGTGGGCGTGCTGGAGATCATGTGGGTATGGAACGACTTTCTGCTGCCGTACCTGGTGCTGGATCTGAACAAATACCGCACCATCCCCATCGTCATCCAGTATCTGAAGGGCAGCTACGGACAGGTGGATATGGGCGCCACCATGGCGCTGATCCTGCTGAGCATCGTCCCGGTCATCATCTTCTATCTCTGCTGCCAGAAGCACATCATCAAGGGCGTGGCGGCAGGCGCCGTCAAGGGCTAAGCTTACAACACGCCGGGGGCGGGCTGATCGCCCGCCCCCGTATATTTTGGCCGGGACCGTCCGGCTGAAAGTCAAATCCTATCCAAGAGAGAAGTTGAGTTATGAAACGAAGCAGCGGTATTTTAATGGCGGTATCCTCCCTGCCCTCCCCCTATGGCATCGGTACCCTGGGCAAGGCGGCCTATGATTTCGCCGATTTCCTGAAAGACGCCGGCCAGTCCTACTGGCAAATGCTCCCCCTGGGCCCCACCAGCTATGGCGACTCCCCCTACCAGAGCTTTTCCGCCTACGCCGGCAACCCCTATTTTATCGACCCGGATATGCTGGCGGCTGACGGACTGCTGACGGCCGCCGAGTGCGCCGCCCCCGACTGGGGCAGCGACCCGCGCCATGTGGACTACGGAAAGATCTACGAGAGCCGCTTTACCCTTCTTCGCAAGGCCTATCAGCGGGGCTGGGAACGCGACGCCGGCGCGGTGGCCGACTTCACGGCGGAAAACGAACGCTGGCTGCCGGACTACGCCCTGTACATGGCCTGCAAGCGGCACTTCGGCATGAAGGCATGGACGGAGTGGCCCGACGACGACCTTCGCCTGCGTAAGAACGAGGCCGTGCTGGACAAGTACCGCACACTTCTGCGGGAGGATGTGCAGTTCTTCACTTATCTGCAATTTCTGTTTTTCAGGCAGTGGACCGCTCTGCGCGACTACGTCCACCAGCAGGGCATCCGCATCATCGGCGATCTGCCCATCTACGTGGCCATGGACTCCGCCGACGTCTGGGCTGAGCCGCAGTTCTTCCAGCTGGACGACGATCTGGTGCCCAAGGCTGTGGCCGGCGTCCCGCCGGATTACTTTACCGCCGACGGTCAGCTGTGGGGCAACCCCCTCTACGACTGGGGCGCCATGCGTGACGACGGCTTCGGCTGGTGGATCCGCCGGATCGACGGCGCCGGCAAGCTGTATGATGTGATCCGCATCGACCACTTCCGCGGCTTTGCCAACTACTGGGCCGTGCCTTACGGTCAGCCCACCGCCAAAAACGGCCGCTGGATCGCCGGTCCCGGCATGGACCTGATCGAACGGCTCAACGGCTGGTTTCCGCAGCTGGAGTTCATCGCCGAGGATCTTGGCTACCCCACCCCGGAGGTGGCGCAGCTGCTCCGCGAGTCCGGCTGGCCCGGTATGAAGGTGCTGGAATTCGCCTTTGACTCCCGGGATTCCAGCGGGTATCTGCCCCACGCCTATACGCCGCACTGCATCTGCTATACCGGCACCCACGACAACAGCCCTCTGGCACTGTGGCGGCAGGAGGCCGCGCCGGAGGATGTGGCCCACGCGGTGGAATACCTGGCGCTGACAGAGCAGGAGGGCTTCCACTGGGGTATTATCCGCGGCGGCATGTCCAGCGTGGCGGAGCTGTTCGTGGCGCAGGTGCAGGACTATCTGGGCCTGGGCGAGGGAAACCGCATGAACATCCCCGGCACCCAGGGCGGCAACTGGACCTGGCGGCTGCTGCCCGGCGAGCTGAGCGATGCGCTCTCTGTCAGGATCGACCGCATGACCGCGCTCTACGGCCGCAAGGCATAAGCGAACACCCCCGGCAGTGCCGGGGGTGTTTTTTTGCCGGGAGCACTGCTTCCGCAACGCCGAAACCCCCATCTGCCATGTGACAGATGGGGGTTTCGATGCCGCCGAGGTAGGGGTTAGACCTCCGCGACCCGTACTGCAATATGGGCCCTGCCGGGCAGGGCAAATAAAAAACCGGCTGCAATGTATGCACTTTTGAAGTGCATCCCACTTGCAGCCGGTCGATCATGCGGTCAAATGCCGTTTAGACACCATAGCTTTGCGTCTCGGCCTTTCAGCCGATTTGCCAATAGAACATTATCGTATTTGTAGTATATCACTTTCGTTCCGTTTCGTCAAGCCTTTTTCGACAAAAATCCGTGTTTTCTACGCGTCCGTCTCTAAATCTTCGATCGCCGTGCACGCCTGACGGTATGCCGCGGCCGTCTCCGGATACAGCGCCGACGCGCGCTGCATGTCGCCGCCGCGCAGGGCCTCCGTCAGGGCTGAGGCTGCCTGCCATAGCTGCACCAGCCCCAGGTTGGCTGCCAGGCCCTTCAGCGTGTGCGCCGCGCGGAAGGCCCGCCGGGCGTCTCCGGCACTCATGGCCGCCTCCAGCATGGCGAAGGTATCGTCTCCGGCGAACATCCGCAGAAAGCGCTCCACCGCGGACGCGCTGCCCAGCCGGCGCACGGCGCCCGCCATGTCGCCGCCCGTCTCTTGATAAAGCTTCTCTAAATTCATTGTTTCTTCCTCTCCAGCCACTCGGCGATCGTTTTTATCATCTGCCCAGCCTCCAACGGCTTGGGGATATGCGCGTCCATGCCCGCTGCCAGGCAGGCCGCTACGTCCTCGTCAAACAGGTTGGCGGTCATGGCGATGATCGGCAGCTGCGCGTCCGGCCTGTCCATCCCGCGGATGGCGCGGGTGGCGGAAAGGCCGTCCAGCTCCGGCATCATCACGTCCATCAGCACCGCGTCGTAGGTACCGGGCGCCGACGCGGCGAACATCTCCACCGCCTCTTTGCCGTCGGCGGCCTGGTCCACCATGGCGCCGGCCTCCTGCAGCAGGTACACCGCGATCTCCCGGTTCAGTTCGTTGTCCTCCGCCACCAGCAAGCGCCGTCCGGCGATGGAAGCCGCCGCGTCGGGAAGCGCGGCTTCCGGTTCTTCGGCCTCACTGGGCATCATGGGCAGCACCACGCGGAAGCGCGTTCCCTGTCCGCGTGCACTGTCCACCTGAATGGTACCGCCTCTTTCGTCCACCAGCTTCTTCACCACGGCCAGACCCAGGCCCACGCCGCCGAAAAGGCTGCCCTTATCGCTGTTTTCCTGGGCAAACGCCTCGAACATATGGCGCTGGAACGTCTCGCTCATACCCGCGCCGTTGTCCTCGCATACAAATTTCAGCCGGCACACGCCATCCGCATCACGGGACTCGCGGAAGCTGCAGCGCACCCATCCGCCGGGGTGGTTGTATTTGATGGCGTTGCCGATGATGTTCTGGCAGATCTGCCGCATATACAACGGGTCGCCTGTGAATCGTTCATGCTCCAGCGTCAGGTCCATCACCGTCAGCGCGACGCCTGCGATCTCCGCCTGGGCGCGCGAAATATCCAGCATCTCGTGCAGCTCGCTTGTCAAACAATAGGGGGTCTTTCCCAGCGTCTCCTGCTTCGGGCGATTCAGTGTCAGTACGTCGTTTACCAGTGCCAGCAGATACCGCGCCGCGGTCTGCGCCTTCTCCCGGCAGGACTGCACCAGCGTCACATCCTCCGGGTTCCGCCCGATGATCTCCAGCATACCCATAATGATGTTGATGGGTGTGCGTATATCGTGGCTCATGCTGCGAAGGAAGTGCGTCTTGGCCTGGTCCGCCGCTGTGGCACGCTCTACTTCCTTTTCCAACTGCTTCTGGTACGCAAGCTCCCGCCGTTTGCGGTCCCGGCCGAGCCTGACCAACAGCAGTACCACCACCACCGCCGCCGCCGCGTACACGCCGAAGGCGGAGATCAGCATATTCTTTGTCTGCGTGAACACAAAGTCTGCCGGCAGGAACACATACAGGCTGTACTCCTGGTACATCCTACGCATACCGAAAAACGTACCGCCACAGTCTAACCTCGTCAAGCAGCTGTCGCTGTCCGCCTGCTCCAGCGCCGTGATCAGCGGCACACTGTCCACCGGCAGGTTCCACTGGCCGTTGTCACTGCTGCCGATGACCTTTTCCCCATCCGTGATATAGGTATAGATCTTCTCGTTGAGCAGCGTCTCATATCCCGCCAGCAGGCTCTCGATGGATGTGTGGTAGGACGCGATAACCGCGCTGCTCTGCCGCCGCACACAGAACACCATGCCCGGCTCCACCGTCCGCGCAGCTGCAGCTACATCGTACACCACGCCGTCCCGCGTCAAACGCCGGGCAAATATCTTCTCCGGATACTGCATGACGTTGCTGACCGACTCATCGGTATACAGGTCGCTCCAGTCCATGTCCACGCCGTAGGAATACACCGGCTCCAGCGCATCGTTCAGCACCAGCACGCAGCTTATGCGCTGCTGCTGTGCATATTCAGCCAGCCCCTCATTGCTGCGCTCCCGCCCCTTCAGTCTGTCGCGATCCGTCAGCTCCTGCACCTGCTCTGTCAGGCGCACCAGGCTCTTCACCCGGTCCGCGGCGATGATATCCTGATAGCTGATGCACTGCTCACGCAGGTATTGCAGCGTGCGCTCCGCGGTGCGCTCCGCGGTATGTATGGCGCTGTTCGCTCCGATCAGCGCCACACCCAGCAGCGACAGCAGCCCGGCGATGGCGATGGCTATGCCGATGTAGATGGTCTTGTTGGATCGTCTCTTTTTCCTCATTGCCGTCACTCCGTCAGCGCCGCCTGCGCGTCCACGCCGTACCGTTCCAGTATCCCGGCAGCGGTGCCGTCCTCCTTCAGTTCCCGCAGCACATCGCTCAATGCCTCAGCGCGGCCTGTATCGTCCTCCTTATAGAACGCCACGCCCAGGCCCACCCGCAGCAGCTCCTGGTCCAGCACACGATACTGTCCGGCACGCCCGCTCATAAAACTGCGGTATGCCGTCTCGTGGCCGGCGCAGGCGTCCACATAGCCCTTATCCAGCGCAGCGAACACGTCATTCACATTGGCAAGGCTGTATACATTTTTCACCTGCTCTACGCCGGGTACCTGGTGTGTCAGCAGCAGTTCCTCCGGCTTAGTGGATATCTGCACGGAAATACGCTTATCATTCAGGTCGGCCAGTGTACGGATATCGCTGTCAGCCTGCACGATGACCACCTGCCGGCTGTACATATACGGCCCCGCCCAGTTGTAGCGATCCTCCCGCCCGGTCATGGAGAAGCTGCCCCACAGGCAGTCCACCTCTCTGTCCGCAAGCAGCTGGTCCTTCTCCTGCCAGGATATCTGCCGGAAGTCCGGCGTCCACCCCAAGCGCTCGCAGGCTGCTTTTGCGATCTCCACGTCGATACCCGCATAGGCGCCATCCTCATCCAGATAGAAATACGGCTCATAGTTGTCGCTGCCAATGACCAGCACCGGCAGTTCTTCCGTTTCCGTCTCCCGCTGTCCGCAGCCGCACAGCAACGCGCCGCACAGCGCCAGCAGTACCGCCAGCAATCTTTTTGTCCTGCTCATTCCTTACCTCTCAGGCCGTATACCTCACGGCACAGCGCACCCTGTATGTCCTCCAGACAGTCTACCAGCAGCGGATCGAACGCGCCGCACTCGCCGCGCCGTATCATGGCCAACGCCTCCGCGTGGGTATACGCCGGCTTGTACACCCGCTGGCTCACCAGCGCGTCATAAACGTCCGCCAGACCCACCGCCTGCACGGTCATCGGTATCTCGTCACCCTTCAGCCCGTCGGGATAGCCTCTGCCGTCCACCCGTTCGTGGTGCCAGCGGCAGATCTCCGCCGCAGCCTCCACCAATGGCTCGCTTTCCATCTCCTTCATGCCCCGCATCAGGTCCTCGCCGATCAGGGTATGCTTCTTGATCTCGTCAAACTCCTCCGGCGTCAGGGGGCCGGGCTTTCGCAGCAGGGCATCCGGTACGCCCATCTTTCCGATGTCGTGGAACAGAGCCGCCGCGGCGACCCGCCGGCAGTCCTGTAGGGTCAGGCCGTATTTATCCGTGCGTTCCAGCATTCTCTGCAGCAGCCGCTGCGTGATCTGCTCCACGTGCCGCCCATGGTCCGCACCCTCGCCGTTGCGGTAGCCCATCACCCGCGACAGGATATCCGCCGCGATGCCCATCGTGTGCTCCTGCCGCCGCAGCTGCTGCGTCATCACCGCCGCCAGCCGCCGCTGCCGCGCGTACAGCTTCACGGTGTTTAACACCCGCTGCCGCACGATACGGATATCAAAGGGCCGTTCTATGTAGTCCGCCACGCCCATGTCGTAGGCCTGCCGCACCTTTTCTTCTGAGCCGTCTGCCGTGATGATAATGACCGGGATATCCTCGATAAACCCCCGCTTATTCATCTCCTCCAGCACCTGCAGGCCGTCCAGCTCCGGCATGACCATGTCCAGCAGCACCAGTGAGATATCCGCGCCGTAGGTCTCCAGCTGCGCCAAACACTGCCGGCCGTCCTCCGCCTCCAGCACGTCGAAATCCTCCGCCAGCATCTCCCGCAGTATCGCGCGGTTCATAGCCGCATCGTCCACCACAAGAATATGCGGCTTGATCTCCTCTCCCTCCTCCACGGGGGTATCCTCGGTGACCACGGCGTCCTTTCTTCGCTTGGCCCGGTACATCAGCCGGTCCGCCCGCTGCACCGCCTGGGCGATCGTCTCCTGCTGCGCCATGACGCAGCCCACGCTGATGGTGATATGCTGGCAGCCCTCGCAGCCCGGTATGCTCACTGTCCGCAGCCGCCGCTGAATGTCTCCCAGCACGGTGGCAAAGGCCACCTGCTCCACGCCCGGCAGCAGCAGCAAAAACTCATCGCCGCCGTAGCGCACCAGCGAGCCGCCGCGGCCCACTACCTCATAGATGGTATCCGCCAGCACCCGCAGCGCGTTGTCGCCCACCTGATGGCCATTTATGTCGTTATACAGCTTCAGATCGTCCATATCGATGAGCGCCACACCGCCGCGGTATATCTCATTGCTCATATCCCGCTGGTAATGGTTGCGGCTCAGCGCGCCGGTCAGCGCGTCTATCTCCTGCTCCTGGGTGTCCCGCCCGGAGATGACCAGCACATAGTCGCTGATCCGGTCGATGCGGACGTCATACTGCCGGCAGCCCACACCGCCCTGCCGGAACCGCAGGCGAAAGCTCTCGTTTCGCTCCTTTTCGTAGAAAAAGCTCCGCAGGTTTTCGCTGCTGAGATAGCGCATCCACACGCTTTTTTCCGCCGACACACCGCCGTTATCCCGAAAGATGTCACGCAGCTCCTCTACGGTGTACCATTTGTCCTCCAGCCCACTGGCCAGGCTGGTTTTCCGGACCCGCAGCTTTCCCCGGGTCCTGTCATATTCACATACGGTGTCGCAGATCGGCAGCAGTGCCGCGATAAAGGCTTCCTTCTCGATCATGCCTGAGACCTCCGTTCCTATCATACCAGCCTTATTATAGCATCTTAATGCCGTATTGCAACGGCTTTCCCCTGAAACGCCGAATTTTTCGCCTGTTTTGCAGGCGGCGCGCCGGGGCGCGCTGTCGGTGAACGGCCCTGACCCGCGCAGGGCAAAATAAAACCGCCCGGACGGGCGGTTTCGTTTTGCTTTTTTGCGATCTAACTGCGGCGGCGTCGGCGGAGGGCTAAAACGGTCAGTGCCGAAATGGAAGCACCAACAATAAGCCATGCCCATGGACCGGCGGAGGGCGCTGCAGCCGGCAGAGGCTGCCAGGCGGCATACAGCGTCATGTCCGCCGTGACCGGCGCATTGAAATCCCAGGGGCGGGTCAGGTGGTAGTCACTGTACCAGCCGGTGAAGCGATAGCCCGAGCGGGTGGGCGCCTGCGGCGGCGCCAGGGGCGTTCCACGGAGCACCTCCGCCGGCGCTACGCCGCTGCCGCCGTTACTTTGGAAGGTCACGCGGCACTGCTCTGACACCACCACCGTGACGTCCCGGGCAGCGGCGGCGTAGCGGCCCATGCCGTCCTCGGTGGACACCAGGTAATGGCTGCCGGTTATGGCGGACGCACCGCCGTCGGCCAGGACCTTCAGCTGAAAGGAGCCGACGACCGTCTCATCCGCCCAGTCCGCGCCGCCGCCAAAGTCTACGCAATTCATGTAGACCGCCTGACGGCCATCACGCAGCGTGACCAGCGTCGTCTTGACGCCCTCGCGGAGCAGGGTGCCATCAGGCTGATAGGCGAAGAAGGCAGGATCGAAGCATATCTCGTCCTGCATGGCGAACATCGGCCCTGTGCCGGTGGTCCGGCACAGGGAAAGCGATACCGTTACGGTATCGCCGGCGGCGGCATGGTGCGTCGCCTCTCCGTTGGCGGCAAGGCGGAATTCATAGTGCCGGCTGTCGTCGCCCCAGGCCAGGGACGGCGCCAGCAGCAGCACCGCCAGCAGCGCCAGAACTACCCGCTTCATGGTCCGCCTCAGTTCAGGAAGTCCTTGAGCTTCTTGCTGCGGGAGGGGTGCCGCAGCTTACGCAGGGCCTTGGCCTCGATCTGGCGGATACGCTCACGGGTGACGTTGAACTCCTTGCCTACCTCTTCCAGCGTGCGGGTACGGCCGTCCTCGATACCGAAGCGCAGCTTCAGCACCTTCTCCTCCCGGGGCGTCAGGGTACCCAGCACGTCCACCAGCTGCTCCTTCAGCAGGGTAAAGCTGGCGGCCTCGCTGGGCTCGGACGCGGCCTCGTCGGGGATGAAGTCGCCCAGATGGCTGTCCTCCTCCTCGCCGATGGGCGTCTCCAACGACACGGGCTCCTGGGCGATCTTCAATATCTCGCGGACCTTGTCCACGGGCATATTCATCTCGGCGCTGATCTCCTCGGGGCTGGGGTCGTGGCCCAGCTCCTGCAGCAGCTGGCGGGACACACGGATGACCTTGTTGATGGTCTCCACCATGTGGACGGGGATGCGGATGGTACGCGCCTGATCGGCGATGGCGCGGGTGATGGCCTGACGGATCCACCAGGTGGCGTAGGTGGAGAACTTATAGCCCTTGGTGTAGTCGAACTTCTCCACGGCCTTGATCAGGCCCAGATTGCCCTCCTGGATCAGGTCCAGGAACAGCATACCGCGGCCCACATAGCGCTTGGCGATGGACACCACCAGACGCAGATTTGCCTCGGCCAGCTGCTGCTTGGCCTTCTCGCCGGCCTTGATCTGCTTTTTCAGCTCGGCCATCTCCGCCTCGGGGATAGATCGGAAGAGCG
>OHAT01002148.1_pt1 | contig 15504 bp, 11 predicted proteins | sample 1577141 | NCBI WGS metagenome assembly OHAT01 (sample SAMEA3541578, study PRJEB24748) | human gut metagenome | biome: human gut; feature: human-associated habitat; material: faeces | place: China | collected 2012 | reverse complement strand
GTGTACCAGCCGTCGAAGCTGTAACTGCCGCTTCGGGAGGCGCTGGGCAGAGAGGTCAGCTTCTGATTGGTGGTGGTCATGCTGCGGACAGAGGGCGTACCGCCGTTTCCGTCAAAGGTAATGGTAAACTCAGTAGGTGCGTCCTTATCGAAGATTGCCTTGACCTCCACGTTGTCGTTCGGCATGAGGAACTTATCGTCTTTGATGGTCACGTCGCCGCTGATGACCTGCCACTCCTTGAGGTGGTAGCCGGTTTTAGGCGTAGCGGTCAGGGTGATCTCCGTACCGACCACGGCTTTTGCATGAGATGCGGAAGCCGTGCCGTTGCCGCCGCTGGTCACGGTGATGGTGTATTCGGTGGGTGCAGGCGCGTCCTTTTCGAAGATGGCCTTGACCTCCACGTTGTCGTTCGGCATGAGGAACTTGTTGTTCTTGATGGTCACGCCGCCGCTGATGACTTGCCACTCCTTGAAGTGGTATTACCACCGTTGATGATGATCGTGCCCCCATTTTCATAGATACAACTGTTGGCTTTTCTATAGCGCGTACTGCTGCCGATGCCGGGCAGCCCGTAATTCTGCCATACATAATATGGAGTATCGAGTAAATCTTCTGAGAGGCACGCCGTCAGCCTGCCCATGGTGTCCTCGCCGGTGCTTTGGGCGTAGACGGTGAAGGTATCGCCCTCCTTCACATTGATGCCCCACTCCGTTGTGAGGTGGCTGCCGTCCGTCAATATCAGATTGACCGCGCCGTGGGTGTCCAAGCGGGGCGTGAAGGTCACGTCGCCCTTCACCACATACCAACCGGCGGGCAGATCGTACCACTTGTCTTTAAGGTCAAGAATGCTGCCTGCGGTATTGCTCGTCAGCACGGTGTATTTGTTACAGACCTGCTGATTACCGTCTTTGTCCAGATAGGTGATCGGTTCAGTGGAAATCGGCATTGGCTCCATCCACTGCGCCACCAGAACCATATCCTTAGTCACAGAATAACTGAAATTCCACTCCGGCATATTGTTGTATGGCAGATCGTCTTTGTTATACCAGCCGATAAAGGTATAGCCGTCCTTGATAGGGTCAGCGGGTCGTTGCGCTGGCTGCCCCTGCGGAACACTCTGGGGCTCTACCGGGCTGCCTCCAGCGGAATCAAAGGTCACCGTCACATTTGTAACGGCAGGAGACTCATCTGCCGCAAACGCAGTTGTCGGCAATAGTGTCAGCACCATGCAGCATAGGAGCAGGATGCTGAGCAGTCGTTTTTTCATAGTCATTCCTCACTTTCTTCTCGCGCGTCGTCCCGTCCCCCGTGGGAAGCGCGTTTTGGAGCAAGAGGGGATTGCATCGGGATATATCCCGATGCAAGGGAGTACTCCCTTGCAATACATATTGGCTTCTATTTTTGTGCTGGCAGCGTGATCCCCGCGAGGGAAAACTCAAAGCGCATCGCCAGCGCACGGAACAGCGCCTGCATCACCTGTTCGGAGATCGTGCGGATATCCAGCCCTTCCACGAACCGGATTGCCTGTTCCGTTTCCTCCTTCGGGACGTTGTACGCCCGCAGACTCATGGTGAGAAACAGCCGCAGCTTCTTTTCCAGCGTCAGCTCCTCGTCGCAGGGGTGCGCCATGTAGCCGCGCATGATGCTGGCCGAGCCGATCTCCATATTGTAAAAGTCCCGCTCCGTGGCGTCGGGCAGATAGCTGCCAAAAATGCCGTGCAGCTCCTTCGCCGTCTCCCGGAGGATGTATTCGGAGGCTTCCTTCTCCGTGTAGGCTTCGATGTAGATTTCCCGGAGATTTTCGTTCAGCTCCGTCAGGGTCATCTGGATGGCCGTCTCCACCGCGTAGACGTACACCGGCGGCAGCTTCGCCCCCGCCTCCCCCCGCGCCATGGCGAATTGGTTGGAGAACATGAATTCCACCAGCTCCGTCAGGACGCCGTCCTTGGCACGGAAAATATTCTGGAAGGTGCTGTAGGAAACGTCGGCTTTTTCAATGATCTCCGCCAGCGTCGAACGTTTGTAGCCCTTTTCCAGAAAGAGCCGAACACAGACGGTGAGAATCCGTTTTTTCGCGGGCAGACTTGCGCTTGTAATGGCCATAGGGGTCACTCCTCTTATTGGATGGTATATATACCATCAGTATATCACGCTTCCTTAAGAATCGCAATCCCTTTTTTGGCGCAAATCGGGGAAACTTTTCCCGAAATGGAATCTTAAGAAACGCCGGCATCGACTTTCTTTGGCGCATGTGCTATGATGGGACAAAAAAGGCAGGTGCATGATATGCGGGAGATCTTATTGCTGGAAGACGACACGACGCTGGGCAGGGGCATTCAGCTGGCGCTGCAAGACCCGGATGTGACGATCGCCCTGACCGGGACGCTTTCTCAGGCGCGGGAAATGCTGGCGCAGAAGAAATTTGACCTGCTGATTCTGGACGTGAATCTCCCGGACGGCAGCGCTCTGGATTTGCTGCGGGAGGTGCGGCAGGGGGAAGCCGTTCCCGTGATCCTCCTGACGGCAAATGACTTGGAGATGGACGTGGTCACCGGGCTGGAATCCGGGGCGGACGACTACATCACGAAGCCCTTTTCCCTGGCAATTCTCCGGGCGCGGGTGAACGCCCAGCTTCGCCGGAGAGTGAAATCCTCCAGCGTGGAACTGGACGGCTTCCGGTTCGATTTTGAGCGGATGGCGTTCTGGAAGAACGGTGAACCCATTGAGCTGAGCAAGACGGAGCAGAAGCTCCTGCGGCTGCTGGTGGAGAACCGTGGGCAGACCGTGTCCCGGGGCGCCCTTGTTGACCGCATCTGGACGGACGGGGCGGATTTTGTGGACGAGAACGCCCTGTCCGTCGCGGTGAAGCGTCTGCGGGTCAAGCTGGAGGACGACCCGTCCAGCCCCCAATACCTGAAAACGGTGTACGGCCTCGGCTACACATGGGCGGTGAAGTGATATGACGGCCTTGGGATACGGAATTCTCGCGGCGGCAATCGTCCTCTGCGCCGTCGCAGTCTGGTGTGAGCGCCGGAAGACCCGCCGGACACTGGAAAAGCTGAATGAGATGCTTACCGATGCCATGCGGGGGGACTTTACGGAGGACAGCTTCGACGAGACGCTGCTTTCCGCGCTGGAAAGCAAGCTGGCGCACTACCTGGCGGCGTCCACGGTATCCGCCCGGAACGTGAGCACCGAAAAGGAAAAGCTGAAAACCCTGATCGGGGACATTTCCCACCAGACGAAAACGCCCATTGCCAACATTCTGCTCTACGCCCAGCTCCTGCGGGAGCAGCCGGGGAACACGGTGTGTCTGGACGCGCTGGACGCCCAAACGAAGAAGCTGCAAAGTCTCATTGATGCGCTGGTGAAGACCTCCCGGCTTGAATCCGGGGTAATCGCTCTGCGCCCGGAGCCGGGGGCGCTTCAGGACGTTCTATCCTCGGCGGTATCCCAGCTGGAGCCGAAGGCCGGGGAAAAGAACATTTCCATCACCCTCGTTCCCACGGATGCCGAAGCGGTTTTCGACGCAAAATGGACGGAGGAAGCCGTATTTAACCTGCTGGACAACGCCGTCAAGTACACCCCCGCCGGCGGGGCGGTTCGTGTGTCCGCGTCCGCCTACCAGATGTTTTCGGCCATTCACGTAGCGGACAACGGGCCGGGGATACCGGAGGACGAGCAGCCGAAGGTATTTCAGCGCTTCTACCGGGGCTTAAGCAATCCCACGGAGGAAGGCGTGGGCATCGGGCTGTATCTGGTGCGTCAGATCGCGGAGGGGCAGGGCGGCTATGTGAAGGTCAGCTCCAAACCGGGCGAGGGCAGCACGTTTTCCCTGTACCTCCCCCGTGAAATCTGTCAACACTGTTAGATTCCGGAAAGAATGTAGAAAGAATCCTGTAGTAAAGTCTGTAGTGTGAAAACAATACAGACTTTTCTATTTGGGAGATTATTATGAGTATTTTGGAAACCAGAAACCTGCGCAAAATCTACGGCTCCGGGGACACGGAGGTTCGGGCGCTGGACGGCGTGAACCTGAGTGTGGACAGCGGCGAGTTTGTCGCCATTGTGGGCACCTCCGGCTCCGGAAAATCCACCCTGCTGCACATGCTGGGCGGCCTTGACCGGCCCACCTCCGGCAGCGTGATCGTGGACGGGAAGGACATCTTTTCCCTGAAAGATGAGGCGCTGACCATTTTCCGCAGGCGGAAGATTGGCTTTGTCTTCCAGAGCTACAATCTGGTGCCGGTGCTGAACGCGCGGGAAAACATCGTCCTGCCCATCCAGCTGGACGGGCGGCAGGTGGACGAGGACTTTCTCGATAAAATCGTGAACACCCTTGGTCTGGAAAAGAAGCTGGGAAGCCTTCCCAGCCAGCTGTCTGGCGGTCAGCAACAGCGGGTAGCCATCGCCCGCGCCCTTGCCGCCGCGCCCGCCATCATTCTGGCGGATGAACCTACGGGCAATCTGGATTCCAGAACCAGTCAGGACGTGCTGAGCCTGCTGAAAGTCACCAGCCAGAAATTTGCCCAGACCATCGTCATGATTACCCACAACGAGGAAATCGCCCAGACGGCGGATCGGATCATCCGCATTGAGGACGGACGGATCGTGAGGTGAGCGGCATGAAGGTGAAAAACGGAAGCTGCATTCGCCATCTAAGCTTCAAGACCCTGATGTCCGCGAAAAAGCGGAACATCATCGCAGTGCTGGCGATCGCCCTGACCGCCCTGCTGTTCACGTCTCTCTTTACCATCGTAATGTCCATCAACGAGACGAACCAAAACTACCAGTTCCGCTCTGTCGGCGGGTATGCCCACGGTGCGTTCAAGGACGTGGACGAAGACCAGATCGCGGTGCTTTCGGCACATCCCGACGTCAAAGCCGTGGGCGTGCGGACGGTGTTGGGTCTTGCCACGCAGGGCGCTTTTGAAAAGGACTACGCCGAAGTCAGCTACATGGACGACAACAACGCCAAGTGGAGCTTTTCCCAGCCCACGGTGGGACGCACCCCGAAAAGCGGGAACGAAATTACCATGGACACCAAAGCTCTGGAGCTTCTCGGCGTAAAGCCGGAGCTGGGGGCACAGGTGAAGGTCACTTACACGCTGGCGGACAAAGAACAGATGGGCTGGGACATCACCGACACCTTTACGCTGGTAGGCTGGTGGGACTACGACGAGCTGCTGAGCGTCCACTTCCTCAACGTTTCCAAGGAATACGCCCAGAAGATCGAAAAAAAAGCCGTGGCGGGAGGCTTAAAGCCCTTCCGCACGGATTTGAGCGTCATGCTGAGAAGCTCCCTGAACATTGAAAACGACCTGACCAGAATCGGCGAGGACTGCGGCTACAGCATCGGCGAGGAGGCGGGGCAGCTTCGCATCGGCGTCAACTGGGGCTATACCGCCACCCAAGTCTGGGACACGCTGGGCGTTGGGGGAATCCTCGCCATGCTCGCCGTGCTGATTCTGGTGGCGTTTACGGGATATCTGGTGATCTACAACATTTTCCAGATCTCCGTGGCGGGGGACATCCGCTACTACGGGCTGCTCAAGACCATCGGCGTCACGCCGAAGCAGCTGCGGCGGCTGATCCGCCAGCAGGCGCTGCTGCTGAGCGCGCTGGGCATTCCGGTGGGTCTGCTGCTGGGCTACGGCGTTGGTGCCGCGGCGGTTCCCATCACCATGTCCACCTCCACGATGGGAGGCCGGTACACCACGGTCAGCGTTTCCCCATGGATATTCCTGTTTTCCTCAGTGTTCGCCCTGCTGACGGTGCTGCTTTCCTGCGCCCGGCCGGGGCGAATTGCCGGGAGGGTCTCTCCTGTGGAGGCGGTGCGCTACACCGAGCGTCAGTCGGCGGGGAAAACGCACCGGAAGGGCAGCAAAGTCACGCCTGTTCAGATGGCCGCCGCCAACTTAGGCAGAGATAAAAAGAAGACGGCGCTCGTGATGGTGTCGCTGTCCCTGACCGTCGTTCTGCTGAATCTGCTGGTCACGTTTATTGGCGGCTTTGACATGGACAAATATCTGAGCCGGCGAAGCTGCGCGGACTTTCTCATCAGCACACCGGACTACTTTAACTATCGGGGTTTTTCCCTGACCAAAGAGGCTGTGGAACCGGTGCGGGCAAACACAGCGCACTCTCTGGAGGGCTTTGCCTATCAGACCGGCTGGGTGGGTATGTATCTGCCGGAAAGCGTCTGGCGGGATGAAGCCGCCTTCTACAGCCGGGATACGGATATGGACATCGACGCGCTTCTCGCCCAGACGCCAAGAGACGGCGACAAGGTGCAGGCGGTGTCCCAGATAGAGGGGCTTGACCCAACGCTTGGAGAAAAGCTCACGGTGATCGACGGCAGCTTGGATTCCCTCTGGGAACCGGACAGCCATGCCATCGCCATTGCCGTGAATCTGGATGATTCCGGGAAGCTGCCTGACCCCGGGATTTATCCCGCCGTGGGCGAGAAAATCAAAGTCACCTATGGAAACGGCGATACTGCGTACGACGTAAACTACACCGTCTGCGCACTGGTGGACGTTCCCTACAACATGAGCAGCCGGTTCTATACCATGGGCTATCAGGCAATCCTCAGCGCGGACGCCCTGTACCGGGACGCCGGGGAGGACAACGTGTTTCCCATGCTCTACCTCTTTGACACCCCCAGTCCCGAGGCGGAGGCCGCCGCGGAAAGCTACCTTGCCCAGCTCACTTCCGACCCCGACAGTCCCCTGATGTACGAAAGCAAGGCGACCCACCGGGCATATTTTCAGGAGTTCCGGATGACCTTTGTGATTCTGGGCGGGCTGCTGTGCGCCATCATCGGCATTGTGGGTATTCTGAATTTCTTCAACGCCATGATGACCGCCATTCTGGCGCGGAGCCGGGAATTCGCGGTTTTGCAGTCGGTGGGCATGACCGGCCGTCAGCTGGAAACCATGCTTCTCTGGGAGGGGCTGCTGTACACCCTTGGTTCCGGCCTGATTGCGGGGCTTCTGTCCGCCGCAGTGAACCCGCTGGCGGGGCGGCTTCTGGAAAGCGCCTACTGGTTCTACAGCTATCACTACACCATCACCCCGGTACTGGCCATGCTGCCCGCCTTCATCGTGCTTGGCTGTGCCATCCCGGCGGTCATGTACCGTCAGGCGGTGAAGCAGAGCATCGTCGAGCGGCTGAGAAGTCTGGATACGTAACTATGGAAACAGCGGGAAGCCGGTCGGCCTCCCGCTGTTTTTGAAAATTTTTGCATTATCGTGTGTTTTACTTGAATTAGTCCGGTTTATTGGACACATCGCATTGTATAATCCTCTCAGGAGCCCAGAAAAAATATGGATGGAGGAAAAGCTATGCGTTTTACGATCAGTGGTTTTGGTGGAGCGTCCAAAGAGGGACAGGAAACTCCGGCAGCGCGGGAGGCAGAACCGGTCAGCGCCGCGCCCCGGAAGTCTGTGGTGCAGGTTTGTTTTCCGGAGACCGGAAGGTCGCTCGCCTATTACAACGACCGGTTCGACCTGAAGGCCGGCGACCGGGTCTATGTGAGCGGCAAGCTGGAAGGGGTTCTCGGCATCGTGACCAGCGTGAATTACAATTTCAGGATTCGGCTGTCCGAATATCAGAAGGTCATTTTCCAGGTAAATACCCGGGTGCACGGCAGATTTTACATGTCCGCTTCCCATTTTATCACCTTCGACTCCACTGCTCTCCCCGCCGCTCAGGTAACGAGCTGGTTCCGTGCGCCCGTCGGGGAAGGCGAGGAATTTGCCAGCGGAAACGACGATTTCTCCTTCTCTCTGGAGCATTTGGAAGAAATGAAAGTCACCAATGCCATTGCGGAGCGGGGACACGACTACTACATGGAGAACCGCGTCCGTTATCTCTGTCTGGATGGGACAAAGGGGTATGCAGTCGTGGAAGGGACAAAAGCATACGCCGTTGAGTTCCGCTATCACGATGGGGAAATCCGGAATTTACTGTGCGACTGCTTTTGCAGCTATCCCTGCAAGCATGAATTTGCCGCGATGCTTCAGCTTAAGGAGACGCTGGAACACATCGCCAAGCACTATGCGCATGAGTACGCGCAGACCGGCTATTTTGCAGCCATTGCGAAGGAGACATTTTTCGCATTTGCCATCAGTAACTGTCAGGAGGGCGGTTTTTCTCTGTGACGGGGAGAGACTGGCGGCTCCCGCCGGTCATTGCCTGCGCCGTTTCTCCCTGAAATTCCATTTCATTGCCCCTGCGGCTTGATCTCGACCGTCCTCCCACCCAGATTTTCATAGACGCGGTGGGAAACGGACAAAACTGTCCGCCCCTCAGAGGCGCGGCGCAGAGCTTCCAGAACGCGCTCCTCCGTCTCGGCGTCCAGATTTGCTGTGATCTCGTCCAGCAGAAGCACCGCCGGGTCCGCCGCCGCGGCGCGGGCGATGGACAGAAGCTGCCATTCGCCCTGAGAGAACATGCCCTCGGTGCATACCGTGGCGTAGCCCTCCGGCAATGCCTGAATAGCCGCGTCGATCCCGGCAAGGTGCGCCGCGTTCTTCGCCATATCTTCCGTTATCTGCGGGTCACCAAGGGTGATCTGATCCAGCACCGTCCCCGGCACGCGGGAAAAATGCTGCTCCACACAGCTGATGCAGGTTCGGCGCTCCTGATCCGAAATGGCCGAAACGTCCACGCCGCCAATGGTGATCGTACCGGCTTCCGGACGATAAAGCCCCAGCAGAAGCTTGAACACAGTGCTTTTTCCTGCGCCCGTCCGGCCTACCAGCGTGACCTGCTCGCCCTGCCTTACGGTCATGGAAAAGTCCCGCAGAACGGGCTTTTCCCCGTAGCCGAAGGTCACGTGGGACAGCGCCACGTCCCCCCGGGCGGCGGTTTCCCGATGCTCCGGAATGTCGCGCTCCGGCTGGCTTAAAAATGCGTCGATACGCTTGACCCCAGCCATGGCCGACTGAATGGTCTGAATCTCCATGCCAAGGCTTTCAATGGGTGCAAAAATGCGGGATATGTAGCTGATAACGGCCACCGACGTGCCGACAGACATGCCGAAAAGGCGCAGGATTTCCGCATTTCCGGAGGCAGACAGCAGCATGACGATGCCCACCACCACGGCGTTCAGCAGCAGGACTACCGGCGAATAGATGGCGTCGTAAAAATTGGTGCGCTCCATGGCGGCGTAGCTGTCCCCGATGCGCTTATCGTACCGGCGCTCCATGTAATCTTCCAGCCCCAGCGCACGGATGGTGCGGATATTGTGCAGCGTCTCCGGCACCTGACCGGACACGGCGGCGACGGCGCGGCGGTTGTTCAGCTGGGCGGCCAGCATCCGCTTCTGCACGTGGCGGGTGAACAGGGCGAACAGGGGCAGAACCAGCAGCAGAATCAGGGCAAGACCGGTATTTTTCACCGCGATGACCGCCATGATGGACAGAATGCGGCACGCGTCCGCCACCATGCTGATGATGCCGGAGGTAAACAGCGCCTCAACCGTGTCCACATCCCCGGAAAACCGGGCAACGACCTCGCCGGAATTCTGGTCAACAAGGGTGCTTGCGGGCAGCCGGGTCAGCTTCCGGGACATTTCCGAGCGCAGGGCGTGGGTCATTTTCTGGCCGAACAGCACGAGCAGGCTTTCCTGCGCGGAAGAAAGCAGTCCCTCCAGCGCAAGACTGCAAAAGTAGCCCTGTACCGCGAGAAACGTCAGTCCGCTGCCCACGGTCAGGCGATCGACCACCCGTGCCAGCAGCAGCGGCGGGAGCAGGGACGCACCCACCGACGCCGCCACGCAGAGAACCGTCCCCACCGTGAGAAGATGGTGGATCGCTGCCGCCGTCCGTATCGCGGCAAACACACCGTTTTTATTCATGAGCCTGCCCTCCTGTCTGGCTTTCATAGAGCTGCCGGTACACCGGAACGGATGCCATCAGTTCCTCGTGGGTGCCGACGGTGGTTTTGCCGTCCTCCATAAAGATCACACTGCGCATCTGCGGGAAGTGATACAGGCGGTGAGAGATCAGGAACACAACCTTATCCTTTGCGTATTCCTGTAAATTTGCGAACACGGTATCCTCGGTATTTCGGTCCAGCGCGGAGAAGGGGTCGTCCAGAACCAGAACGGGTCTGGGGTGGGCAAGAGTTCTTGCCAGCGCCAGCCGCTGCGCCTGACCGCCAGAAAGCCGCGTGCCGCTGCTGCCGACGACGGTGTCCAGCCCCTGCTCCATGGCAAGCACCTCTTTATCCAGTGCCGCCGCGGCGAGCCAAGGCTTCGCGTCCTGATCGCTTCCGCAGAGAACGTTATTTTGAATCGTGTCGGCGCTCAGCTCCGGGTCGTGTCCTAAGTATCCCACAGTCGCCGCGATTTGACGAGGGGTGAGGGCGGAAAACTCGGTCTTCCCGAATTTCGCCGAGCCGCCGTAGGGCGCTTCGCAGAGGAACACCCGCCCGAAGGTGGACTTGCCGCAGGCCACCGGCCCGGTAACGCCGATGATATCCCCCGGATGGGCCGTCAGGCTCAGCCCGGAGAAAACCGGCTGGTCGCCGTAGGCAAAGGAAAGATTCTCAAGGGTCACGTCCATCGCTGACGGAACGGCGAGAGGCTCCAGCGTCTCCGGGGACTTCATCAGCGGCTGAATGCGCTTCCATGAGACCTCCGCCTTCTGCACCGAGTTGAACAGCTTCGCCACCTTGGAGGATTTCACCGTCAGCTTGGTAAAGCAGGAAAGAAACGTAGTGAACGCCGCAATATCCCATGCGCGCCACCCGGAACCGAGGACGTTTTTCGCCCCGAACCACAGAATGAACAGCACCCCCGCCTCCGACACGGCCAGATACAGCGGCGGCAGGGCCGACTGCCACACGTTGCTGCGGACGGCGGTCTTCTCGTAGATGTCCAGTGTATGCTCGTACTGCCCCTCCCGGGTGCTTTCACAGCCGTAAATGCGGTAGGTCACGGCGTTCTTCGCCCGATCCAGCGTGGCCGTGCTGAGTGCGCCCGCCGCTTTTTTGTAGGCGGCGCCCGCACGCTGGACGTTCCGCTTCATCCACGCCGCGCAGACGTAGGACACCGGCGTAAACAGCAAACTCAGGATCGCCAGATGCCAGTCGTATACCAGAAGCATGACGGCGTAGCCCACCAGCGCCACGCCGGTGTCGAAGACCTCGGTGGTGAATTTCCGCATTCCCTCCACGCAGTCGTCCACGTCGGAGATGGCCTTGGTCATCAGCTCGCCCGCGCCCTCCTGTTCCAGAGACGCCCGGCTTCTGCGCACCAGATTGGCGTACAGGATTCCCTTCATCCGGCGGTTGATGTTGTTGGCGAAGCGGCGGACATAGAACCGCTTGATAAACCGCGCGGCCTGCACCCCCAGCGTGACGAGAATATAGGCAAGCACCAGAACCGCCATTTTCCCGGCAGTGGCATTCCTGCCCAGAATGTCCGCAAGGCACTGCGCCAGCCGCCCTTCAAACCATGGCGTGGCAAGAAGACCGATGTTGTAGATCAGGCCGGAAAGGGTCACGAGTACCAGCGGCAGCCATTCGACGCGGAAATACGTGCCGATCCTGTCCGGGCGGAAGGTTTTTTCACGCTTCATCGCTGTCGTCCCCCTTTGCCGCCTGCTGAAAGTGGGGGAAGCCCGCCCGGCTTTCTGCCTTGGATGCCGCGTAGAGCTTGTTCAGCGCGACGGCAAAGGCGGCGGCTTCCTCTTTCGTCAGCGTGTCCGCCAGATACTCATAAAAGGCCGCTTCGATCTCCGCTTTGGAGGATTTCAGGTTCTCCGCCTTTTCCGTGGGGTACAGCAGCTGACTGCGCCGGTCGTTGGGGGCGTCCCGGCGGACGAGGTAGCCCTTCGCTTCCAGATTTTTTGTTCTGCGGGCGATGGCGGCTTTGTCCGCGTGCAACAGCTCCGCCAGCGCCGCCTGGGTGCAGCCGGGATTGTGGCGCAGGGCATGGATCAGGTCGATCTCCGCCGTGCCGACACCGGTTTCCCGCATGGTGCGCAGAATCAGCTTTTCCGCCCCCTGGGCGATTTTGGTGATTTTCCGTTCCGTAATGTCCATGGCAGCCTCCTGACTCGTTGTAGATACATCGTTGTATGTACAACTATTATGCCACGCTCCATTCTGGATATCAACAGCAAAATGCGCCCCGGTTCCCGGCTTGTGGGGAAACGGGGCGCTGTTTCGCTCGTTATGGCTCTTTGAATTCGGAAAGGGGATGGGTTTCCAGCTGAATGGGAGTATAGGAATCTAAGATGGCTTTCGCTTCTTCCTCCGTGATTCTGGTGTCAAAATCCGCATAATGGTCTGTGGAGGATGTCCGCCACCAGTTCCCCTCCGTGTCCTTTTTCAGCCGGACGATGCTTCGCTCTTTCGGGTTGGAGAAGACCGGGTCGTCATTGTTGGCGAAACGGAAGATGTGATACCAGTATTCCCCATGGACATACGAGTCTCTCGGCCAGTCAATGAAAACATGATCTTCGCACGGTATCAGAGTGTAGCTCTTTCCTTCATCCGTGACACCGTCCTTCATGCCGACAATGCTGCCAATGCGGTCACCATAGAAAATGAGCAACTCGTCTGTTCCGTTACCATCCGCGTCATAAAACGCATAGGTTTTGACAGGGGGTGTGTACTCCGGATCGGTAGAGGTATGGAACTCGTCGCCCCGGATTAAGTCTTCTACGTACTCAGCATACGTGGCACGCCTGCCAATATTCGGGTCGTCCTGTGCGCTGATGATTTCCGCATTGGAAGCCTGCTCCCGTGCGTCCGCCGCGGTGGCGTCGGGCGCCTGTGGCTGAATCGTAAAGTCGAAGCATTCGGCGATTTCCTCGAGACTGACGTTCCCGTCCAGCATGATGCTCAGGCTCAGGAAGCAGTCCTCCCGGTCTGCCAGAATCATGCCGCTCTGCTCCGATTCCAGAAACAGGATGGGTACGCCGTCCGATGTGGTATAGTTTCTCTCGGTAACGCTATCCGGATTCGTGTAGCCGAATACGTCGTAGAAAACGTCCTTTTTGACGCATTGGTAGGTAAACATCTCCGCCGCGTCTCCAAGATTCAGCGTACCGTAAATGGTAAAGGAGCCGCCCGGGAAATAGCGTCCCGCGGGAATGGAGAGCGTTGCATCGGTATCGGGCTTCAGCAGGCTGTCAATGCCAAGCAGGGGAAGGAACTTGTTGCAGTCAACCTGCTCGTGCCACGCCTTTCCGATCACCTTCAGCCCGTATTTAGCGCAGATCTCGTCCAGCTTGTCCACCATCGTCTGATCCTGAACACTGTACGCCCAGTAAGCCGGGTCGCTGTCCCAGTACTCGCCGCCGGAGGGGGTATAGCTCTGGGTGAACGCCAGCCACTCCTGATTCGCCTGATAGTTGGGCGTCCCTTCGATTCCCTGAAGGGAGAATACCGTCAGCTGCACTTCGGTTTCGGTGGGAGCCGTGCCGTCCTGCGACGCATCAGTGGGCAGGGGGATCGTCTGGGTTCCCAGCTCAAGCTGTCTCAGACTGAGCACATAGGCGATTCCGCAGCCCGCCAGCAGCAGCGCCAGCGCAATGACCGCTGCAACAAGCCAGATTTTCCTTGCGGGCAGTTTCTTTGGGGCGGGTCCCTTCCGGGAATCCACCAGCTCTGCCGCCGCCAGCAGTTCCCCGTCCACGCCGGTCAGTCCCCGGAAAAGTTGATAAGCCGTCATTGTAAACCCTCCTTTTTGAGTGTGTCGGCCAACTGTTTTCTAACTTTTTGCAGAATGTACTTCACCTGATTGGAGGACAGCCCCGTCTTCCGGGCTATATCGTCCTTTGTACCGGCATAGTAGTACCGGAGCAGAAAGACGGTGCGGTCTTTTTCCGGGAGCTTCCGCAGAAAGCGGTTCAGCGAGGCGGTCAGCTCCTTGCGAAGCAGCTCCGTCTCCGGGCTTTCGCTTCCGGCGACGCACTCCGCCAGCTCGTCCAGCAGCACCTGCGTCTCCCCCTTCCCCCGCTTTTCGGCGGTATTCTTCCGCCAGCGGTCGATGGCAAGATTCCGGGTGATCTTTCCCAGGAAGGTGGAAAATCGCTGGGGTCTGCGGGGTGGGATCAGCTTCCAGGCGGAGTAATAGGTGTCGTTGACGCTTTCCTCAGCGTCCAGGGGGTCGGATAAAATACGTTTGGCAATACTGTAACAATAAAATCCGTATTTCTGGTCAGTCTGAACAATGGCCTGTTCCGACCGGGCGAAATACAAGTCGAGAATTTCACTGTCATCCATGTCGCCGCCTCCTTTTTAGTGTCTTCACCTTTATACACGCAGAAAACTGGGGAATGGAAGATTTTTTCTAAAGAACCTCCTGGCAATTCTTTGTGCGGTATTGCCATAGGAAGGGACTATTCCGACATAGTCTATCCTGAATACGGATTGCGGAAGACCGGCCAGCAAAACCAGGATGTTCGTATTGTGCTTGCACCCGGTGATTGGGTCGCGGAAACTTGCGAAGCCTGTAACCGGGGGAGTTCCTGCGGGGATTCTCTTTTTGTGTACAGACAAGGGGCTGCCTCAACGTGATTTTGCAAAGTCACTTTGGGGCAGCCTTTTCAAAAAATATCTGTTTTCCTCTTTACCCGGATTCCTTCTGGAATTGACCAATACAGGATTCCTTCGTTTCCCAAACTTTGAATTGGGACAAAAATCCTGGCTGAGTCTTCTTGCCAAATTATGCGGTGCTGCCATAAACGCCCTTACAGATATCGGTCGATCTGCTGGCGCAATTGCGATAGCTTTTCCTGTAACTTCTGGCGATTTTCCTGGGCATTCAGACGGTTCTCCTGTATCTCGTCATGCCACTGGCGGACATCCTCGTCCATGGCAGCGCGCAGCTGCTGGGGGATGGCACGAAGACGGTTGATGGCGTCCAGCGACTCTGCCGTGTCCAGCAGCAATTCGTCCACCCGGGTGTCGCGTGGGGGATAGACCCCTCGGCGGAAGTTGTCAAGCACCACCTCATAGCGACGGCAGGCATTGGCAACGGAAGCGTCCCATGAGATGTAGATTTCCCGCCGGGCATTTTCGCCTACCTGCCGCAGCAGCTCTCGCCGGGGCAGCAGACGGCGCAGCATCGCCGCCAGGGAAGCGGCGTTTTCTTCAATGAAAAAGCCGTTGCGCCCATCGGTAACGTCCTCGGCGGCGCAGCTTCCGGCTATCAGCACGCTGGCAAGGCCGCAGGCCGCCGCCTCACGCACGACCAGACCGTTGGTATCGAAAGTGGAGGGAAACAGGAACAGGTCGGCACGGCAATACCATGCCCGGATAATTTCCCGGTCATAGCAGGGGGGCAGGAAGAATACCTTGTCGCCCAAACACAGTTCTTCGGCATAGGCACGGATGGCCTCTCCATCGGTACCCTTGCCTATAAACGCCATGCGGAAGTCCTGCCCCTCGCCTTTCAGCTGTTTCAGCGCATCCAGAATGATCCTCAGTCCCTTGTACCACATCATGCGTCCCACGAACAACAGCAGCGGCACACCCTCC